>Ga0310697_10006459_pt1 | contig 11150 bp, 14 predicted proteins | sample 172DNAGHGlowgp2_FD_203883 | JGI IMG/M metagenome (GOLD analysis project Ga0310697, IMG submission 203883) | Sheep rumen microbial communities from Palmerston North, Manawatu-Wanganui, New Zealand - 1728 DNA GHGlow gp2 (v2) (version 2) | ecosystem: Host-associated > Mammals > Digestive system >... | reverse complement strand
TTATCACTACTCTTTAATACATCTTCTATAAAGGCATTAAATCTTTTATCTACTTCATTTAATGATTCACCAGTTCCAAATTTATAATCTTTATTATTAAATGAATCGATAGTTTGATTTTCTGGTAATTCACTAATTGTTTCAACACCAAGGTTTCTTTCATTGATTCTATCATCTAGTTTGATTTTTAAATTATTCATTTCAGCAACATATTTAGCTGTTCCAATAGCTCTATATGAATCAGCAGCATAAACTGAATCAATGTTTTTAAAATCTTCTAGTTCACATAGTTTTTTAGCCTTTGTTTCACCTTCACTTGATAAGATCATATTACGATTGTAATCTTTCCAAGGAACGTTTTTATAGTCTTCATAGTTTTCTATTTCTACAAATGGTGCAGAATGTCTAATTAAATAAATTGTTTTCATGGTTATCACCTTTCTATAATAGTTCAATATATTAATTATTTAACAGTATTAACTACGTGATTAGTTTTATTTAACGCTATGTCTTTTATTTCTTTAGGATTAAGAGGATAATTATCTAATTCATTTATATCTATCCAGTTAAATGTTGCCCAATCCCCTTCTTTACCAAAGAATGTATCTTCTTTTATTTCGTCTTTGTATATAGCTTTATAAATAACGTTGATGAATTGAGTTTTTTCTTCCATATCAAGTAAGAATTCTTCACTTATTCCTACAAATTCAAAATCTAATTTCCATCCTAGTTCTTCAAATATTTCTCTTTTTATAGCATCTTCAGTTTTTTCTAATTGACTAACCTTTCCTCCTGGAAGCATATATACTTTTCTCTTTAATGGATGAAATAATAATATTTTGGTTTTAGAACTATTATATATAATAACTGAAGTTCTAAGTAGGAATTCTACTTTTTGTTTCATCATCTTTAAATCTTATATCGTTCATTATTAATACTCCTAGTTTATTATTCTTCTCTTATTTTTATTAATAAATTGTATATTTCTTTGGCTTCTGGAAATAATTTGTCATAATCAAATATTCCCGTATCATTACCATTTGATCTACTTGCAAAATCTTCAAATTCTTTGATAGCTTCATTAATATTTTCTTTATTAACAAGATCGTTAATAATATATTTAGAAGCATTTATATATTTTCTAAATAATAAACAGTAAATGCATTGAAAATACCTATTTATTGATAAAGTAGATTTCTTATAAATATCAATAACCATATCTTCTGTTATTGGTCTTGGATTAGTAACAATAATCTTATTTGCTCTTATAATACCTTTTTCTTCATCGACTTTAACTACTTCGGCATCTTCTGGGATAATCACATCATAGATAGTATCTCCTCTAAAGATATATCTTAGTATTTTCTCTTCAGTGGAAAAATTAAATCCTCCCATCTTTCGTGGTTCAATTTCAGAAGGATTCCAAGTATTGGCAACTATTACTTCGTTTAATTTAAATTCTTGACCACTTGCATTTGATTTTAAACCATCCATTACTCTAACGTATTTAGTCATAGTTGTCTATCCTTTCTAAAATCATCATTATTGTTATTTTTTATAATAAGACCATTAAGGTATTTACCATAATAGTAATCTAGTGCAAATTCTTGTTCTGGTAATTGACCAAAGTAAATATCAAATTCATCAATACCGATTATATTAGATATCTCATCTAATACTTGCAGTGCATTTTTAATTACTTCATCATCATAAATAAAATTATCTTTATAGAAAATTGTTTTTCCATTCAAATAATAACCTCTTGTAATTTCATTAAATTCTTCTTTGGAAAGACCTTTTGTTTGACAATATTCATAGTGCGACATACTAGTTCCTTCAGGGAGAAATTCTAACATTCCATTTAAGATAACAAAGGCTTTTCTCTGTCGATGAAAGTCTCTAGCTTCGTCTTTTGTTTCATATCTATAATCCATAATCTATACTTCCTTTTATAATTATATTTCAATACCAAAGAACCACTTTGCTATTAAATTTCTATCTGGGTAATCATTTTCTCTTAGACTTTTTTCAAAACGATCTCTATCATATGTTATTATTTTTGTTTCAATGTTTAAGGTATCAGTATCAAGAATAGTATATTTAGTTTTATTATCTTTTGTACATCCTGATGAACCTATATCATATAGTTTATTATCTATAGAAAAATCATTATGTTCATGTCCTATAAATATCAAGTCATAATCTAATGATTTAACAATATTATTAATTGAATCTTCTTTTATAATGCTTAAATCATAAAAAGGATATTGTTTTTTTGAATTATAATCTATAAGGAAATGTTCAAATAAGATTTTTTTCCCATTTAATTCTTTTTCAATTGTCATATTACATTTTTCTAAATATTCTTTTTGTTTATCTGTAATTTGTTCTTTTACCCAGTTCTGATGTTTTATTTCTCCTTCGCCCATTTTATCGATATCGGTTCCTTTAAGAAAATATAATTCATGGTTTCCAAGTACTGTTTTAATATTGTTATCAATAATAATATCCATACATTCTTTAGGATTAGGTCCGATTCCTATTATGTCTCCTAAGCATATTATTTCATCAATATGATCTTTTTTTATGTCATCAATAATAGAAGATAAGGCTTCTTTATTTCCGTGTATATCGGTAAAAATAGCTATTTTCATATTTAATCTCCTTTATGCTAAACAGAAATATGTCGTACTATACTCACGTTATAAGTAGTTATTTTAAACTATCCTTAAACTCTTCTTCAAATTCCTTTATAGTACTATATCGATTATTTCTATTATAGTTAGTAGCTTTTAATAATACTTCATATGTTTTTTTGTTTAATTCAAATTCTTCGATCTTATTAGGAATAAAGATTCCTTTTTCATATCGTTCATCGTTATTAGTTACATTACTAAACATATCAAAAATAATAGCTCCTAGTGTAAATTCATTAGTTTTTTCGTCAATAGTTGCTCCAAGTTCATTTTCTTCTGGAGCTTTTAATCTTTTGGTTCCATAGTATTCCTTACCTAAATCATTTGTGGAAGGAAGTTTTCTAAATAAATCGATGTCACAAAAAGTCGTTTCATTATTTTTAAAGTTATAAATTATACTACTATCATAAAAGTCTACAGCAACATAACCTGCTTCAATAAATGTTTCGAAAAAGGAGAATAATTTATAAACAACATCTAATCTTTTATTAATATCTAATTTTTTGAATCTTTGATTAGGAGTTAAAATTGATGGATTATTTTTATATTTTTCAAAATTCCAGTGATCAAATAAACATTCTCCTTCGGCAAATTCAAAAATAACGGCAAAGAATTCATTAATAGTGAATGAATCTATATATTTTATTAAATTGGGATGATGAATATTTTTATATTTATCAACTGCTTCTTTTAGTAAATTAATTGATTCTTGTTCGGATATTTCAGCTTCGACGGTTTTAGCACCCGCTATCTTGATAAAATACTTTTTATTATTCTTTTCTACACCAAAAGATATACATCCACTTCCTGTTTCATCAATTACTGAAAAAACTGTGCCATAATTATTTAACCAGGAAAAATCTTGGTACTCTCTTAGTTTAAATTCTATATTATCAATTTTACATTTCATAATTATCTCTTTTCTCATATTATATTATTTTCATAGATGATTATTCTAGTAGTTAATTGTCTTCTATTAGAAAATTAAATCTTGTTTTATAAATAAATATTATCATATATTCATTGGTTTTACTATCTTCGTGTTTACTATATAATTCTAGAAAATTAGTTATAACAACATAATGATTCCTTTTTAAAAAATAGTTAGTAAACTATTATTTACTATAATATTAAAACTTTATTATTACAAATAAAAAGATTCTATAGAAGTTATAGATAAAAATGAAATAATATGTTTTACAATTCTTTTATGATTTTATTTTGCTTATATGAACTTAACACTTAACACAAAATTCCTTTGACAATAATAGTCATATTTAGTACTATCAATTTAAAGAGAGGATTATGATTATGACTGATTTAAATCAAGAATTATATCAAGTTTTAAAAAACAAAGTTGACAAAAAAAATTGGAGTTATACTACTGATGACGGAGTAGAATATAATTTGAATGGCGATGAAAAAAGTACGATATTGGAAAGAAAAATAAAGGTCGCTCAGTTAAGCAATTTTAGAAGTTTTAATGAAAAACGCAGCATTAGATTTTTTAATTTAGAAGATGCGACTGACGAACAAGTAGACTATTTTATGGAGTGTTTAGAAGATCACGACTATAAAAGATTTGATCCTAGAGGAGAAACTATAAGAGTACCTTTTTTTATGAATAGAGCTTATGAAGCAGATAACATGATTAAAATTGAAGAAGCTGCTAATGGAAAAATAATAAATGGAATTATACTTGGTATGTATAGTAATAAGAATTTTAAAGATGTTTATAATAATGGTGTTCAATTTGAATTTCCACATTGTTTAGCTTTTTCATAAAAATACGGATATGATATAACCCCTCCCGATTGGAATGATTATGATGAGTTATATGCAGCAGCTAAGAAAGAAATTAAAGAGTTTGTTTCTTTAGTTTTCAGTAAAATAAAAGATGGAGCTTCAGATATACCAACATGTGTTTATCCAATTATTAATAATCGTTTATATTTTCTAACAGGACAAGAATATTTTAACTTAGAGTTTCGTCAAACACTTAGAAAAAGATTTAAACACTTTTCCTTTCAACCAGGAGGAGTTTTGCAGAGACTTCAACATTTGTTAACTGATTGGGGATGTGTAGAAGGAACTTTAAAGATTATAAATAGCAATCCAAGTTTATTAGAAGAGAAACCATATATCGACTTAACAAATGAAATGGAGTTGGGTATGAGTACAGAAGAATTTTTAGTTGGGTTGCTAACTGAAGATGAAAAAATAACTACTTACGTGCAAGAAGTCCTACATCAAAAGGATGAAACAAAAGAAACTGGTTCTGGTCCTAAGATGTAATATAAAAAAGAACTATATAATTATAGTTCCTTTTTTTACTTCTGCTACTTAATATTGTGATTAAAATTCTTATTAATCTATAAATTTTAACAAGTCTTTAAACTCTGAATACCCACTTTCTGAATTTAAGTGTCCGCCATCTTCAATTATGATTTGTTTAGTTGCAATTGTATCGGCAAATTCTTTTTCTGCTTCATATTTAACGTATGGATCATTTTTAGAATAATAACATATTATTTCATCTGCATAATCTTTTACGTCTTGAAGATTATCAAAATACATAGTTCTATTTACATTGTCATATTCTTCGTCTATTCCTAAATAATTATTAAACCCACAAACAAATACTAGTCTTTTTACTTTTACTTTATGTTCTACTAAGAAATGGCAAACAAATACAGGAGCAATTGAATGTGCAAAAAAGATTGTGTTTTCGTTTATTAAGCCGATTTCTAAATAAACATTTAATAGTTTATTCCAATTTTCATAGTTTTGATAACCAACTCCTGTCGGAAAATCTGGAGTGTAAACTACACCATTTTTGTTTTCTATATTTTTTCTTATATATGGAACCCAATTTACAAATGGACTTCCAAAGCTGCCATGAATAATAAAGTAATTATTTTTCATATATATTTTTTTCCTTTCTTTTATAAATTATTATGTTATTAAGATGTTTTATTATCTTAAAAATTTTTTCTCAGATTTTTTTAAATAGATTTGATATGTTTTAATTAAATCTGAATCCATTAGATTTTCTGGTACTTCATTTATATCAAAAAACCTTAATCTTTTTGTTTCAGAGTCACCTTTTAAATTATTAGAATCTGTGATGGATACATCTGCTAAATATAATGATGTGTTGTTATATACAATATCTCCATTTGGATAACTATTTTTTCTGGTTTCACCAGATAGTGTATCAATTAATTTGATTTCATTTGGATCTAACTTAATTCCTGTTTCTTCATAGGCTTCTCTTACTGCAGTAATTCTTAGATCTTCGCCAAGGTCTTGGCATCCGCCTGGTAATCCCCATTTATTTCTATCAGTTCTTTCTTGTAAAAGGATTTTACCTTCTTCATTTCTAATAATTATTGCGGCACCAGTTTGAATAAAAGGAATATGACTTATTCTTTCATCTAATGCCATTCTAAATAGAACTGGATATCCTCCATATTTGGCACTTAATTCTAGTAATTCATCTTCATTCAAACTTAATAATAAATTAACAAATTCTTCATGAGTATATTCTCTCATTTTTTTAAACTTTTTCATTTTTTATCTCCTCTCAAGTACTGTGATACTATCACCTGGCTAGACCATTGGTTTTTGACATGTCATTATAATTTAATAATTCCACTTTTAATCTTATCTATTATTGCTTTTGCACGTGATTCTAGTTCTGGTAAATTATCTAATGAGAAAAATTTTAATTCCTTACTTTCATCATCATTTATATTTAATTCTCCTTCGTAATTTAATACTTTATATAATGCAATTACACAATCTAATTCATCTTCATTTGGGTATTTAAAATAATACTCTTTACCGGATAAAATATTTATTAATTCTAAATCTTTTACATTAATATTTGTTTCTTCTTTTAATTCTCTTATTGCACATTCTTCTAGTGTTTCATTTAGTTCTTTTGAACCACCTGGTATACCCCACGTGTTAGTATCACTTCTAAGATTAAGAAGTAGTTCATTATTACTGTTAAATACTAGTGTTGTTGCTCCAACACCTATAAGTGGAATGTGTCCTACTTTATTTCTTATTTTTGATATATAACTCATACTTATCTCCTTTAAAGTTTCCTAAAATTCAGCTATGCTATGACCTGTATTACTTTTTTTTATTTGAAATAATATCGATTTTTGGTGGTAATGTTTTAGCCCATTCATTTAAAGATTTTCTTGTATTATCAAGTGCTACAGCATAAAAGTCATAGAAATCATCAACACCCACTCCATTTATAATATGAATAAAGCCACTATTATCTACTTGAGGTATTTTTTTACTATATGAAATATCTATTAATGAGTGTGGTAAAAAGTTAGGATAATCTTTTGAATATAATCCTTCAATTGATGAAACCAGACAATTTGAAAACTTTTCACCAACACTAATAGGAAAATTATAAAAACCTTTTGGATATACAGGTATTGAGATATTTTCTTTAAAAGCAATATATGGTCCTCTTTGAACAACATCATAATTAGTTATAAATTGACCTCGTATTATTGGCATATGACCTCCACATGAATTTGAATCAGTAATATAGCCTTTTTTATTTAAGATTGATATTGTTTCTGCTATGCTTGCATCACACATAAACCAATCAATAAACATTTCTCCTTCTGGAGGACTAATGTGAATATCATAATTAATATAATCTATATATAATACCTTATCATCATTTTGAGTTTTTCTATCCATATTTTATCTTCTTTCTAAAATTGTGATTGATTCGCAATGGCTAGACCATGGGTTTTTGACATCTCATTTTTTATATGAGCACGGGTCTTTGCATTCCTAAAACAAACAGTTTAATAGACTAGTATTTGTGTCTTTGACATGTCATATTAATTATATTGTACAAAATACCAGTGTTCTTTAACTTCTTTTATATAATTATAGAGACTTTTGTCTAGATTTTTTTCAATTAACTCTTCTCCTTCTGATGAGTAAAATAAATATTGATCTTCATCTGGAAAGCCTGGTTCATATAAGAAACTTACTATGCATTCTTTTTCGTCACATTTTTCGAAGTATACTATGTTATTTTTTGCAACACCATTGTATTTATTTTCAATAACGACATAATTATTTTCGTCTAATCTTGTTTTTCCAAATTTTATATCGTTTATTAATTGTAATCTTAATTCTTCTTTTGAATTTAAGAAGTCAATGAATTCTTTTCTTTCATATGGCGGCTTACTAATATGAATGATGAATAATACTATCAAACTTGCAACAATTAAGAAAGCAACTCCAACAAATATAGATATTTTTTTTATCACCTTATTCATATATTATCTCCTCTCAAGTATTGTGATACTTTCGCAATGTCCTGTACTGAGGCGAAGAATATATTGTCTAGGCCTGTACTAGGTCAACAGAACATATTCTTAAACCCCTAGAACTAGGTTGGTTCTAGGTATAAGATAATATCATTTTTGTTTTGTTTTAGCTTTAATCATATGATAATGAAATTCAGTTTCTCCATTAGCTATAAATCCTAATCTTTCATATAATTTTCCAACTGGGTTTTGTTTAAAATATTGAATTTCAATATCTTTATCATTGTTTTTTTCTAAAACATCTTTTAATATCTTACTTCCAATACCTCTTCCTTGATATTCTTGAATGATACAAATATTGCCTACTTCATAATTACCATTTTCTAATGTTTCTCCATTATAAAAACCAATCTTTTTTTCTCCATTCATAATTATATAAGCATTATTTTTTACATTTGATATAAACTTTTCAAAATACTTTCTTTGATCTTCTTCAATCCATGAACCCCAACATTCTTCTACATATTTTTTGTATGCATTTTTCTTTACATCATATACAAACTCATAATCATCATCTGTATATGGTACTAGCTTAATTTTATCTTCCATGTTTTTATCACTCACTTTCTTTCTAATACTGTGATACTCTCGCAATGTTGAGTAAAAGGAAACATATCTAATCCTTTAATAGTTTTTATATTATATATTTCTTGTAAATCTTTTAAGTCTCTTGCTAAAGTCATTGGATCACAAGATACATAGATTATTTTATTAGCTTTAAAATCTAAAACAGTTTGTTTTGTTGCATTATCTAATCCTGCTCTTGGAGGATCTACAATAATTGTATCTATTTCATCTTTTATTTTAGGAAGTGTTTCTCCAACATCACCTAACATGTAATAGATATTATCTCTTTTATTTATTTTAGAATTAGTTATAGCATTAAGAACAGCATTTTTAACTATTTCTATACCATAAGCTTTTTTAGCTTTTTTAGTAGCATTAATACCCAAAGTTCCTACACCACAATAAAGATCAAGAATAGTTTCATCTTCTTTTACTTCTTGTTCTATTAAGTTAAATAGTTTAGAACAGATTCCTCTATTTACTTGGAAGAAAGAATCATATGATACTTGAAATAACATGTGATTTATTATTTCTATAAATGATGTATCTCCTACTAGAGGTTTATCATTTAAGATAATACCTACTATCTTATGCTTAGATTTAAGATATTCAATATCCGGATTTATTTTTTCTTTAGATTTTATATATATTAATAATTCTTTATTGTAATTAGATCTTATTACTACTTCACCATTTTTTATATTTAAATAACTAAAATCTTTAATAAAGTTATTTATTGGTTCTTCTGCTAATAAACAATTATTAATTTGAACTAATTTATGAGTATTAGTTTCATAATAACCATATTTAGAATCTGCTACTTTTAAAGTTATTTTATTACGATAGTTTAATTGCTTATCACTAGGTATGATATCGATATTTGTTTTTATATGTGCATATCTATAGATTATAGATTCTAGTTTTTCTTTTTTATATTTTAAAGTATCTTCATACGTAGAATGTAATAGTTCACACCCACCACAATGACCAAAGAAAGGACATTTACCTTCAATTCTTTTTTCACTTTTTTTGATATAACTTATTACTTTTGCTTCATTATACTTTTTGGATGTTTTAGTTAATTCTACTTCGACTGCTTCACCTGGAAGCGTATTGGGTACGAAAGTAATAATATCGTTTATATAACAAATACCTCTACCTTGATTATCTAATTTTTCAATTACAGTTTTTTCCATATTTATTCCTCTCTCTAAATTATACCAAAAATAAAAAAGGTAAGTATATATTACTTACCTTTATATTTAAATATTCTTTTATTACCATATTTTGTCTTAACTTCTTTAATAAATTCAAAGTTATATTTTTCATAATAATCTTTTATTCGTGAATGAAGATATAAATCTTTATAACCTAATTCTTTAGCAAAATTGATTGAATCGTTGATAAGTATTGTACTATAACCTTGTTTACGATATTCTTCTTTTACATAAACGTTTGCTAAGTATGGTTTATAGTCTTCTTCTTCAATATTGTCTTTTTCATTTAGTTCATAAAAACCAATAAGAGTATCATTGATAATTAAAACTCTTATAGCAGGAAGTTTATCATGAAATTTATATTGTTCTTTGATTTCATTTATAGATAAGTTTTTTTCTTTGCCAAACCAGTTATAACAAAGATTTAGATATTCTTTAAAATAGCGGTTTTCATTGGTAATAGTTATGATTTTCATTTCTTTACAACAACCTTTGGATCTTTAAATGTTTGATCGCTAGATGCTTCACCAGTAACTTTATAGATTTCTTTTTGAGTATCGCCACCATCTGATGATGTATTAATAGATATTACATAACCATATTTATTCTTTAAACCTTGACTATTTAAATATGATAAAGTATTCTCGATAATTCCATCTAAATTAGTAGTATTAGCATCATAGACACCTGTAATAGCGATGATATATTTGAATTCTCCATTATTAATAATTTCTTTAGCATCTTGGTTTAAATAATTTTCATAGTTTATTTTTGAAGATGCTGCATATTGTTTATTAACATCTATTTCGTTAGCATAATTAGCATAATATTCATCACATTCTGCACAGTCACCTATGAAAGTACAGTTTTCTTTTGGATAAATATAGAAATTTGTTTTAGTTCCACCTACTTGTTTCATAATATTAGTAGCATGGTTTAAGCGGAAGTCATTTAGTTTTACAACATCAAGATAATTATCAATAATTATATATTGATTAGCGCCTTCGTTGTAAGCTAGACTTTGAACAATAACTTCTTGTTCAGCGTTGTCTTTAGGAGTACAAATTCTTTGACTTAAACGACGACCTTTTTGAACGTTAGTCTTTACTCTAGTAGTTTGACATTCAAAATCAATACCATATCTATTTTTTAATGTTTTAACGATAAATTCAAATTCTGTTTCAGCTTTTACTTCAGTTGTTTTCATAAATATAAACTTATAGATTTCTTCAGGATTCTTTTTATAGAAGTAATAAGGTCCACCAATTATGGCAACGAAGAATAGAAGT
>Ga0310697_10006456_pt1 | contig 11153 bp, 10 predicted proteins | sample 172DNAGHGlowgp2_FD_203883 | JGI IMG/M metagenome (GOLD analysis project Ga0310697, IMG submission 203883) | Sheep rumen microbial communities from Palmerston North, Manawatu-Wanganui, New Zealand - 1728 DNA GHGlow gp2 (v2) (version 2) | ecosystem: Host-associated > Mammals > Digestive system >... | reverse complement strand
AATAAATGACAATCTCTTGCGTTCCTTTCAGGCGAACCACACCTCCCGTTTGTAGTCCTGCATTCTTCAGGCCGTCGTTCATCTGCCAATGGCTGCAACAGAACTGCTGTCTTACTTTCAACTGCATTTTCTGGCAAACTCGCTCACCGTCGTTCAGAACTTCTTTCATGGCGCACGAGGCACACATCTTCTTCACTGTGATGCCATAGGCATTCACACAAACTTCTGAATGTTTCATCGTTTGAAATCTAATCTGTTCTAACATCATTTTTACCTGTTTTTGATTTTGATGGTGCAAAATTACAACCGTTTTTCCAGCCCTCAATGGCATTATTTCCTATCGTCCGACGAACCGTCCGACCTTCTTAGAATTTGTCCGACAAACCGTCCGACTTCCTGCTTTGAGCCCTCATAAAGGCACTCAAAAACTGCTTGACGATGTTCTTTCTGCGCAATACCTCGCTTGCCTTGGGGGCATCCGTAAACGTCCAGTCCGGGTACTTGCCCTTCACCTTGGCTATCGTATCATAAATGGTGGTGCGCCCAGGCAGACCGTCGAGATCCGACGCGCGCAGATAGTCAAGGAAATCCTTGGGAGTATAAAAGAACGGCAATCCTTTGACGACGCCCTCATTAAAGGCCGTCATCAGATAAGCATAGTCGCAGGGGTGACGAAATGCCTCCATCTTTCGCATTTCGCGGATGGCTGCTGCCACATAGATGTCTATGGTCTGTTTTGTGTCTCTGTCCTGACAGACATTCAAGACCTCCACCATCGGACACAGACTCACCATGCCCATAAACTTCTCAAACGCTGCGTCGTCGATACGCAATACTACTTGTTTCATTTCTTCGAGTTTTGTGAGAAGAGCAGTGAACGCCAGCTGGGCTTACCTCATGAGATTCTCACTCCACTCGGGTTAAAAATTCGTTTTGTTAATGTTAAAGTGACTGCGAAGTTAGGAAGAAACAAGGAAATAAACAAAAAAAAGAATAACGCTCTGTAACGATGAAAAATTTCCGTTACGGAGCGTTATAAATAGTCTTAAATCGTTATGCCGAAATGCCTATATCGACCTGAATTTCTCCACCATATTGAAGAATGCGGAGTCGAAATAAGTCTTGCACCGATCTCTTGTCAGTCTGTGAAACGATGATTCCAGGCTCTCGCCCAGATGGAATTCCGAGGACACCTCTGGCCATGTAGGTCTTCTGATCACCTTAGCCTCGATGGCTGCCGCTATGGGCATAAAGACATCCTTAGGCTCCAACTTACCCTTCATGTATTTGCGGATCATGGAAACGATGATGTCTGCATTGTCCAGGTCTGTGACGCACGACCTGAAATCCGCAGCCGTCTTTTTCAGTTTGAGCCTTTCATAGTCTTTGAGCCTCCTGTCAGTGCTGTTCTTGTGTCCTTTCGCTTTCTGGTAGGTCTTCACCATGTATTTCATCCAATGGCCTGCTTCCGCATCGTCGCCACAGGGCGAGAGGCTGATGGAGATGCCACGCCCTCTGAAACTGCTGTTCAGGGCGTTTTCCAACAATTCTGCCACCTCGTCGGCACTCTTGAAAGCCTTTTCGTAGCCCCATATCAGGATGAAGGGCGAGGACTCCCTATGGCTGACCACAACCACGCAATGCGGAAATTCCATCTTCTTCCTGAGGCTCCAATATGACTTATCCTCACTGGTATGGCGCTGATACCCTAACTTGAATACCGTCACCACCCCATCCGGCTCCGGAATCCACATATATTCACGGATATAGTCCATCTTACACCTGGCATTCGCAAATCTGAATTTGTGTTCCCTCAGGTAGTCCTCGATCAATACTGTTTCGAGGGCTGCCTTCGGTTTCAAAGGCAGCCCTCCCAACTCCAGTTCACCTCCCGCAAACCGGTATTTATAAATCTCGTAGTTAATTTGCATCCTCCTTTCTTAATACCTCAATTAACGCACGACAATAGTTTTTTCTGAAGTCGGCAGCAGAAAGGCCATTCTTCTCATATATGGCAGGACCTGCAGTAATGAATGTGAGAACATGTTCCATATTTTGCATTTCCCAAAACAAAAAACCCCGAAGTGAACGCGATGTATAATCTACAAGCGTACCCATGCTGTAAAGGATAAGATCACCATCACTTTTAAGTATATCTTCTCGAGAGTCATAGACCCTTCTCCAATAATGCTTAACAATGGCATAATGTCCCGTCGCTTCATTTATTTCGTAGTCAGAATAGTACGGTTTATGATCCTTGGGACCTTTCTTTAACATTTCTGCTATTTCTGAATCTATGAGGACGAATTCTTCATCTTGATAATCTCCAGCATGCGCTTGGGCAACCTCAAAAAGTTCAAGAATATCGTCATTCTCCTTTGGGAACGGATTTTGGAGTATCAGTTTTTGGGGTTTCAGAGACTCTTTACCACCGACCAGTTCCTCCAGACCATTCGCAATCTCTTTACGAAGATCATTTAAAAAATCCTTTTTGTAATAACCATTTCTAACATACATCATCATAGCAATGGCACTTTCATTACCGATATCATTGATACAGCCTTTACCCTGATATAAGTAATTTGCCATCTTTTTTGCCGCATTGCGTGTAAGCGAGTCTTTATCAACAAGCCTCAGGTCAATATGATTCTCTTCGTAATAAGACAACTTCTCAATAAGAACATAAAAACGAGGTTTATCATGTATAAAAAAACTTTTCTCGTTTTTATTCTCGTAGAGATAGACGATTTCGCCCATCTTCTTCTCCCATTTTGCTTTATAGGAGGCTGGATCCGTCTCACGCTGTAATCTTGAAACCACATCCAATAAATCAGGTTTTAAACGCACAAAGTAAATCTCATCAAGCCAGAATGCGTTTTTTTCTACCGTTTCTACAAATCCGTGCATTTTTGCAATCTTAGAATGTTCTTCTTTAAACATAATAGTTTTTTTAAAAAAATTAATAATGTTGTTTGTCTAATATTAGACTTTTCTCAAAAACGGCTGCAAAAGTAATACTAAAAATCGATTCCACCAAATCTATTTTTTTTGCACATCGACGAAATCGCTTTTTTTATCTACGAGGCCATCGAGATTAACTTTCTTTAAGATATATCGATGTCATATAGCAGGTTGATGGAATTGGATGGCGACGCCTTCATTAAGCAAATAATCCATGTCATCATCCTCGAAATACACCCAATCATTCCATTTTATGAAGTCAATCGTGCTATAGTCCGGATGTTCCCTTGGAGGACATAGTCTCTTGTGTAAATCAAGAATCTCTTGAATATGCTTTGATACGAACAAGTCCTGACGATCATCATACCGAAACGCATCGTAGAGGACATAAGCCAGCAAATAACTATCGACCACTATTGATTGGCTATACCAGTCATTGAGTGCGACAAACACGGGTTGATTATTATTTGCCCTCAGCAAAGTCTCAACCCTCTCCACATCGCCACTCAGAATAGCAATAGCCATTTCCAATGACCCAATTTTCATGTAATAGTGATTACTCATACGTCTATTTTTCTGCAAAAATAGATGCCACCTGTACCATAAGTCGGTACACCTTCCGAAGTTTAACCTTATTTAAGTTTCTGAGGACTACTTTATCACCTCCAAAGCCAGTCCTAAATGATATTCAACGACACCTTCATTATAGGTAATATCTGTTACTTGAACCAAGGCACTTTCCCTATCTTTGTTATAACCTACAAATAGCCGTAGGGCATCGTAACGACGCAGATACCGCTTGCCATCGGATTCGTCCAAATAGGTATATTTATTCAGTGTTGTTTGTTTCAATTCTCGATACTCAATCTTCTTTGTTCCGTTGATTATCTCATCGAAATATATTTTCTTGATATTGAGCGTCAACACCTTCATGCCAGTAGTATCAAACGTAGATTTGGCTTTGACCACACGCTTCTCCAGACATTCCAACTGTGGATTATAGATATAGCCCACAATGGTGCCATCCATGATTTTCTTGATAATCACATCCACCACAGGTAGCGGTACGATGAACCACTCCTGAGGCTGGTGTTCTTTGCCTTCGTCATCAAATACTGTGACTTGGAATTGCACAGGCTTTAACATCAGATGCACCAAATCCTCAAACTTCTGTGAATTCATGTTCACCACCTTATAGGTCGCTACAATCTTTACTGGAGCCATCAGATAAGTTGGTTCATTCGCTGCATTGGCTATACGCTGCTCCACGCTGTTGGTTGTAAAGCCTATCTTGTAAAGGTTCTTCACCTCTTTTACAGCAGGATTCTCAGAGAGCGATGATAACACATAAATATAACCCGTCACGTTATCGTCTGATGCAATATCAGTATTCTTAAAGAACTGCGCTTCTGTTTCTTCTTGTAGTTCTGAAACAGCATAGCCATCACCCACGACGCTTTTTCTTAACGTTTGTAACAGAATGTCTGATTCTGTGCCGTTCTCGTAGATACAACGCGTTCTGGCATCTGGCAGGAAATTACTGCTTCTCTTCAACTCACCAATCTGCTCCAACAGCAGCATCTGCCCACTTACAAAATAGATTCTGCCAGCAGCGAGTGTTGCTGTCTTGGTGATTTTCACTAATGAGCGTTTGCCCTCTTTCAACTCCTGATGTACTTTCGTGAACAATGGCTTATAGTCCTGAAAGTTTTCGCAAAGTTTATGCTGAGCCACATAGTCCGGCTTATTCTTGGCTATCACCCTGCGCATATCCTGAGGAATATCGAACAGTTTCGCTTCCTCATCACTAACCTTCAACAGCGGATCGTCGAATATTTCTTCTAATTCCTTATCTATATCCATACGTCAAATCCTTTTTCGCGCAGTTTGGTCATCGCTGCATACATCAATTTCTCTTTCAGGTCGCCATCTGGTCGTGGTGCCCTGCCGTTCTTATCTATCCAATCGTTCACCTCTGCCAACTTCTGTTGCATTCTGTCGTTGGCAGTGGGAGCAGCCGCCTTGGGGCGTACACCATCCAATAACGGATCGTCGAAAATCTCTAATAACTCTTTTGGCCATTCCATACGCTACTCCTCATATTCAAGTCCACTTAATTTCCTCTGTTTCAAATTCTTGATTTTCTGCAAAGCAATAGCCAATTCCCTCACCTTGGGGTCTGGATCATCCACAGAAGGCACCTTCCCATCATGCTTCGCAACATACTCTTTCAATGGCCCCTTAAAGAGTGTGATAGCCTGTTCCAAGGTCATGTCATACTTTTGCTCAGCAATGGTGTCCTGAATCACTTTTAGCGTCTTGGCATCCACAGACTTCGATATCACCTCGTAGGCACGCTGGAAGGGATTGATAGTATCAATCAGGTTGATGCTCAACTTGTCGATATTGATAAATCGATTGGCAATCTTAATAAGCCTATTACCCTCGCTGGGTTTGTCTTCTTCATCTGTTATGGTTGAAATAGGATTGCCTTTTTCATCTATGATATCATTACCCTTAATAATCGTATCAAGCAGCACACGCTGGCGCACTTCTTCCACCTCACCCTCGTTCAAGTCAGGATAGCGTTCTCTAATCACCTTGGGAATCAAATGCTGGGTAATGGTCTCTGCTGTTGTCGAGCCACTCAGTGCTTTTACCACCATATCATCCTGCAAGATGGCTGCCTTCAAATCGTCTAACTGACTTTCTACAATAGTCTTTGTCTTCGCACTCGATAGTGGTTTCAATCCTTCCACCACGAGGGTATGTGCCAAATCTTCTTGTTCGCCCTCATCTTCATCCTTAACAGTCTTGAACTTCCAACTGGGAGCCATCACCTGTTCCATCAGCAGCGAGGCGGTAATGGCTTTTAGGAAGTCGTTCACAGCCACCTTTACCTCAGCCTGCTCACCCTCTGGCATGGCTATCATATTCACAAAGCGAGCCGTCTCTTTCCCTTCACAGTCGCGCGTACATCTTCCAATTATCTGTATCACCTCCGTCAGCGATCCACGTACACCAATTGTTAAGCACATCTCGCACCACTGCCAGTCGAAGCCTTCCTTGGCCGTACCCAAGGCAATAATGATATCCACATCGTCGCGGTCTCTGATGTTTTGCAGATAGCCCTGCACCATATTGCGTTCTTTCTGCTCGTCCTCCACCAAGTCAGCCACCTTCAACATCCGTCCATCCGAAGTCCTAACATAGTAGATGCCCGTATTATAGTCCTTATGGTCCAGTGTACCAATCACCTTCATTATCTCAGATGTCTCCTGATACTTACCCAAACCAGTAGCGGCCCTTTGATTTACGCTGGGTATGTGGATGATGGTCTTTTTGTGGGTATCAAGCACTTCGCCTATATGATCCAGATAAGAACCATGATAGAAGTGATAGCCCAGCACAAGGTTCTTCAGGTACTTATAGCCATTCAACTGCTGATAATAATTATAGGTAATCGGATAGAACTTGGCTTCATCCTCAGCCCTAAGCACAGGGATGCCATCGCCACGGAAGTAAGAACCCGTCATCGCTACGATATGGCCTGTGGAGTTGTTCATCACTCTGCGCACCACATCGCCTAAGTTCGAGTTGGCATCAGCACTGGTATGGTGGAATTCATCGATGGCCACCAGCGTATCGTTGAATGTCTCGTCTGGCAGTTCCTTAGTGGCATTACGCAACGTGGCGTGAGCGCAGACTAATACTTTCGCCCTATCATACTGGAAGAATTCCTTGAAGCGTCCTTTCTTGTCCTGCTCGTTCTTAACATCTGTCAGATTGAAATACGGAGGCACTTCCCAGTTGGCAAAGAAACCTCCATTCACCAAGTTGGTATTCTTAAACGAACGCCCAATACTTTTTTCTGGCACTGCCACCACTACCTTCTTGATGCCTTGATGTGTCAACTTGTCAAGCGCAATATACATCAGCGCACGACTTTTGCCTGAGGCTGGTGGTGCCTTAATCAGCAAGAAGCGTTTGTCACGATGCTCATAGGCCAGTGCCTGCATCTCTCGCATACCCAATGGGTTCACGGCTGTAGCCGCCCCCGTCTGTTGATAATGGATATCAACAATGCTGTTTTCAGTTTTTAGCATATTAGAATATCTTAAGTTCAGCGCTTTTCTCAAAAGATATTCTCTACGTTTGTCTGTCTGCGGCCAAGCTTAAGAGACGTTTCGAATCCTCAGTTTTATAGCGCTATGTTATTTGTCTTCTGTCAGCATCTTTGCTGTCAGTTCAAAGTCATCAATAATTGCCTGGGCCATAGGGTTCCGGTTTTCAACAATAATAGCAGCATATATCCCTTGACCTTCTATCACAGCACTTGCTGTCTTTATGGTAAACCGTTCTGGTTCTGCAGATTCCTCAAACCAACGCAAGAACAGTCGGTTACGTGCAGCCTCACGGCTATCACTGGTATCACACATATAAAGCAAGCCGTCTAAGTTCTCACGGAAGAACGCATCGACAATAATGAGTGTGGTGTTCTTGACATCTGGGTCGTATGAAGCATGGAGTTTGTTCTGATTACTGATGGACAACTGATAAGTTTCGCATCCGCCAAGAGGGTCGTTCTCAATAAAACCAATACCATAGATGACACCCTTGGCTGTCTGAAACACATAATCGCCATCATCTGCTCGCTTGACCAGATATGGCGACTTCGTGTTAATATAGTCTAAAGAAAGATCGTTCATCACCCTCTATGCTGTTGTGTACAGATTTGTTACATCAGCATATTTCGCTTCGAACTTTTCTTCCCAAGCCTTTTTGCGATTCAATGCGTTTTTAAAACGCTTTAATGCTTCTTCTTTTGTCAGTTTCATAATTCACTCCTTTACAATTTCACTGCAAAGATACGGACTTTATCTGTAACTTCCAAATATTTCTGCTATTTTTTCGCAGTCATCTTTTCGTAGAGTTTAAACAGACATTCCAGGCGGGCTTCGTCTGAGGCGAAGGGATAACCAGGATAGCAGCTCTCCACGATGTCATCGAGTTTGGCATGTGCTTCGCGCAAATCCTGTGGCATCTTATCGGGGTCGTACAGCTCTGCCAAAGTTTTCTCTGGGTAATACTCACGTGTTATCAGCACTTCCTCTGCTGCCTCTTCGATCTCCTTTTTCTTCTCGTCAGAGATTTTGGGGAAGGGGAAAGAATTATAACAGAAATTACTCGAATAACTTAGACGTGACTCTAATCTACCTGCGACCGCTCTTACCCATATCATATGTGACTTAGAACTTATTATTCCAAAAAGAAAGCTTCCTGCTTTATAAACGGCAAAAGCTTTATTAGAAATAACAGTTCCTTTCTGATAATAACCTATAGGTAAATACTCTCTCCTTTCAGATGAGACCTCTGGGACAAGAACAAAATCTTCTTCTCTATATGTCCTTTGAACAAATAGATTGGGTCTATCTGCATATACTTGAGTACTTGGGGCATCGCTATTCTTTCTGAAATTAGATACATCTTTCAGTCTTTTTTTTATATATTCAGAATGTGGTGTATTCATAAATACTTCATCGTCTGCCCATAAGCAAAAGCGTATAGTTCCTTTAATAAACTCATTAGAACCCACATAAGGTTTAATATACTTTTGGATAGAAGGTTCTGCCTCTATCATTTTATCAACTTCATCCTTGGTAAATATTAAAGCGCCATTGTCTCTAGGCATACTTCCTTTACAAATTGGTGGTATATTTGAAATAGGTTCAGTAATCCTATTAAGTACAATATTGTTAAGAGGAAGTAAATATCCATTGATGTTGTTTACTTTCTTACAATTGCCATCAGTATAGAGTGATTTTTCTTTATTACAATAGTTGTTATTTGTTATACCTATTATTACACAAGTTACTCCTGCATTGTGTTTTGCATTATTATTCCATTTAAAAGATGTGTAAGCAAATTCTATAGAGTAGTCATTTAGAACAACCGACCACAACATTGAAATAGATTCACCTTGACATATGGAATTTGTACTTACAAAAGCTAACTTTGCTGGTGTTATCCCAATATAATCAGTACCTTTCTTAAACCAACATGCAATATAATCAAGATTTTTATAGTTCTTATATCCTTTAAAGACAATTTCCACATCTTCTTTTTGGGCTTTATCTTGCCACGAAGCTCCCAAATACGGCGGATTGCCAAAAATAAACACCTCTTCATCTGGCGTATGTGGACAAACACTGTTCCAATCAATACGGCAGGCATTACCGCAGACGATTTGGGTGATGTTCTTCAAAGGCAGGGCTTTGGTGTTGACTCCGAAATTCTCATTGAGTTTGGTGTTCATCTGATGTTCTGCCAACCAAAGGCTAAGCATCGCCACCTCGTGAGGGAAATCGAGCAACTCGATGCCATAAAATTGGCTCAGCGAGATAACGCTGTTATCCACAAACAGGATTTCACCCTCTGGCGTACATTTGCGTTGCAAAGCGAGGATATCCATTTCGAGGAAACGCAGACACTTATATGTGATAATCAAGAAGTTTCCGCTACCACAAGCAGGATCAAAAAATTTCATCTTGCGCATGCGCTTCAACAGGGCGTCGCATTTCTTAATCACTGGTTTCAACTCATCATAGAACTGCTTGGTACCAAGTGCTCCGATGTTCTTCATCTGAAGCTTCTGCTCGTAGAACTCATTCAGTTTGTTATACTCCCCACGCAGCTCATCTAGGAACAGCGGATTAATCACCTTCATGATGTTGGGCACCGAGGTATAGTGCATACCCTGATTGGCTCGCTCCTCGGGATTGACCACCGCCTGGATCATCGAGCCGAAGATGTCTGGGTTGATGTCTTTCCAATTCAGTTCACCACACTCGATGATGATGCGACGAGCCTTTGCACCCATCTTGGGTATCTGAATATGTTTGGAGAATAAGCCACCATTGACGTATGGGAACTGCTTGATGATGCTCAGCGTATCTTGGCTGCGTAGCGATACATCCATAATATTAAAGGTACGCGCGAGATAATCTGAAAGGTCTGAGCCGTCCTCTTTGGTGTATCGCTGGATGCTGCTGGTAAAAAGATTCTCCTCAAAGATGCCCGTATCTTCAGCAAAGAAGCAGAACAGCAAGCGACTGATGAAGATATTCAAATCGTGCAGATCGTCATTACTACGAAACTCGTTATAGCTACGCAATTCATCGTGCAGCTTGGCCAATTTCTCTGCAGCCTTGATGTCGGCAGGACTTTCCTCTACATAGTGAACTCGCTCCACATCCATCAGCGGATAGAAGAAAGCAAAGTCAGAGGGCAGTCGCTCCAGTTGGTTCTCGTAAGTGTCTTTCTCACGAAGGTCGTAGGCCAGTATCGACTTGCCATCACTTACAGCGATAATCTTGGGGGCAGCCTTGATAATCTGGGGATTCGTCTTCAGCTGTTCCAGTTGCGCCGTCAAGCCAAACATGCTGACAGGCTGATAACAGAACAAGCCCTTGATGAGCAAGCCATCAAAGGTTTTCAGCACTCCTTTACCTTCTTTGTAACGCTCAATGTCGCGTTCGCTTTTGCCAAAGGAATAGAGCAGTTTGTAGCCCACTTCTGCAGGGTTTACGTTCTGACTGAACGAATCCACTAACCGTTGCTCTATTTCCCTATAGCCAAGTTGCAGTTTCTTTGCCATAGAATTCAGTTATTGAAGAAAGCGAACGGGATTCGTTCAGAAACGTGAGACACCAGCCAAGCGCATGAAAAAACGTGGACAGTTTATACTTATCCAACGTCTCAGGCGCTTGGCCGGTGCCTTGATAAATGAGATAAGATAAACGCCCACGCCTATTGCGTGAGCATCCACTTATTTATTCTCATTTATCGTCTATTTCGCGGCCAAGCTTAAGAGACGTTTTGAATAAAAAGCGTACGCTTCAATATTTACCCTCAAAAGTCATACCGACACCTCCTCCGAGGCTCAAATCTTCCTGCCGTAGCAGCGTCATGTTATGACGATTAGCCAGTACTTGATTGCAAAGATACAAATAATTCTGGAAAGTTGTACTATTTTTGTCGAAAAAAAGAAATAATTCAAGAATTATTAGGAAGATAAGGGGTAAATCATCCAAAAACTGAGCGCGGCAGAGCGGCAGGGCGGCAGGGCGGCATTTGAATTTTCGTATAAAATTAGCTTGTGGGGAGGATGGTAGGTGTATATATCTATTTAA
>Ga0310697_10006455_pt1 | contig 11154 bp, 10 predicted proteins | sample 172DNAGHGlowgp2_FD_203883 | JGI IMG/M metagenome (GOLD analysis project Ga0310697, IMG submission 203883) | Sheep rumen microbial communities from Palmerston North, Manawatu-Wanganui, New Zealand - 1728 DNA GHGlow gp2 (v2) (version 2) | ecosystem: Host-associated > Mammals > Digestive system >... | reverse complement strand
CTTCCTCGGGTCATCCGTCCCCTGGGGGTCCGTTATCTTTTTTGAATTAATTGCTATATTTGTGCGATCAATATCCTACAAACCATGAGACTTGATGGAAGAAGACAAAGTACCAACGTCGACGACCGGCGTGGTATGTCCGGCGGCGCCATGACGGCCGGCGGTATCGGCCTGGGCGGCCTGCTGATTATCGGCGTGATTTCCCTGTTGATGGGCCGCAATCCCGTCGAAGTACTGGAGCAGGTCGGCGGCATGGCAGGCACAGAGATCGTCTCCCCGAGCGGGCGCACGCCCACCGCGGAGGAGGAAGAGCTCGCCGTGTTCTCCAAGCAGATCCTCGCCGGAACGGAAGACGTCTGGACCAAGATTTTCGCCCAGAACGGACGCACCTACGTCCCCCCGAAGCTGGTCCTCTATAACGATTATGTCCAGACGGGCAGCGGCATGGCTTCCGCCCAGATGGGTCCGTTCTACAACAGCGCCGACCAAACGGTCTACATCGACCTCTCCTTCTTCTCCACGATGAAGCAGCAGATCGGGGCGGACGGCGACTTCGCCTACGCCTACGTCATCGCGCACGAAGTCGGACACCACGTGCAGTACCTGCTCGGCACGCTCCAGCAGGCCCACCAGCAGATGTCCCGCGTGAGCCAGGCCGAGAGCAACCAGATCAGCGTCCGGCTCGAGCTCCAGGCCGACTTCTATGCCGGCGTCTGGGCGCACCATGACAACAAGATGTACAATTCCCTCGAGGCGGGCGATATCGAGGAAGGCCTGACGGTCGCCTCCAAGATTGGCGACGACTACCTGCAGAAGAAGGCCCGCGGCTATGCGACGCCGGAGACCTTCAACCACGGCACGTCCGAGCAGCGCTCCCGCTGGCTGATGAAGGGTTTCAATACCGGCAACCCGGCCAACGGCGACACGTTCTCTCCGCGTTACAGCCAGTTATAGGAGGGATTTCGCGGCGCTGATGCCCGCCAGGGCGCCCGTCGCGAAGGCCAGCTGGAGATTGTATCCGCCCGTATCGGCATCGATATCCAGCACTTCCCCGCACAGATGGAGTCCAGGCACGAGCCTGGACTCCATCGTTTTGGCGACGAATTCATCCGTGCTCACGCCGCCGGCTGTCACGACCGCACGCTCGTAGCCCACGTATCCGGCGATATCGAACTGCCAGGCTTTCAGGGCCTTGGCGATGGAGACGAGATTGACCCAGACCTTGGTGTCGGCCCTCCCCCGCCGCTCCAGCGTGATGATCCCGGGGTTCATCGCAGTGAAGGCGGGGATGAGGTCCCAGGGCATCAGCTTGCCGAGCAAGATGCGGCAGCGCTCCTTCTCGCGCAGGCGCTTCGAGCGGGGATCCTTGTCGATCTCGGCCCAGAGTTCCTTGACGCGGCCGGTGAGTTCGGTCAGGCTGACGCCGGGCTTGAGGTCCAGCACCAGCGACACGCGCGCACCGTTGACCAGGGCCTTGACCGCCTTGCGGCTGAGCTGGAAGCCCACCGGGCCTTCGAGGCCGCCGTCGGTGAAGTCGATGTCACCGAATTCGGCGTCGGCTTCCGTCCCCTGGACCTGCAGGGAGAGCTGGATGTTCTTGAGGGACACCCCGCAGAGCTTCTCCCCCAGCTCGCTGAGCGGCGTGCTGCGGTCTATGTGGAGGTCCTTGTCCTCCGTCAGCTTGTAGCCTTTGGGCACGAGGGCCGTCAGGGACGGGAAGGTCGGCACGACCTTGTGGCCGAGATCCGCCGCCCAGCGCAGGCCGTCGCCGGTCGAGCCGGTCGTCGGGTAGCTCAGGCCGCCCGTCGCCACGATCAGCTTCAGGCACTTGTATTCCCTCCCGTCCGCCAGGGTCACGGTGAAACCCGGAGGGCATTCACTCACCGCGACGCCGGCGACCTCGGCCTCGGTCTCGATCTTGACGCCGAGCGAGTGGCAGGCGGACACGAGGGTGTCGACGACATCCGAGGCGTGGTGCGAGACCGGGAAGGCCCGGTCACCGCGTTCGACGACCGTCGGCATCCCGAAGCCTTCAAACCAGTCCAGAACGGCCTGCGGAGGCAGGTTGTAGAAGGCGGACTTGACGAAATTGGGATTCGAACGGACATGGCCCGAGAAGTCGTTCCAGGCCTTCACGTTCGTGAAATTGCATCGGCCCTTGCCGGTGATCATGACCTTGCGCGCAGGGCGCGGCATCTTCTCCAGGACGGTCACCTGGGCATCCTTCCCGGCCGACACGAGGGTCCGGGCGGCGTGGTATGCGGCCATCAGTCCCGATGCGCCGGCGCCGACTACGACGATTTCAGACTTCATCTAGCGCTCCTTCATCCAGACTTGCATGTGGCCCGGGCCGCGGTGGCACCAGGCGTAGTAAGGGATCAGCGTCAGGTCTCCGTCCCGGATGACCTGGATGCCGCCCAGCAGGTCGCGGCGCGACTCGACCCGGAGCTCGTCCGAGGCGGAGACTTCCGCCTCCAGCACGTCGCCCTCGTTGTCCGGCCATTCGGCGCAGTACACCAGCGGGCCGCGCTCCACGGCCAGGCGGCCGCGGTCGGCCTCCACGGCCTCGTGGGCGCGCACGAAGCGCGGCTCCATCCGGAACTCCACGTCCACCTGGTCACCGGGCTTCCAGGCGCTGGTGATGCAGAAATAGCCCTTGTCGAGCGTACCCTGGACATCCTCGCCGTTGACGCGGATGCGGTAGCCGTCCGGGCGCTGGTCCGCGAAAGCGTACAGGTCGCTCGGGACCACCTCGCCGCGGGCCCAGCCCGGGATGCGCAGGCGCAGGGTGAAGGTACCGGCCTTGTTCTCGTCGACCGTGATGCAGACGCCGCCGTACCAAGGATACATCGTATCCTGCGTCAGGGTGACGTCACGTCCGCCGAGCTTGTGCGTCATCGTGTTGGACATGTAGAGGTTCACGTAGAGGTCCTTGCCCTCGGCCGCGTAGACATAGCCGGGCACGGACGGGATGAAGCGGCAGATGTTGGACGGACAGCAGGCGCAGCCGAACCAGGGCTCGCGGTGGTGGCGTCCGTCGGATGCCAGCGGGTTCGGGTAGAAGAAGGTACCGCCGTCCAGCGACACGCCGGAGATCACGCCGTTGTAGAGCGTACGCTCCAACACGTCGATGTACTTGGCATCGCCGTGCAGCAGGAACATCCGGTAGTTGGTGTAGACGTTGCCGATGGCCGCGCAGGTCTCGCAGTAGGAGCTGAGGTTCGGCAGCTCGTAATTGTCGCCGAAGGCCTCGCCGGCGTGGCGGGCGCCCACGCCGCCGGTCAGGTAGAGCTTCTTGGAGACGATGTTCTCCCAGATGCGGTCGATGGCGTCGATGTAGGCCTGGTCGCCGGTCAGGGCCGCCACGTCCGCGATGCCGGAGTACATGTACTCGGCGCGGACGGCATGGCCCACGGCCTCGTCCTGCTCCAGGATGGGCAGGTGCGACTGGTTGTAGGGGTCGCGGTGCGCCGTGCGGCCGCGCTTGTCGAGGAAGTATTTCGCCTGGTCGAGGTATTTGCGGTCACCCGTGACCAGGTACAATTTGGCCAGCGCCATCTCGGCGATCTGATGGCCCGGGACGCGGGCCACCTGGCCCTCGCCGTCGCCGATCGCCGCGCAGACGCAGTCGGCGTACTTGATGGCGATGTCGAGGAAGTTGCGCTTGCCCGTGGCCTGGTAGTGGGCCACGGCGCCCTCGACCATGTGGCCGAGGTTGTAGAACTCATGGCTCAGCTCCTCCACCTGCTCCCAGCGCTCCTTGCCCATCCAGGGATGCGGATGCCAGGGATTCATCTGGCGGGCGGTGTTCAGGTAGCCGTCCGGCTCCTGGGCCGCCGCCACGAGCACCAGCACGCTGTCGATATAGGCCTCGAGCTTGGGGTCGGGATAGGTCTGCAGGAGGTAGCTGGCCCCCTCGATGGTCTTGTAGACATCCGTGTCGTCGAAGGAATAGCCGCGCACGCGGTACGTGGAGTCCGGCCGGGTGGCGCGGACGAAATTGTCGTACCGGCCCGTCTCCTCGCACTTGCTGAACGCCAGCGGGATGGTCACCTCCCGGCTGGCCTGCAGGCGCGCGCCCCAGAAGGTGTCGGAGACTTTGACGTCGGTGAACGGCACCTGGCCGATCGGATAGCCCGTCTGCGGGCCGGTCCCGCGGCAAGACAGCAGGGTTGCCGCGGCAAGTGTCAGGGTAAGGAACTTCTTCATAACGAGGGGAAACAAAAAAAGGGAAAGCTTAGCACATCGCACCGCTACGACCTCCTACCCTTGCTGCCTTCCGGCCCTGGGGGAGTTCAGAGGGAGCTGGTCGTGTACGACTTTCCCACTGCAAATATAGTCAAAAATCAAATACTTTTGAAAATTAGCGGGAGAATGTCGTCGACTTTTTCGAATTTGAGGATCTGGTCGGCGGCAACCATGAGGATGGACATCGGCTTGCCGGACTTGGCCTGGTACTGGGCCATCACCTGCCGGCAGGCGCCGCACGGGGTCGCCGGCTCGTGGCCCAGGCGGCCCATCACGCCGCCGGCGATCGCGATGGAGAGCATATCCTTGTCGGGATAGCGCGCGCTAGCGGCGAACATCGCCGTCCGCTCGGCGCACAGGCCCGACGGGAAGGCGGCATTCTCCTGGTTGGCGCCGCGGACGATCTGCCCGTTCGACATCCGGACCGCCGCACCGACGTGGAAATGGGAATACGGGGCATAGGCCCCCTCCATCGCCTTGATGGCCTCGGCGGCGAGTTCCCTGTCTTCTGGGTTCAGCTCGTCGACGGATTTGTACTCCTGGTACGCAATGTTGATTTCCTTGGTCGTCATACTATGTGGTTTGCTTACATTTCTACCTGTTCTCCCAGGAAATGGGGGCCGCGGTGCGTCGCCAGGTCGATGAAGACCTTGACGCGCGCGAGCCACTCGCGGACATGGGTTTTCAGCGCGCGCAGGGTGCGGACGTCCGAGGCGTTGAAGCCGACGGCGTCGATCCCGTGCATGGCCGCCAGATAAACGGCGCGCTCGTTGTGGAAGCGCTGGCTGACAACGATATAGGAGGACTGCCCGAACACCTCCCGGGCGCGGACGACGGAGTCCAGCGTCCGGAACCCGGCATAGTCCAGCACGATCAGCGAATCGGGTACGCCGCGCGACAGCAGGGCCTTGCGCATCTGCTGGGGCTCGTTGTAGGAGATGTGGCGGTTGTCCCCGCTGACGAGGATCTTGTCCACCTTGCCGGCTTCCAGCAGCGCGGTGGCGGCGTCGATCCGGTATTTGAAATAGGGGTTCGAATGGCCGTTGCGAAGGTTCGAGGACGTCCCGAGCAGCAGGGCTGCGTGGCGGTGCGGGACCGAGGCGAGGTCGGAGTAGAGGCGTCCCCGGGCAAAGCCCGAGACCCGGAGGTCGCACACGACCACCAGCAGTACGACCAGGCCCAGCAGGGCGGCCAGGGCGATGAGGATTTTTTTCATCATTTCCCGCTTCGTCCTTCAAATATAAGCATTTTCCAGCAGGAATGGAAACTTAGGGCTACTGTGGGTAAAATCCCCCACAGTAGCTCTCGATTTCCGGCTCAGCGGGAGATGACGCCGCTGCCGAGCATCTCGCCGTCGGGGGCGTACCATGCGGCGAACTGCCCCGCGGTGATGCTGCGCTGCGGCCTGTCGAAGAGGATGTACAGGCCGCTCTCCCGCATCACGAGCGTGGCGTCCTGCAGGGGTTGGCGGTAACGGATGCGCACGCGGTAGCGGCGCTCCTGGCCGGGTTGCATCGCCTGGTCCGGGCGGATCCAGTGGATCTCGTCCGGGGCGATGCGCAGGCACCGGCGCAACAGGCCCGGGTGGTCCTCGCCTTCGCCCACATAGATGATGTTGCGGTCGATGTCGGTCGCGAGCACGAAGACCGGGCTGGCGTGGCCGCCGATACCCAGGCCCTTGCGCTGGCCGATGGTGTAGAACTGCGCACCCTCGTGGCGGCCGATGCGCTTGCCCCAGGGATTCTCCTTGTCGCGCGTCTTCTTGACATGGTGCTTGCCGGAGCGGTAGGTCTCCGTCTCGAAGCAGATGTCGGAATAGTCGATGGGCATCGAGAATTCCTGCCATTCCTCATCGGTGAGGGCGGTCCCTTTCGCCGCCAGCTCCTGGTCGCGGCGGTACTTGGCGGAGTCGGCATAATAGGGTGCAAACACCTCGACGACGTCGCCTTCGACGCTCCGGAGCTTCTGCTGCAGGAAGACCGGCAGGTCCACCTTGCCCACGAAGCAGATGCCCTGGGAGTCCTTCTTCTCCGCGGAGGGGAGGTCGGCTTCCTTGGCGAGGCGCCGCACCTCGGACTTGTAGAGGCCGCCGATCGGGAAGAGGGCCTTGGCGAGCTGCTCCTGGCTGAGCTGGCAAAGGAAATAGCTCTGGTCCTTGCCCGGGTCGGTGCCCTCGAGGATGCGGCAGGTGCCGTCGGGGAGCGTCTCCTTGCGGCAGTAGTGGCCCGTGGCCACGTAGTCCGCGCCGAGCCGCTCCGCCGCCTCCAGGAATGCGGCGAACTTGATCTCACGGTTGCACAGGACGTCGGGATTGGGCGTGCGTCCGCGCTCATACTCGTCGAACATGTAGTCGACGACACGCTGGCGGTAGACCTTGCTCAAGTCGATGAAATAGAATGGGATGCCGATCTTGCGCGCCACCATCTCCGCCACGAACCGGTCCTCCTCCCACTCGCAGTCGCCATGGAGCGTGCCCTCGGTGTCGTGCCAGTTCTGCATGAACATGGCGAACACGTCGTAGCCCTGCTGCTTGAGCAGCAAGGCGGCCACGCTGGAGTCCACGCCTCCGGAAAGTCCTACGCATATCTTCATATGGGTACAAAGGTACGTTTTTTCAGCGGCTCTGACAAAAAATGGTAGCTACTGTGGGGGAATCTCCCCACAGTAGCTACTAATCCTGATCGGACAGATGCAGGAACTTGTATATCTGGAATTTCCTAGCATCCGTCCTTTCGAAGAAAAACCTGACCATCTGCAGTTTTTTCTCCTTCGTGAATCTCAGAAGAGCCGGTTTCTTTACGCCGGTCAATCCTCCTTTCCTAACCATGTCTGCCATTATCTCATAGGACGTATCTGGAGCGGAACTGAATTCTTCCCTGATCGCAAACTCGCTTCCCGTGTTGGAATCAAAGGCCGTCAGCATCTTCTCAAAACCACCATAATAGCCTTCGGCTGCCGAATAATCAACCAATGGATACCGCAGGATGATATGATCGGTCAGGATTTCCTCCTCCGCGGCATCCAGTCCTTCGAACGCAGGCAACAAAAACCTGTATGTCAAATACTCCCGGCGAGAAGCTTTCCTATCAATCCGCTTCATCGACCGAATCAGTTTTTCGGACAGGTCTCCCGTCGCCGCTTCAGGCATGGCTCGCTTTCCATCCCTATACGCCAGCAAGTTCCACCGGGCCTGGAGCGCTGTCTTACACAATCCGCTCTCGACATGATTGTTGTTGACATAAGCAAGGTTGCTCCGTATTTCTTTTACAGACCGCTTGAGCGAACTGCCGAAAGGGCGGGAAAAAAGCGATCCCTTCAAGCCATAGTGACAGTTGAAGGCCCTGGCATAGATAGAGGAAGAATCCTGGACATATTTGTAGATACGTTCCTTGTTCCCGGCCCGGCAGGACTGATGAATGTGTGAGAACATGATGGAAACCGCCAATACCTTCACCTCGTATTGACGTGATTTGACGGAAAGGATGGAAAGATAGATTAACCGGTCGATGACCGTGTAGAAGATAATGCCCCGGTCCCGGGCCCTTTGGTAGATGTGAAGAACACCTGAGGTGCTGAACTTTCTGTTACCGCCTTTCATAGTCGTTACTTTTTCCAAAAATAATATTTGTTGTTTAACTTTGAAAGAAAAACTGTTTTTTTCAGTTACTGTGGGTAAAATCCCCCACAGTAACTGAAAAAAGATTGGAATATGCATCCATTTATCGACAAGCCGCTGCTAGCCTTGGCATTGCTCCTGACCGCATGCAGTTGTGCCCGGCACCAGCTCTACCACACCGCCCTCGCCGAGCAGCGGCAGGCGGAGCAGGCGCTTGCCGAGCGCGACACGGTGCAGGCGCTCCGGCATCTGCGCCACGCATACGTCCATTTCGTGGACAGCGACCACCCGGAACGCTGGCGTCAGACCCTGACCGGCATCCATCTGCTGGAGGTATCCCTGCGGCACGGTCCCTACGCGATCAGGAGCCACAACCCGGTGGGAGAACTGGCCGATTCCTATGACAGCATGGCCGTGATCCAGCAGCATGCCGACCAGACCCGGACGCGGCTGCATGTCTCGCTGCTGCTCGCGTCCGGCATCCTGCTGCTCCTTGCGGGCGGCGCCGCCCTGCTGGTCTCGTTCCAACGCCGGCGACGCCTCGAAGCCGAGAACCAGCTGCTGCAGGCCAAGCTGCAACTCGACCGGCAGCAATCGCGCCTTTCTACCCTGCAGGACAGCGCCGCAACGCCCGCCCTGACCCTGGCGCTCCGGTCCTATGAACAACTCTGCAGCCGTTACGAACCGGACGGCGACAATGCCGCCCTGCTGCGGGAGTTCCGCCAGCAGATGGCGGACCTGCGCAACGGGACGGCGTTTGCCGCGGACCTGGAGACGACCCTGGAAGCCGCATGTCCGGGACTTCCGCAACGGATCCGCGAGATTCCCGGCCTGCGGGAAGACGAGCGCAGGCTGCTGCAGTACCTCGCCGCAGGGTTCCCGACCTACCTCATCGCGGCGGCGAGCGGCCGGACACGCGCGGCCGTCAACATGCAGGTGTCCCGCCTGCGCGGCCGCATCGCGTCGGCGGACGAGCAGACACAGGCGCTCCTGCTCCCCTTCTTCGATGCCCGCCGGCCCGGGCGTCCCCGCAAATAGGAAAAAATGGGGGTTACTGTGGGAGAATTCCCCCACAGTAACTATAAAAAAAATGATAACCGGACCTATCTCCGGGGCCATTCCTGCCGATAGTTGCGCCCTCCATAATGCAAACGGGCGCGCATGTCCCATTGCAGCCCAATCACAATTTCCCTAAATTTGTGCCGAATCAAACCTTAACAATAATGAAAGATAGAATCCCCTTCCTTTCAGCCCTCCCCTTGCTGCTCCTGATGATGGCCTGCGGCCAGAAGACTAAGGTGACCGATGTCGTAACCCTGGAACGGACGGACAGTCCGGCCGCCCTCCTGCAAGCCGTACAAAGCATCGAACTCATCCCGCTGGAGTCCCGGCCGGGAGAGATCGTCGGCCCCGCAGCCGAGCTCGGCACAGACGGTTCATCGTGGATCCTGGTCGACAAGCAGCCGGAACCGGCCATTTTCCGCTTTGACGCCCAGGGCCGCTTCCAGAACAGGATCGGTCACCAGGGCAACGGACCGGGAGAATACACGACGATACAAAGTACCCAGCTCCAGGATGGCAGGCTCACCGTCTTCAGCATGCCCGACCTCATCCTGCATTACAGCCTCGACGGGACGCTTCTCTCCCAGGAAAACAAGGAGGGGCTCCGGCTCCAGTCCGTCTGCGTTCCCGAAGGGATCCTGACATACCGGGGATACGGGGCGGGTAGCCCTGCGCGCGTGGACCTGCTCTCCGAGGCCGGGGACAAATCCTTCCTCGAATCGGATGTGAAGCTCATCAACATGATGCCGAACGGCCCTGTCTTCACGCAGGAGGGCCCGGTCACCTATTTCACGGACAGCTACAACCCGGTCATCTACGCCTACGAAGCGGGAACGGTCCGGCCGGAGGTCACCTTCGACTTCGGGAAATACGCGCTCGGCGAGAGGTTCTACCAGTTCGACGATGCCTTCGCCGCGGCGGAATACATGATGTCGCTGCCCGACGGATTCGCCATCATCCAGCGGTACCTGCGCGGCGGTGACTACCAGTTCATGGAGGCTTTCATCCAGCAGGACATGCAGACGGACGCCTGCTACGGGATCTGCCGGAACGGGAAATGGGACTGGTTCTCGCTGGGCGGGCTGGGCGAATCCCCCTTCGCCGGCTCCCTGCGCACCCTGGACGGAGACCGGCTCTGCTGCCTGCTGGACGCGGGCCTGCTCTGCAGCGCCGACCACGGCCTGGGCGGACCGCTGGCCGCCCTGGGCGGGAAGATCAGCAATCCGGAAGTCCTGGACGCCATCCAGCCGGAAGACAATCCCGTCATCGCCGTCATCCACATCAAATAGGCATCCACCTTTTGCGGAGAATTGCGTAATTTTGCGGGAAATATGTTTTATTACCGCAAAACCATGAAGAAAATCCTTTTGCTCACCACGCTCTGCGCCCTCGCCCTGACGGGCTGCGCGCAGAAACAGGAGAAGACCCTGGTCGCCTATTTCTCCGCGACCGGCACCACCGCCAAAGTAGCCGCAGGCCTCGCCGAAGCGACGGGCGCGACCCTGTATGAAATCAAGCCGGAGACCCGCTACACCGATGCTGACCTTGACTGGCGCAACCAGGAATCCCGCAGTTCGCTGGCCATGAAGGATCCCGCCTGCCGTCCGGCCATCGTGAAGGACCTGCAGGACGCCGCTTCCTACAGCACCATCTACGTCGGATTCCCGGTCTGGTGGGGCACCGCGCCGCGCGAGATCAATACCTTCCTGGAGGCTTATGACTTCTCCGGCAAGACCGTGATCCTTTTCGCCACCTCCGGCGGCAGCGACCTCTCGCAGGCCAACGCCGAATTCAAGGCCGGCTATCCGACCCTCGCCTGGAAGGACGGCAAGGTCCTCGCCAATGACTCCTCCGTGGAGGATCTCAAGGCCTGGGTCGCCTCGTTCCAGCAGTAGGCCGGTTATTTCAATTCCCGCACCGGGAAGGTGAAATAGGTGTCGGGATACGGCTCTTCGGACAGGGGGAAGTGCCACCATTCGCTGTCGATCGGCTTGAAGCCGTGGCGCAGCATCGCCTCGCGGAGGATCATCCGGTTGGCATACTGCTCCGGCGTGATCTCCGTATAATCCGGATGGGACTCCTCGCCGAACCAGTCGAAGGTCCCGCCCATGTCCAGCTCCTTCTCCGACGCCATGTCAAACAGAGTCAGGTCCACCGTGGAACCACGGGTGTGGCCTGACTTTTCTGCGATATAGTCCTGCTCGAACAGGAGGCTCTTGTCCACGTCC
>Ga0310697_10006454_pt1 | contig 11155 bp, 10 predicted proteins | sample 172DNAGHGlowgp2_FD_203883 | JGI IMG/M metagenome (GOLD analysis project Ga0310697, IMG submission 203883) | Sheep rumen microbial communities from Palmerston North, Manawatu-Wanganui, New Zealand - 1728 DNA GHGlow gp2 (v2) (version 2) | ecosystem: Host-associated > Mammals > Digestive system >... | reverse complement strand
ATGAATTATTAAAATGGGAAAATGTTCGGAGAATCTCTCCGACGGGAAGGAACCGAAATGGAAGAACGGAGCAAAAACTTCATCGAAGAGTTTGTCGAAGAGGACCTTAAGCACTTGAACCGGCGCATCAAAACGCGGTTTCCGCCCGAACCGAACGGATACCTGCACATCGGTCACGCAAAGGCTTTGACCGTGGACTTCGGCATTGCCGAGGAGTACGGCGGCACCTGCAACCTGCGCTTCGACGACACCAACCCCACCAAGGAGGACGTCGAGTACGTCGAGGCGATCAAGGAGGATATCCACTGGCTGGGGTTTGAATGGGATCAGCTCCGCTTCGGCTCGTCGTATTTCGATCAGTGCTACGAGCTGGCCGTAAAGCTCATCCGTGACGGCAAGGCGTACGTGGACGATCTATCTAAGGACGAGATGCGCGAGTACCGCGGCACGCTGACCGAACCGGGCAAGAACAGTCCGTGGCGCGACCGCTCCGTCGAGGAGAACCTCGACCTCTTCGAGCGCATGAAAAACGGCGAGTTCCCCGACGGCGCAAAGACGCTGCGCGCGAAGATCGATATGGCCTCGCCCAACATCAACATGCGCGATCCCGCGATGTACCGCATCCTGCACATTCCGCATCATCAGACCGGCAACAAGTGGTGCATCTACCCGATGTACGATTTCGCGCATCCGATCCAGGACGCGATCGAGGGCGTGACGCATTCGCTGTGCTCGCTCGAATACGAAGCGCACCGCCCGCTCTACGACTGGGTGGTCGACGCGTGCGGGTTTACCGACAAGCCGCGGCAGATCGAGTTCGCGCGGCTGAACCTCACCAATACGATCATGTCCAAGCGCTACCTTCGCCGGCTCGTCGAGGAGCACTTTGTCAGCGGCTGGGACGATCCGAGAATGCCGACGCTGTGCGCGATGCGCCGCCGCGGCTATCCCGCCGCCGCCGTGCGCGATTTCTTAACCCGCATCGGCGTCGCCAAGGCGGATTCCGTAGTCGACACCGCGATCTTAGAGCACTGCGTGCGCGAGAACCTGAATGGTAACGCGCTGAGGCGCATGGCGATCACCGAGCCGCTGAAGCTGATCGTCGACAACTGGGAGCCGGACCGGTTCGAAACCGTCGAGATCGAGAACAACCCGAACGACCCGACCTCCGGCACGCATACGATGCGCTTCGGACGCGAGCTGTACATCGAGCAGAGCGATTTCATGGCGGAGCCCGTGAAAAAGTTCTTCCGTCTGAAGCCGGACGGCGAGGTGCGCTTAAAAGGCGCGTACATCGTCAAGTGCGTCTCGTGGAAGACGGAACCGGACGGAACCGTTTCCGAGGTGCACGTCACCTACGATCCCGAAACGCGAAGCGGCGAGTGCGAACGCAAGGTCAAGGGCACGCTGCACTGGATCGCCGCGGCGGACGCGGTCCCGGCGGAGTTCCGGCACTACGGTCCGCTGATGCGCGAAGCCGCCGAAGACGAACAGGTCGCCGACTTCACGGAGCTCTTGGATCCGAACTCGCTCGAAGTCAAGCGCGGCTTCATCGAACCGGCTTTGAACGACGCCGCCGTCGGCGATTCGTTCCAGTTCGTGCGCATGGGCTATTACGCAAAGGACCCGGATTCGACCGAAGCCCTGCCGGTATTCAACCGTGTCGTCGGACTCAAAGACTCGTTCAAGATTTCCTAAGGAGAAGCAAATGGAAGTTCGTACCAGATTTGCCCCGTCCCCGACGGGTTATATGCATCTCGGAAACCTCAGAAGCGCGCTGTACACGTACCTGTACGCCAAAGCGAACGGCGGGAAGTTCATTCTGCGCATCGAGGACACCGATCAGAGCCGCTACGTGCCCGGCGCGGTCGACGTGATCTACCGCACCTTAAAGAGCATCGGCATGCAGTGGGATGAAGGTCCCGACGTCGGCGGCGATTACGGTCCCTACGTGCAGAGTGCGCGCAAGGGTATGTACCTGCCCTACGCCGAGCAGCTTGTGAAAGAGGGCAAGGCGTATTACTGCTTCTGCACCGAAGAAGAGCTTGCCGCGCGCCGCGAAGAAGCGCAGAAGCGCGGCGAGACGTTCAAGTATGACAAGCACTGCCTGCACCTCTCCCCCGAGGAAGTGCAGCGCCGTCTCGACGCGGGCGAGCCGTACGTGATCCGCCAGAACGTCCCCGAGCACGGAGAGGCGTCGTTTGACGACGTGCTATACGGGCATATCGCGGTGGACTGCGCCGATCTCGACGACATGATCCTGATCAAGGCGGACGGCATGCCGACCTACAACTTCGCAAACGTCATCGACGATCATACGATGGGCATCACGCACGTCATGCGCGGCAACGAGTACCTTTCGAGCACGCCGAAGTACAATCTTCTGTACGACGCGTTCGGCTGGGAAAAGCCGGTGTATATTCACATGACGCCGATCATGCGCGACGCGACGCACAAGCTCAGTAAGCGCGACGGCGACGCGTACTTTGAGGACTACCTCAACAAGGGATATCTCAAGGAAGCGATCGTAAACTATGTTGCGCTTTTAGGCTGGAACCCGGGCGACGAGCGCGAGTTTTTCACGATGGACGAGCTGATTCGGGCGTTCTCGGTCGACGGCATGTCGAAGTCCCCCGCCATTTTCGACGTGAACAAGCTGACCTGGATGAACGCCGAGTATGTGCGCCGTCTCACGCCCGAGCAGTTCACCGCCTATGCCCTGCCCTATTATGAACAGGCGGGCGTAAGCGCCAAGCACGCCGATCTTCTGGCGCGGATCTTACAGCAGCGCGTCGAGGTCTTTACGCAGATCCCCGAAATGCTGGATTTCATCGCGGCGCTGCCCGACTACGACGTCGAGCTGTTCACCAACAAAAAGAGCAAGACGGATCCAGAGATCGCAAAGCACGTGCTTTCGATCGCGACCGAAGCGCTGGAAGCGCTGCCCGCCTGGGAGGAACAGGCGATCCACGATACGCTTCTGGGACTTGCGGAAAAAGAGGGCATGAAGAACGGAACCATGCTGTGGCCGGTGCGCATCGCGCTCGCGGGCAAGCAGGTCACGCCCGGCGGCGCGATCGAGATCGCGATCCTTTTGGGGCGTGAAGAATCTCTCAGGCGGCTGCGCCTCGGCCTTCAGAAACTCGGCGAATAAGGAGGAACGGATATGAAACTGGGTGTCATCGGACTTCCGAACGTGGGCAAATCCACGCTGTTCAACGCCATTACCCGCGCGGGCGCGCAGGCGGCGAACTATCCGTTCTGCACGATCGAACCGAACGTCGGCGTCGTGAGCGTGCCGGATCACCGGCTGGACGTGCTTGCCGAGATGCATCATCCCGAAAAGTACACGCCCGCGGTCATTGAATTCGTCGACATCGCGGGACTCGTGCGCGGCGCGTCGCGCGGCGAGGGCTTAGGCAACAAGTTCCTTTCGCATATCCGCGAGGTCGACGCCGTGGTGCACGTCGTGCGCTGCTTCGACGACGACAACGTCGTGCACGTCGACGGCAGCGTTGATCCGTCCCGCGACGCGGAAACGATCAACCTTGAGCTGATCTTCGCCGACATGGAGACCGTCGAAAAGCGCATCGACCGCCAGCAGAAAGCGGCCAAGAGCGGCGACAAAAAACTGCTTCTTGAGATCGAGCTTTTAAAGCGCATCTACGCGCACCTTGAGAGCGGCAAACCGGTCCGCACGTTTGAAGCGGACAAGGACGAGCAGGAAGCGATCCGGCAGATGTTTCTTCTGACCTCGAAACCCGTGATCTATGTGGCGAACGTATCCGAAGACGACCTTTCGGGTGAGCCGAACGACTACGTCAAAGCGCTGTACGCGATCGCGAAGAACGAAGGCGCCGAGGCGATGACCGTCTGCGCCAAGCTTGAAGAGGAGGTCGCGGAGCTCGAACCGGACGAGAAGCAGGCGTTCCTGGAGGAAATGGGCGTCAAAGAGTCCGGCCTCGATCAGCTTGTCAAGGCATGCTACCGGCTGTTGGGACTCATCAGCTTTCTCACCGCAGGACCCAAGGAGGTCCGCGCCTGGACGATCACCCGCGGTACCAAAGCGCCGCAGGCCGCCGGCAAGATCCACAGCGATTTCGAGCGCGGCTTCATCCGCGCCGCCGTCGTGCCGTACGACACGCTCGTGGAAAACGGCTCGATCGCCGCTTGCAAGGAGAAGGGCCTCGTCCGCTCCGAAGGCAAGGAGTATGTCATGCAGGACGGCGATGTGGTCGAATTCTTCTTCAATGTTTAATACAGACTGTCGATAACGGCAGGACCATTTGCGGCGAAGAAAAAACAAATAACCTGATATGAAGAAAGGGCTTCGCGCCCTTTCTTTGCATCATTTCGCCGCAAATTAACCGCGTTTTCGCCCGTTCGCATACGATAGTATAGCTCCGGATGAAGAACGCGGTTTCTGATACCATTCTCGGCAGTCTATTCGTTTTTTACTGTGCGCCGACTTTCCCTGCCGGCTCCATAAAGTGCCTTAAAATCGCCTTTCGGGTGACGATGCCGATGAACATGCCGCGGTCGTCGACCACCGGCACGAAGTTCTGCTCGGTCGCGCGCTGCAAAAGGTCCTCGATCGAGGCAAGCGCGTTGACCGGCGGGTTGAAGTCGGGTCGAATGATATCCATCAGTCGAACGTGCTCCCAGTCCTTTTGCGTATCCTCTTTGAGCACCGCTCGCAGTAGATCGCCCTCGGAAGCCGTTCCGCAGTAATGCCCCTCCGCGTCGATGATCGGCACGGCGCTGCGCCCCGTCGCATTGAGTTTTTCGATCGCCTGCCGCAGCGTGTAATCGCTTTGGAGTACGCAGACGTCGCACTTCGGAGTCAGAAAGAACAACAGGTTCATAGGAATCTCCTTTCCTTCTTTCACTTTGATTATACAATTCTATGCACCTTCGGTCAATGCGCCGCCGGGAAATGTCACGGTTCCTTCACAAAGTCGTCGCGGACTCCGCTTGGCTTGCGACAACAATTCTTTGTCATCGCATCGCCTTGCTTCGCCGCTCCTCCTTTCCGCAAAAGGTCACGCTCGGCTTTTCTGCTCAGTTGTAAACGCCCTCGCAACGAAAAGCGTTCGCTACCAACCTTTTGCGGTGCGCACCTTCGGCGCGATCCTTGCGTGCGTCGTATCGTTCGCGGCGACTTTTTCGGCAAAATTGCGAAATATATGTAACGATTGTTTCGAAGCGGTTCCCTTGCGCTTCGAATCATGTATAATGGACGTAACAGGAGGTGCTGCGCAAATGGAGACGAATCAGGATCGCAAACGCGATGTTCCGGCAGTTTTCAATTCCAAAAAGCCCTGGCTTTGGATCATCCTCGCGGCGATCCTTTGCTGCATCGCAGCGGTCGTGTGCCTTCTGATCCTGCCCAAACAGAGCGGCGATTCCGTTCTCACGGACGACGCGCTCACAACCTGGCTCGATTACCGCGACGCCTCAAACGAGCTGCCGTGGGAGGAAACGAAAGAACTCACCCTCGACGCATTCCCGTCCGTCACGTTTTGCTGGACGTCCGGCGCGGTCGAAGCCGTCGAAAACGGAAAGACGCGCACGCTGTTTTCCGGCATGCCCGTCTGGAACGTGTATCTTACGGACCTTACCGGCGACGGCAGGCCGGAGCTGTGCGCCACGGTCAGCTTCGGCTCCGGCATCATCGACGAGCATATCATCGTGTACGATTATGCCGAAAAACAAAGCTATACGCTTTGGGATCGGATGCAGTTTGACTATCATCTCTATTCGGTCGACGGGGTTCTGTACGTCGGAAAAATGCCGTACGGCGGCGACAAGCAGGTCGATATCGGAACGCTCGTGATGCGTGACGGCGTCCTCTCCTGCCGTTGGCAAAGCGACGGCTCCCATACGCCGCTCTCCCGCGAGCTGCACGAATCGGAGCTTTACGGCGAATGGCTCGTACAGGAGGAAACGGACAACGACGGCAACGTGCTCTATACCAACTCGCTCGAGCTTTGGAAGGAGTACAACTTCCGCGAGGACGGCACGGTGGTCTATAACGAAACGGTACCGACCTCCTCGGATTCCGAGCTTGCGTTCGGACATCCGGTCATCTACCCTTATATGGTGCACGACAATTACGTGTACATCGCGGGCGACGACACTTCCGGCGCGTTCCGCTGGGGACAGTACGATCGCGAGACCGGCAGACTGACGCTGATGTACAACACACCCGAACGGACCGTGTATGCGACGCTCAGGCGCATGGGCGCAGATGCCGAACCCTGATTGTATCGAATCCGCACGAATCCCGCCGCCCGCGTATGGACGGCGGTTTTTCGTTCATGCTATGGGCGAGGTGATGAACATGAAACTGACGCAAAAAGAAACGATGCTTCTGAAGGATCTCAAAAACTCTGAGGAGATCTGTATCGAAAAGTACGGAACGTACGCCGAGCGCGCCGAGGACCCCGAGCTGAAAACGCTGTTCTCGACGATCCGCGACGCAGAAAAGCAGCACCTGAACACCATCGAATCGCTGATGCAGGGTACCGTGCCGATGATGGGCGGCGGGCAGCAGCAAAACCAGCAGGGCAGCGCGTCCTCGTGCTGCAGCCAAAGCGAAAGCAAGCTGAGCAAGAACGACGAGTACCTCTGCCGCGACGCGCTGGATACCGAAAAGCACGTCTCGTCCGTATACGACACCTGCATTTTCGAGTTCAATGACGCCGGTGCGCGTGACACGCTCAATCACATCCAGAAGGAAGAACAGGAGCACGGCAAGCAGATCTATGACTTTTTGTCCTGCCACGGCGCCTGCGCCTGACCTAAAGAACACTTGAGCCGCTTTTTGCGGCTCTTTCTTTATGCCTTGTTGCAATACGCTTCGATTGCCTGTCGGACAAACGCCGCCGTGCCTTCCCCGCCCGCGCTGTCGATGGCTGCGCGAAACCGTTCATCGGCGACATACATCTGCCCCAGTCCCATAAGAGTTTCGTTCGAACACGGATAGAAGTTTTCCGAAAGGAACGCCTTGAGTTTCCCGACCCTCTCCTGCGGCGCGTCGGACGCCGGATCGAGATGAACCAATGCGCCGAAGGCCGTAAACTGCTCCATCAGACGCTCCGTAAGACGCTGCTGCTCAGTCTCGGTCCGGTTCTGTGCACGCGACTCATACGCGCGATACGCCTGGGTCTCTCCCCATCTTTCCTTTGCCTCAGCCGCATACACGACTTGTTCGCCTCTGCTGTCCATACGCTCCCTCCTTGCTGTATTCACTATTGTAACCGAGTTTTTACCGGATCGCAAGTGAATTGCTCCGTTTTCAAATTTAGGGGTTGACAAGCAATCCCGTTCGCGATATAATGCCTTTTGCATCGCGGGGTGGAGCAGTCGGTAGCTCGTCGGGCTCATAACCCGGAGGCCGCAGGTTCAAGTCCTGCCCCCGCAACCATTTCCACGCAGACAGACTTCAGATTCGATTCGATTTTGAAGTCTGTTTTGTTATTCTCCCGGGAAACCGTGATTTTCTTAATCAAAAGCTCCACAGCCCGCTGATCCGGGGCGTTTTTGATGGATTCCAGCCACTCCAGGATCGTTTCCATCGTGTAATCCTTCGGCGGCTCCGCGTTTTTCAGCGTTTCGATCTCGCCCTTGATTGCCGTCATACGGTCGTTGATGTCTTTGACCACTTCCGGCGCGAGCACACCCGACATCATGTTCTTCATCAGATTGTCGTACGTTGCCTGTTTCTCAGCAATCTGCTTTTTCCGCGCTGCCTCGAATCCCGACCGCGCGTCCGCCTGGTGGTTCTTGTAATTGCGGAGAAACGCCGCGATCTTCAGCTGCATTTCCGGAGAAAGAAACTCCTCAAGATAATCCGTTGCCGCCTTGTCGACCAGTTCCATCGGGATCGGCTTCATGCCGCAGTCCGCCTTGCAGCGGTACACGTGTTTTTTGCCGTTCTTCACCTTCCAAACGGTTGCGTGCATTTTTGCGCCGCAGGTGCAGTATACGATCCCGCGGCACAGATAATCCGAATGCTTTCCCATCAATTTCCTGCTGTCCATGATTTCCTGAACCTCCTTGAATGTCTTTTTACTGATGATCGCCGGAAAGGCGTTATCGATGCGGATGGCGTTCGGCTTGGACCGACGGTCCATGCGGTTCTCTTCTTCATCCATCGTGTACAGGTACGTTCCCGTGTACTTTTCGTTCCGAAGGATCTCATAGATCGATGAGTAGTTGAGGAACTTTCCGCGCTTGCCGCGGATTCCCTCGCGTTTGAGTTCCTCGATCAGCTTGGTGTGGCTCTCCCGTTTGATGACCGAATCGAACATCCGGCGAACGTACGCCGCTTCGGTCTCGTTGATCACATAGTGCCGGTCGACCACATCGTATCCGAACGGCGGAACGCCGCCGTTATGCAGTCCTTTGAGCGCCGCTTCGCGGTGTCCTTTCTTGGTTTCCTTGGACAGATTCTTGCTGTAATACTCCGACAGGACCCACATCATCTGCTTGGCGAAATCCCCCTCGATGCTGTCGCCGAAATTCTGCGCGACCGCGATGATCGGGATCTTTTCTTTTTTGGTAAACGCGGACAGGCGTACATGCTCTTCCAGTGACCGCGCGATGCGGTCGTATTTGTGAATCAGAATCATTTCGAAGCAATGACGCTTGGCGTCCGCCAGCAGCTTTTGATACTGCTGGCGGGCGTCGGTCTTTTCCTCGGTTCCGGAAATGGCTTCATCGGAATAGATCTTATAGATCTCCATTCCGCTGTGTTCTGCAAATTCGCGACATGCGCGGATCTGCGCGGACGTACTCATTTCCGTCTGATTGTTCGAACTGAACCGGGTATAGATGGCGACTTTCACTGTTCTTGCTCTCCTTTCTCTTCTGCAACGGCTTCCAGTCTCTCGAGTTCCACGCCGAACTTCTGCGCGATCATGTCGCAGATCAGCTCCAGCGGGACCTCGCCGTATTCGAATTCCCGCATGATTTGTTTCTTTTCTTCATAAGATAATTGCGCTAAAATTGGTACTCTGCATACATTATTGAGCTCTTCCGTAGACAAGTCAACGATGTCGATTTGAGTTTCTTCTCTTTTTCTCTTCCCATTCTTTTTCATGTTTCGCTTTTTCACTTTCTACTTGAATTCAGAGAAGCTACTCTTCACCTCTCTACCTATAACGGGTGTTTTCAAAGGCCTTTTTGAAGAAATATTCACCAAAAAAATTGATAATTTTATTTTTTTCGCGCAAAAGTGCGGTTTTTTAATTTTCTTATTTCAAAAACCATGTTCTCAACACCCGTTATAGGTGAGGGGCAAAAATTCAAAGCCCTCCACCTTGACAACAGAATAACCAATCTCAGGTAACACCAGAATGATACTTCCGTCTTGAACGCTTCACAGCATTAGACGGCCCGGCGGGATGCGGGGGTTCGAGAGAACATGCGTGAGAACGACGGCCTGAGATGATACAAACCTTTATCCATTACAAAGAGGTAACCCCAATGACCAAAGTAATCGCAATCGCGAATCAAAAAGGCGGTGTCGGGAAAACCTCCACCACCGTCAACCTGGGTGCCGGTCTCGCCCGGCAGGGCTTCGATGTCCTGCTGGTAGATATGGATTCCCAGGCGAACCTGACCATGGCGCTCGGATTCCAGAATCCGGATGAAATGCAGTTTACGATTGCCAATGTGCTGCAGAAAGCAGTACGGGAAGAAACGATCATTCCAGAGGAAGGCATCCTTACGAATGAAGAAGGAATCGACCTCATGCCCTCCAACGTCCAGTTGTCAGGCGTGGAACTTTCGCTGATCAACGAGTACGGAAGAGAAGCGGTTTTGAAGCAATACATCGATGCAGTCCGGTTGAATTATGACTACATCCTAATTGATTGCGCTCCGTCTCTCAGCGTTCTGACCATCAACGCGCTGGTCGCCGCAGACAGTGTTCTGATTCCTACACAGCCGCAGTACTTCTCCATGGCAGGCATCCAGATGTTCTACGATACCTTCTGCAAGGTGAAGCGGAAAATGAACTCTTCCTTACAGATCGAAGGTGTGCTTGTGACCATGATGGACAACCGCCCCAACTTCACGAAGGATCTGGTCGCTCAGCTTCGGGAATCCTACGGCGATACCTTCAAGGTCTTCGATACTGAGATCCCGACATCGATCCGGATGTCTGAGAGCAGCGCCCGCGGCAGGAGCATTTTTGCCTACGATCGCAAGAACAAAGTCGCCGCCGCATACGAGAAACTGACCCGGGAGGTGATCGAAAATGGCCGAGAAGGACAAACGGTCCAGCGCGAGCTTCGTACCGTTCAAACCGCTCGATAATCTCTTTGAGCCTACGATCCAGGAGAAGCCGGTACCCGGCGATTCCCTTCAGAACTTACCTTTAGACGACCTCCACGCTTTCAAGGACCATCCCTTCCGGCTGTATACGGAAGATAAGATGGCCGAAATGGTGGAAAGCATTCAGGAGCACGGTGTCATAACGCCCATCTTAGTCCGACCCGCAAATGACGGGAACGGATATGAAATCATATCGGGGCATAACCGCGTGGAAGCCTGCCGGAGAGCCGGCATAGAGCGTATTCCTGCGACAGTCCGTGAACTGGATGACGACACAGCCATTATCGTCATGGTTGACAGCAACCTCAGACAAAGAGAAAAGCTGCTGCCGATCGAGAAAGCAAAGGCCTACAAGATGAAAATGGAGGCCATTGAGAGGAAACGAGGACGGCCCTCTAAAAATTCAGGACAAGTTGACCTGAATTTTGATGGGAGGCAAACACGCGATATCGTCGGCGAAGAAGGCGGCGATAGTGGCAAGCAAGTTTCTCGCTTCATTCGCTTAACAAACCTCATTCCCGCTCTACAAGATGCTGTAAATGACGGCCGGTTGGCATTCAACCCCGCTGTCGAGGTTTCATATCTGGAGGAGCAGGATCAAGAGATCGTTCAAGAGATCATGGACCGGGATCAGATCTCACCTTCGTTGTCACAGGCACAGAAGCTTCACCGGCTGGCACAGATTGACAAGATTGACGACAGTGCCATCGAAACCGTTATGACCGTAGAGAAGCCCATGTACGAGACGATCACGTTCCGCCGCGGTACCGTAGAAAAATACTTCCCTGCCGGAACATCCGGCAAGGAGATC
>Ga0310697_10006452_pt1 | contig 11158 bp, 9 predicted proteins | sample 172DNAGHGlowgp2_FD_203883 | JGI IMG/M metagenome (GOLD analysis project Ga0310697, IMG submission 203883) | Sheep rumen microbial communities from Palmerston North, Manawatu-Wanganui, New Zealand - 1728 DNA GHGlow gp2 (v2) (version 2) | ecosystem: Host-associated > Mammals > Digestive system >... | reverse complement strand
TACGAGCGACGCCGGAGCATTTGCAAACTTTGAAGGCGTCGACGGCGAGCTTTTGGACTTGGGCAGTGAGTTCGTCGGAAATCTGCGCGGGGCAAATGTGCGTTGACATGCCTTTAGTATATTTCGTTTTATAATCGTAGCGACCGGTCGTGGTGGTGATTTCGATAACGGGCAGGGCGTCGGCTTCGTCTTCATTGCCCATAACGGCAACGGTCAATTCGCGCCCGCGTATGAATTCTTCAACTAAAATTTCGTCGCCGTAAGTGAAAGCGTTTTCGATAGCCTCGGCAATCTCGTCAGATTTTTCAACGATAGTTACGCCGATACTTGAGCCTTGCGAAGCGGCTTTAATGACGACTGGCAAGCCGAATTTATTTTCAATTTCGCTGGCGAGTTCGTCGCGGCGGTCGACTTCGCGATAAATAGCAAATTTGGGCGTAGAAATCTGCGCGGAGTTGAGGAAATGTTTGGTGGCGACTTTATCCATAGTGAGCGCGGCGGCGAGAACGCCGGAGCCGGTGTAAGGGATTTTAAGCATATCGAGCGTGCCTTGAATCAATCCGTCTTCGCCGTATTTGCCGTGAACCGCGTTAAAAACTATGTCGCAATTTTTTTCGCGGATAGTCTGCGCAAAAGTCTGCGGATTGAGTTCGAGAAGTTCGACGTTATAATTTTTAGATTTAAGAGCGTCGGCGATAGCTTTGCCGGTGCGCCTTGAAACTTCAGCTTCGGTGGAAGGTCCGCCGCAAACGACGATAATTTTTTTGTCTGTGAAATCTTTAAGCATGTCTAAAAGTTCCTCTCCGGTCTTATAAATATCTCCCGCGCCCATAGTGATAACTAAATCACCGGGCGAAAGTTCGTTTTTAATAGCGGCGGCAATGTCTTCGCGTTTAGGAATGTAGGAGACGGCTTGATTGGTGGTGCTCAAAACTTCCTGAAGGATTGACGCGCCGCTAACGCCGGAAATTTTTTCTTCGCCCGCGGAATAAACGTCGGTCAAGATTAAATCATCAGCTTCACGGAACGCGCCGCCGAATTCTTTCAGCAAAAGTTGCGTGCGGCTATAGCGGTGCGGTTGGAAGATGCAGAAAATCTTATGCGGCTTAGTTTCGCGGGCGGCTTTAAGGGTAGCGGCAATTTCTGTGGGGTGGTGCGCGTAGTCATCGACGACTAAAATATTTCTGACGCGCCCTTTAGTTTGGAAACGTCTTTTCGCGCCGTGGAAATTGCTTAAGCCTTCGGCGATTTGGTCGAAAGTCAAGCCGACTTCAAAGGCGGTGGCGATTGTTGCGAGTGCGTTAAGGACATTATGCCGCCCATGGATAGCGAGTTGAACTTTTCCTAAAGTTTCTTCGCCGTGAACGACTTCAAAGTTGATTCCTTTAGGCGTCGTGCGGATATTTTTCGCCATAAAGTCGGCGTCGTGGTCGATAGCGTAGGAAATAATTTTGCGGTCAATATCCTTAGCGAGTCCGCGCAGGTTTTCATTGTCAAAGCAAAGGACAGCAACGCCCGATTCGCGGCTGACATTTTCGATAAAAATTTTGAAAGCGGCGCGGATTCTATCCATAGTGCCATAATGGTCAAGGTGGTCGTCTTCGACGTTGGTAACGACAGCGATAGCGGGTTTCAGCGTCAAAAAGGAACCGTCGCTTTCGTCAGCTTCAGTAACGAGCCAATCGCTTTTTCCTAAAATTGCGCCTGTGCCGAGGTCGGTTGATTCGCCGCCGATAATGATAGTTGGGTCGACGTTCGCGCTGTGCAAAACGTAACCAATCATTGAAGTTGTCGTAGTTTTGCCATGCGAGCCGGAGACCGCAATACCTTTGCGCGAGTTCAAAAGATAAGCGTTAATGTCTGAGCGGTGGAGCTTAGGAACTTTGAATTTGCCGGCGGCAACGACTTCGGGATTATCAGTAGGAATAGCCGACGAGCAAACGATAGCTTCGACGGGGTTGCCCTTATCGTCAAGGATATTTTTAGCCTTATGCCCGACGAAAATTCTTGCGCCGAGTTTTTTAAGCATATCGAGCGTTGGGGAGTCTTTAGCGTCCGAGCCGCTGACTTCGCAACCGAGTTCAATTAAAATTTTGGCGAGCGCACTCATACCCACGCCGCCAATCCCTATGAAGTGATATTTTTTCAAGTCATCGAGTTTCAAATTATTTTTCCTCCTCAAGTTAAGTTTAAAATCATATCGGCAATTTCGTTAGCGGCATTAGGTTTGCCGAGCGATAAGCTTGCCTTTGCCATTTGCTTAAGTGTTTGCGGCGAAGCTAAAAGTTCGTCAAGATTTTTTTGCAAAAGGTTTGCGGTCAAGTCTTTGTTAAGAATCATACGAGCCGCGCCCGCCTCGACCAGTGCCCGCGCATTGAATTCTTGATGATTCTCCGCCGCGTAGGGATAAGGGATTAAAATTGCTGGGACGCCACGCGCTGTGAGTTCGGCAAGACCGGTTGCGCCTGCGCGGAAAATCGCCAAATCAGCCATAGCCATAGCCCGCGGCATATTGTAAAGATAAGGAACGATTCTAATATTGGGCGCGTCAAGGTCGGATAATTTTTTCGTGACGGAATCAAATTCGCCCTTGCCGGTGACGTGCAGAAATTGCGCGGAATTTTTTTGCGCGGCAACTTTTAAAACGTCAATCATAGCGTCGTTGATACTGCGTGCACCGCGAGAGCCGCCCGAAATTAAGACAATGGGCTTATCGGCAGTGAAATTAAATTCGCGTAGCCCGTCTTCCTTCTTAGCGGCGAGGACTTCAGCGCGAATGGGATTGCCGGTGTAAATCGTCTTGTTAGCGGGGAAATTTTTCAGTGCGTCTTGCGTGCCAACCGCGATTTTATCAACGAACTTAGACAGAATTTTATTGGTGATGCCCGCGACGGCATTTTGTTCTTGAATCAGCGTCGGAACTTTCATTAAGCTTGCGGCAAGGAGAATCGGACCGCAAACATAGCCGCCCGTCCCGACGACAACATTTGGTTTAAAACTTTTAACAATGTCGCTGGCGTGTTTAATGCTCCAAATAGCGTTGGCGGCGCGAGAAATATTTTCTAGGGTGAAATGACGTTCCAGCCCGCCTTCCAAGTTTAGCGCGGTAAAATTTATGCCCGCCTTCGGGACAATGTCCGCCTCCAAGCCTTTTTCCGTGCCGACGTAGAGAAATTCAGCGTCGGGGCGTTTAGCTTTGATTGAATTTATGAGCGTCAGCGCGGGATAAATATGACCGCCCGTGCCGCCGCCCGATACGATTATTTTCATTTAGTTGCTCCAAAAAAATTGCAAAGTACAACGCCGATAACTATCAAAATTATTCCGATTAGACCCGGCGTTGAAATACTTTCGTGAAAAAAGATTTTGGCGACGACCGCCGCGAGTACGACGCCTAAGCCGCCCCAAGTCGCATAAGCGATATTTAGTTGAACGCTTTTTAGCGACAGCGCGAAGAAATAAAAACAGAAGCCGTAGAAAGTTAATGTCGCCGCCGCGAAAATTTTGTGGTCGAAGCCGTTCGATAACTTCATGCAAGTTGTTCCGCACAGCTCCAAGACTATCGCTAACGCCAGATAAATATAGCCCATATCAAAGACCGCTCACAATCCGTTTAAAATCTCTGCCGCGCTCTTCAAAGTCGCTGTACATGTCGAAACTTGCACAGGCAGGACTAAGCAACACGACTTGAGGCGCACGAGAAATTGCTTTAGCCAAGTCAACCGCCCGTTGCATTGAATAGCCCGCCTCCAAAATTTTATCGGCAGGGAAATTTTTATCAAGCGCACAAGCTTTGAACCTTTCCGCCGCGTCGCCAACTAAAATCAGATAATCGACGCGCTCATTGACCAGCTTTAAAAAGTCGGTTAAGTCAGTGCCCTTATCGTCGCCGCCCGCAATCAACACGATATGCCCCGCGAAAGTCTCCAAAGCTTTAATCGCTGAATCGGTGTTAGTCGCCTTGCTATCGTTGTAATATTTCACGCCGTCAAGTTCGCGCACAAATTCTATCCTATGCTCGACGCCTTGAAAACTTTTCAGGACGGCAGAAATTTTATCCTCCTCGACGCCCGCAATAAACGCCATAAGCGACGCGGCAAGCGCATTTTCGACATTGTGCCCGCCTTTTATGCCGAGTTCGTCAATCGTGCACAGGTTAAAAACTTCGCCGTTATGCTTTATGACGAGCGAATTATTTTCAATGAACGCGCCCTCGTCAAGCGTAACTTTTCGGCTAAAATAAAGCACATTACAAGCGGCGCGGTTAATCATTTCGCGTGTAAGTTCGTCGTCGTAGTTCAGAATTAAAAAATCGTCGGCGGTCTGTTGCGCGAAAATTTTCTCCTTCATCGCTTGATAAACTTCCATTGAACCATGACGCTTTAAATGGTCGGGCGTGACGTTCAAAACGGCCGAAATATGCGGCTTAAAATTTTTCGTCGCTTCCATTTGATAGCTAGAAATTTCCGCCGCTAAATATCCGCCCGCGCCAACTTCCAAAGCAACTTCGCTTAGTGGAAAACCGATATTCCCGCCGACTTGCGCCTTTGGAAATTTTTCCTTCAGCAGAAGTCCGAGCAAAGTTACAGTTGTCGTCTTGCCGTTGGTTCCCGTCACCGCGCAGATTGGCGACTTTGCTAAATCGTAAGCCAATTCAACTTCGCTGATTATCGGGATATTTTTTTCTGCCGCCGCCCTGAGCACCGGAATTTTTATCGGGACGGCAGGCGACACGATTATTAAATCAACGTCGCTTAAAAGTTCCTCCGTCTGCTTGCCTAGCCGAATTTCTATGCCGGAAATTTTCACGTCAAGATTTTCTTTGGCATCGCTTAGGATTACACTTGCGCCAAATTTTTTTGCTATCTTCGCCGCCGCTATGCCACTTCGCGCCGCGCCGATTACTAAAACTTTTTTATTTGCCAAATCCATTTAAAAGACTCCTTATAAAATCGATAGCCCGATTACGCCCGCGATTAAACCGACCGTCCAGAATACGAAAACAACTTTAACTTCCGACCAGCCGCCAAGTTCAAAATGATGATGTATCGGGCTCATGCGGAAAATTCTTTTGCCCGTCGACTTGAACGAGATGACTTGAAGGATTACCGACATTGCCTCGCATACGAACACGAAGCCAACGACCGCCAATAAAATTTCCGTGTGTGTCAAAATGCCGACTGCCGCAAACGCTCCGCCTAATGCAAGCGAACCCGTATCACCCATGAAAACTTTCGCAGGGTGGAAGTTGAATTTTAAAAAGCCTATGCAAGCTCCGACCGTCGCCGCGCAGAATATTGCTAAATCTTCGTGTCTAGTCAACAAGCAAATCACCGCATAACAACTCGCCGCAATCGCTACGCAACCCGATGCAAGCCCGTCAAGCCCGTCCGTCAAGTTGACTGCGTTTGACGCCCCGACCATTACAACGAACATGAACGGCAAATATAAAATTCCTGCATCAATCGTCTTGTTGATTATTGGTATCCAAATTGTCGGGCTGAAGTCAATCAAAAGTTTGCTTGCTACAAATGTCGTCACGAGCGCAATTAAAATTTGCCCCGCGAGTTTGTAACGCGCCAAAAGTCCTTGATTCTTTTTGTGGACGACTTTTAAATAATCATCGACGAAGCCTAAGATAAAATGTCCAAGCAAAATGAACAGTGCAAGGAATATTTCCGCGCTCCATTGGGCTTGAAGGAGCGTCGCCGCAACAATCCCCGCGATTAAAAATATTCCGCCCATTGTCGGCGTCCCGCTTTTTTTCTGATGACTTTTCGGTCCTTCTTCGCGTATGCTCTGACCGAATTTTAATCGGTGCAAAATCGGAATGCAAATCGGCGCAAGCATGATAACGACGCCCGCCGCGATTGCGCCCGCTATTAAAATTTTCTCCATTAAAAGATTACCTTCCTGAATAATTTAAATCAACTCGATAATTTTCTCCATGTGCATAACGTGCGATGCCTTAAATAAAATCGTGTCGCCAATTCGGACGAGTTCCAAAATTTTTTTCGCCGCCGCCTCGTGAGTATCGAAACTGTAAACATTTTTCAAGCCCGCGTCGCGTGCGCCCTCTGCGATAAATTTTCCAAGCTCGCCTAAAGTTATCAGCGTGTCAAATTTATTTTCGACAAGTTCCGAGCCAATTTCCCTATGAACGCGCTCCGAAATGTCGCCAAGTTCCAGCATGTCGCCTAAAACCGCTATCAATCGTCCGCCGTAAACTTCGGACGTTGTCTTAATCGCCACGCGCATTGAAGCTGGGCTAGCGTTGTAAGCGTCGTTGATAATCGTCAAGCCGTCACGGCGAATAACCTCGAAACGCATTTTAGTCGTCGTCAAAGTCGAAATGCCACGCTTAATTTCTTCAACGTTCAAGCCGACCGTCAAGCCCGCCGCGATTGCCGCCAATGCATTTGAAACGTTATGACGACCAATCATCGGAATTTCAAAATCATAATCTGCGCCGCCGTAGCTTAAAGTAAATTCCGTCGCGACGCTACCGATTAAAATATCTTTCGCGACCAAATCGGCTCCGCCTTCCAAGCTGTAAGTCACGACGTTGACGCCCGCCCGCGCCAAATTTTTCATTGCGGCGGTATGGCGATTGTCCGCGTTTAAAATAATCGTGCCGCCCTCTTGAATCGCCTCGACCAATTCGCCTTTCGCCCGCGCAATATTTTCTATCGAACCCAAAAGCTCAAAATGCGTTTCGCTGACGTTGGTAACAATGCCAATCGTGGGCTTAACGACTTCGGCAAGCGATTCAATCTGCCCAAGCCCGCGCATACCGATTTCAACGACTGCGGCTTTATGCTTATCGTTAAGCTCAAGCAAAGTCATCGGAACGCCAACTTCGTTATTAAAATTCCCAGAAGTCTTTTGGACATTTCCTAAACCACTTAAAGCGGCGGCGGTTAAATCTTTTGTGGTAGTTTTGCCGTTGGAACCCGTCACCGCGATAACCGGAATGTTAAAGTGATTGCGCCACGCGCCCGCAATTTGACTGTAAGCCTTCAACGTGTCGTCGACTTTTAAAATTATCCCGTCGATTTCCCTATCAAAATTTTTGCTGACAAGGACAGCCACCGCGCCTTTCTTAAGAGCCTCCGCCGCGAAGTCTTCGCCGTTGAAGTGTTCGCCCTTGAGCGCGACGAATAACGCGCCGTTCGTAATTTTTCTGCTGTCAGTCGTGACGCCCTCGAAATAAATTTCCGCGTCCGAATTTTTTTCCGCGCCCGTAACCTGCGCGACTTCCGCCAAACTTAATTTTTCCATTTCTCTATTGCCTCCTGCGCAATCTCTCTATCATCGAAATGAATTTTTCCCGTGTTCAAAATTTGATAATCCTCGTGCCCCTTGCCCAAAATTAAAACAATGTCGCCCGCGTTGGCAAGTTCAATCGCCTTAAAGATTGCCGCTCGCCTGTCGACAATGCGTTCATGATTTTTATTTCCAATGCCGCTTTCCAAATCGTCCAAAATTTTTTCTGGGTCTTCGGTGCGCGGGTTATCGGAAGTCGCAATCACAATGTCGCTAAACTCGGCGGCAATTTTGCCCATTATCGGACGCTTTTTATGGTCGCGGTCGCCGCCACAGCCTATCACCGTAATAATTTTTCCCTTAGCAATCTGCGCGGCGGTCTCCAGAACATTTTTAACGCCGTCGGGCGTGTGCGCATAGTCCACAATGACTTCAAACGGAACGTCGGCAAAAATCCGCTCGAAACGTCCGGGCACGCTTTTAAAATTTTCCAGAGCGCGTTTGATAATTTCGGGTGAAATGTTTTCAGCTAGAGCCGCGCCCGTCGCCGCTAACACGTTGTAGACATTAAAAATCCCCGTGAGGTGAAGATTAAGGGAAAAGGGAGATGGGAGAAGGGAAAAGTTCATGCCGTCGGCGCGAATGTCAAGTTCAGTGGCGCGAATGTCGGCAGAATTTTTCAAGCCGTAAGTTATCGTTTTGCAAAGGCAATGCTTTAAAATTTCAGTGCTTGCCGCGTCGTCAACGTTAATTATTGCAGTCTTATTTTGCTTGCGCCCGTGCCGCGATACCATATCGAAAAGCTTAGACTTCGCCCGCAAATAATTTTCCATTGTCCCATGAAAGTCTAAATGGTCTTGCGTTAAGTTAGTAAAAATCGCCGTGTCGAACTCGACGCCCGCAACCCGATTTTCTGCAAGCGCATGGCTTGAAACTTCCATGACGACGACGTCAACTTTTTTCTCGACCATTTCAACTAAAAATTTCTGCAAGTCAATGACATTGGGCGTAGTGTTGCGGACGGGGAATTTTTCATCGCCGATAAGATTTTGAATCGTGCCAATTAAGCCGACCTTGTAGCCCGCGCAGGTAAAAATTTCGCGCAAAAGATAAGTTGTCGTCGTCTTGCCGTTCGTGCCCGTGATACCGATAACGCGCATTTTCCGCGCAGGATAATAGTAAAAATACGGGACGATAACAGCCAAAGCATTCAGCATATCGGGAACAATGATTGCGGAAATATTTTCGGGCGGCTCGAAATTTTTTCTAGTCGTCAGGACGGCAACCGCGCCCCGCTCCGCCGCCTGTGGAATAAAATTATGTCCGTCAACGTGCGCGCCTTCCATGCACACGAATAAATTTCTTGTCGTGACCTTGCGCGAGTCGTGCTCAATGCCGCTTATCAAAACATCTTCGCCAATAATTTGCGCGTCGGGAATCAGCAACGCCAATTCGCTCAATTTTTTTTTCAAGGTCTCGCCTCCCTCCTATTTGCCGTCAATTATAATTGAACTTTGCATGAAAAAACAATGCCGTTGCAAAATTTATTTCGTCCGCAAAAAAAAGGACAGCTTGTAGACAACTTACACTTTGACTTTAACTAATCCGCGATAATTGGTGTAGCGCAGGCAGTGTCACTCCTTAGCCTCAGCAAAAACTCGTTCTATTGTCTCCTTGCGCTTTTTGTAAGTATCGCCAATTATAGGAACTTCCTCAAATTGTTTTCTCGGTTATTCTTCCTGTACATTGAAAAACACCTCCCAAGCTAATTTTACTTGAAAGGTGCTTTTTGTCTACAGTCGAAAGCCCCGATTGAAGTCGGGGCTTTGACAATTTAGGGGCTAAGATTTTATCTCGCGTGTCGCATAGAATTTACCGGAATATTAGCGACGAGCGCGACCGAGTCGGAATCATTTTCCAATGAAATTTCCATTTCCGTCCGATTAATATTCATGTATTTGGACAGAACGCCGATAATTTCTTCCTTAATCTTTTCCATAATCTCCGGCGATATGCTAGCGCGGTCGTGAATCAGCACGACTTGCAAGCGTTCCTTAGCGACCGTTCCCGATTTTTTTTCAGACATGCCGAAGACCCTCTTTAAAACGTCAAGCATTGGCAGTCCTCCTTACAGCAAGCCGAAAAGTTTTTTCAGGCGGGCGAAGAATCCTTCCTTTTGCGGCTTAAGGAAGGGCACATTTTCTCCGCAAAGGCGAGCGACAATATTTTTATAAGCTTGCCCCGCAACTGAATCGCTCATTGTGATAGCGGGTTCGCCTCTGTTCGTCGCGACGACAACTTTTTCATCGTCGGGGATTTGCCCAATGCAAACAACTGATAAAATTTCGTCAATGTCGCCCATGTCGAGCATATCGCCCTTTTCGACCATTTGCGGACGAATTCTGTTGACGATAAGTTTTACATTTTCCTTGTCTGCGCGACCGAGTTCGCCAATAATTTTATCAGCGTCGCGCACCGCTGAAATTTCCGGCATCGTCACGACGATTGCAGTATCTGCGGCGGCTATCGCAGTTTTAAAGCCCTGTTCAATGCCCGCGGGACAATCGATAATTATAAAATCGAAGTCCTTTTTCATTTCGTCGCAAAGTTTAACGAGCTGTTCGGGATTGACGGCGGATTTATCTTTAATTTGCGACGTGGGCAGAAGGTAAAGATTTTCGTATTTCTTATGGCGAACAAGAGCTTTTTTGTATTGAACGCGCCCACTTGTCACGTCAACCAAATCATATAAAATGCGATTTTCCAGACCGAGCAACAAATCCAGATTGCGCAATCCGGTATCGGTGTCGATAAGTGCAACTTTGTTTCCGCGCATGGCAAGACCGACGCCGATATTAGCTGTGGTGGTTGTTTTCCCGACGCCGCCTTTGCCAGACGTAATTACTATAATCTGACTCATATAATTTTCTCCTTAGCTTTTTTACCTCGCTACGGGTTCAAAAATAATTTGGTTATCCCTAATCATAGCGCGTTCAGCCTGACTGGCTTTGAATTCTTCATCGGGCGCACGCGCCACAAGGTCGGCAATGCGAATCTGCGCGGGCATAAGTCTATCAGCCACAACGCACGCCGACTTATCACCGAACGCGCCCGCATGAACGAAGCCTCTGCACGTCCCGCGAATGTCAATCGACCCGCCCGCGATAATTTGTGCGCCCGGATTGACGTTGCCGCAAATCAATACCGAGCAATTGGCTTTAATTTCCTGCCCGCCGCGTATCGTATGATTTATCACCATCATTTTCTGAACTTCTTCAACGGGAGCTTTAACTTTGGGAGCTTTGGTCGAAGTGTCACGCGAGGGCGGCGCGAGATTGGGACGTTTCAATTCCGTACTGAAAAGCATTCCATGCCTATGAAACATTTTGCGCAACGCTTCGTTCTGTTCTTCAGCAAAGTAACCTTTCGGCACAAAAACCGTCGTCCCGCGAATAAAAAATCCGTTTCCCGATTGGAGCTTGTCCAAAAGATTAGCTTGCACGTCGTCGAAACTCGCGCCCTTTGCAAACGTCAGCTGCAAACCGTATTTAAGCCCCTTAATCGTAACTATATCACCCATTTTATCACCGCCTATGAAATAAAAATGATTCCTTGTGCATTATACATAAATAATCGCCGCTTGCCAATATTACTTACAGATTTTTTTCAGTAAAATTTTCTGGATAAATATTTTGATAAGTTTCATTTATCCGAGTGTGTATTGGCATATATTAAGCTATTCAATTATTAGCGAAGTGCCCGTAATTAAGCCAACTTTTATTTTTAGCTTGTTTGAAGATTTCTTGTCTCTTCAATACGTATCACAGACAACTTGCAGGCAAAGCGCAGACAAAAAAAGCCGCCCGAAGGCGGTTTTTTCTTTCCCATATGG
>Ga0310697_10006451_pt1 | contig 11159 bp, 7 predicted proteins | sample 172DNAGHGlowgp2_FD_203883 | JGI IMG/M metagenome (GOLD analysis project Ga0310697, IMG submission 203883) | Sheep rumen microbial communities from Palmerston North, Manawatu-Wanganui, New Zealand - 1728 DNA GHGlow gp2 (v2) (version 2) | ecosystem: Host-associated > Mammals > Digestive system >... | reverse complement strand
GCCGCTCGTCTTCCACGACGACGCGTTCGCCGCCGTGCCGCCCGAGGTGCGCCCCGACCTGCTCTACCGCCCGGGCCTGCCGCGCAAGACGCGCGACCTGGCGCACCAGCTGAACCCTGTCACGCTGGAGGCGCGGCCGTTCTTCCAGCCCTTCCTGCCGTGGCAGCGCGCGCACCTGCCGGGGCTTCCGTCCCTGCTCGTCTGGGCGACGTTCCTGCTCGTCTGGATCGTCGCGAAGGAGGGGACGAACGGCGTCCGCTTCGCCGGCTTCGACGCCTTTCGTTTCCTCGCGGTCGCGATCTCGTTCGTCCTGCTGCAGCCCTGGGGCGCGCGCTTCGCGACCGGCCCCTACGCGGAAGGTCCCGCGACGTTGTTCGCGGCGTTCGCGCTCGCGCTCGCGTTCGTCGCCGGGACCGACGCCCGCCCGTGGGTCGGCGCCGCGATCGGGCTCTGCCTCGGCCTGGCGGTCTGCTTCCATCCGATCCTCGCGGCCTGGGTCGTTCCGATCGCGCTCTTCGCGGTCCTGCGCCGCGGCGCGTGGCGCCACACGCTCGCGCTGGCGCTCGGCGCGCTCGCCGGGCTCGCGCCGCTCGTCTGGTCCACGCTGTTCGTGACGGCGCCCTACGGCAACTTCCTCTCGCCCGCCACGCTCCGCGCGATGATCCGGCACAGCCCCGACATCCGCGCGTTCGCGCTCGCGCTCCTCGCCGCCGTCCCGCTCGGGCTCGCCGGCCTTGCGCTCGCCCACGCGCCGCGGCTCCGCTCCGCCGCGGCGCGGCCGCGCGTCCGCACCGCGGTCGCGGCCGCGTGCGGCGCCGCGATCCTCCTCGCGCTGGCGGCCGCGTGGCTGCACCCCGCCGCGCGCCGCGCGCTGCTCGCGGACCGGGACGGCGTCCTCTTCGCGCTGCCCGCGCTCGCCGCGGCGGTCGCGCTCGCGCTCGCGTGGCGGCGGCCGGCCGCGTGCCTCCTGCTCGCCGCGGGCGCGTTCGCGTGCCTCCCGTATTTCGTCGTCCAGGGGCAGGAGGTCCAGGTCGGGGCCTGGTCGCTCCGCCGGTCGCTGACGCCGCTCGTGCTGTTCTTCCTCGCCGCGTTCTTCGCCGCGTTCGAGACGACCGGGCGCGAAGCGCTCGACCCGGTGCCGTTCCGGCGGCGGCCGCGGTGGCGCGCCGGCGTTCTGCTGCTCGGGCTGCTCGGCGCAATCGCGCAGCTCGTTCTCCAGCCGTTCTCCCTGCCCGACGGGGACGATCCCGCGGCCGACGGGAAGGTCTGGGAGGTCGAAGACAACATGAAGCCGGACGGCCTCTACCTCTTCGACTACCTCCCGTTCGCCGCGCCGTTCGCGGGCGCGCATCCGGAGCGCGCGATCTTCGGGATCAACGAGGGCGTCGCGAAGGCGCTCGATCATGGTCGCGTCGTGGGCTGGCTGCGCGACGAATGCGAGAAGCGGCCGACCTATGTCGTCGCTGGCTCGCGGGAACGGGAGATGCGGATTCTCTCCGGACGCAAGTTCTTCACCACCGTCCTGGAGGACCGCCTCGCCCTCGAGAACGAGAAGGGCAAGCGGGTTCCCGGGGGTGTCAAGTGGCCGCTGGATTTCCTGTTCCTGCGCGCCCGTCCGCCGCGGCGCGGGGACGGAACGACAATCGAGTTCAGCCATTCGCCGTTCGGCCTGGCGACCGGCTGGGACTCGCTCCGTCCCGGCAAGAAGGGGCGCTGGGCGCGGCAGGGCGCGACGTTCTGGGGGCCGGTCCCCGAGCCGGGCGGTGCGGTGCGGTTCGAGATTCTCGCGGACTGGACGCCGCCCAAGGGCGCGGACTGGCCCGTGCAGACGGTGCGCCTCATCCCGCCGTGGACCGCGGAGCCCGTCGAGCTGCAAATCCGCGAGAATCCGATCGGGAAATACGTCTACGCGACCGTCCGCCGCCCGGCGGACGACGCGGCGGACCTGCCGCCGTCGGCGCTCTGGCGCGTCTCGACCGACCGCACCTTCGACCCGGCGGCGTTCGGCCTCCGCGGCTACCCGCAAGATCTCGTCGCCGCGTTCCGGTTCCTCCGCGCGACGGTCGAGAAGTGAACGGACGCGACCGATGTTCCTGCTGCTCGTCGTCCTGCCCTTCCTGGTGTTCGCGCCGCTGCACCTCTCGGTGCTGGCGGTGCGCCTGGCGGCCGCGCCGCAGCTGGGGTGGAGCGACTTCTCGCCGGCGGTCGTGCTGCTCGGCATCCTGCTGCTCGTCTGGGGGACGTTGCGCGTCGCGCGCTACGGCGGCTCGCCGGCGGTGCCGGCGATCGTGCTGACGCTGCTCGGCATCGGCATGGCGCTGCAGTTCCGCGTGGGGACGCTGCGGCTGGAGCGCTTCGACTCGCCCTCGCAGGCGGCGCTGCCGCTGGGCGTCCTCGCGATGCTCGGCGCGTACCTCGCGCTGCGGCGCCGGCGCATCGACCGGCTGGAGAGGGCGTGGGTCGGGTTCGTGGCGGCGGCCGTGCTCGTGATCGCGGGCGTGGTCGTGGTCGGCCACGGCTTCCGCGGCGCGAAGTTCCTCGCGGGCGGGATCAACCCGGTGGAGATCGTCAAGCCGCTTCTCGTGCTCGGCATCGCGGCCGTGCTGGCGGGCCACCGCCGGCTGCTGCGGCGCGGGTTCCTCGGCATCCCGCTGCCGCCGCTGAACATCGTCGTCACGATCGCGCTCGTGTGGGTGCTGCCGATGCTGCTGCTGGTGGCGCAGGGCGACTTCGGGATGTTCGCGCTCATGAACGCGACGCTGCTCGTCATGCTCTACGCCGTCACGAACCGCTCGCTCTACCTCGTGGGCGGCCTCGCGGCGCTCGTCGGCCTCGCGGCGGCGCTGATCCCGCTCACGCGGCGCGGGCGGATGCGGCTGGACGCGTGGCGCAACCCGTTCCTCGAAGCGAACGACGCGGGCTGGCAGCCGCTGCAGGCGCTCGTGGCGCTGTACTCGGGCGGGCTCTTCGGGACGGGCTTCGGCGCGGGCTCGCCGGGCGCGGTGCCGATCGTGGAATCGGACTTCGTGTTCGTCGTCGTGGGCGAGGAGCTGGGCTTCGCGGGCTGCGCGGCGATCCTGCTGCTCTACGCGGCGCTCGTCTTCTCGGGCATGCGCGTCGCCTCGCGCGCCGGGGGCGCGTACGCCTCGTGCGTGGCGGCGGGCCTCACGGCGTGCCTGGGTCTGCAGACGCTGATGAACGTGGGCGGCGTCGTGAAGGCGATCCCGCTCACGGGCATCCCGCTGCCGCTGCTCTCGCACGGCGGCTCCTCGCTCGTGGCCACGCTCCTCATGGCGGGGCTCCTGCTCGCGATCTCCGACGAGCGCCCGCCGCCGGCGCCGGCGGCGGTCTAGTCGCCGGCGCCGATCGTCGAGGCTCGGATGCCGACGTTCACGAGGTCCTGCAGCTGGCCGTTGAAGCCGAGGTTGAGCGAGACGGGGATCGTCGTCTTGCCGTCGGTGCCGGCGCCTTCGAGCTGCACGGCGAGGCGGCCGGTGCCGTCGCGGTTCTGGCGCAGGTCCATCCGCAGGACCGTGTAGTCCAGGTCGGCGAGCGCCTTGCGCAGGTCGTTGCACGTCGAGTCCGGCACGCCCGCGGAGCGGAGGTTGTCGATGACGGCGTCCGTCTCCGTGAGCCGCAGCTTGCCGACCTGGCCGGGCGGCGAGTAGAGGTACGCGTCGCGCAGGCGGACCTTCTTGCCGTCCTGCAGCGCGAGCGGGATCTTGCCGTGGATCGTGCCGGTCGCGGACCCCGCCACGCCGGGCAGCAGCTCGAGGATCCTGCCGGCGTCCAGGTCGTCGAGGTAGAGCGTGAAGCCGGCGTTCAGGTGCTCCAGGTCGAGGTGCAGCGCGTAGATGCGGACCTTGCCGCCGCAGAAGCCGGTGCTGCCCTCGGTGAGCAGCAGCGAATTGAGCCCGTCCGCGCGGAACCAGAAGTTGCCCGAATCGAGCAGGGGGCGGCCGCCGGCGGCGAGCTCGCGGTAGCGGATGCCGAACGGGCGCACGAGGAGCTTCGGGCCGTAGCCGTCGACGCGCACGTAGGTCGCGCCGCCGCGCAGCGCGACGGACGGGCCGTCGGCGGCGGCGAAGTCGGCGTCGAGGCCGGTCACGCGCGTCGACGCGAACCACGACGCGACGGGGTCGTCCGGCCCCTTCGCGACATGGACCGCGCCGGTGACGGTGCCGGCGAGCGAGGCGACGGCGCCCGTCGCGCCGGACCACGCGAGCAGCTGCGCGACGAGCGGGTCGTCCGCCGCGAGCGAGGCGGCGGGCAGCGCGGCGTCCGCCGCGAACGCGCCGTTCGTTTCGACCGCGGCCGTCGCGTCCATCGCCCAGCTCGACCCGCGGAAGCCGGCGTGCGCGGTCGCGGCGAGGTTCGTGGCGGGGTGCGGGCGCAGCGCGGCCGCGAGCGACGCCTCCAGGGGCGGCAGCGCGAGCCCGCGCAGGGCGGGCGCGAGGGAGACGGAGGCGACGAGGCCGGTGAGCGCCGCGTCGCTGCGGAGCGAGCCTTCGAGCGGGCCGCCGAACGCGCGCCCGCCGAGCGTCCCGACGTAGCCCTCGCCGTCGACCCAGCGCAGGCGCAGGTCGGCGCGCGCGGCGGCGTCCGGCACGAGGTCGCCCGCGGACGCGACCTCGTTCGAGAAGTCGGCGGCGAAGCCGCCGAGCGCGAGGTCGCGGACGCGGCCCCGCGCGAGGCCCCACGGCGTGAAGCGGGCCTCGAGGCGCTCCAGCGAGGGTGCGCCGGGGGCGGCGCCGAGGCGGACGCCGCGCACGTCGAGCCGGAAGGGCGAGAGGTAGCGAACCGTGATCGAGGCGCTGCCCGGCTCGTCCAGGTCGAGGTAGCCGCGCGCGACGCGCTCCGCGAGGGCCGGCCCCCAGAGCCGCGGGAACGTCGCGACGGCGAGCAGGACCGCCGCGAGCGCGGCGAGGCGGCGGCGGGCCTTGCGGGAGGGGCGTTTCACGGCGGGCGCGCTACTGGATGTTCATGCCGTTGGTGACGCTCATCACGGCCTGCATGATCGCCACGGCGATGAACGCCACGATCAGCGCCACGCCCGCGATCATGATCGGCTCGAGCGCGGTCGTGAAGATCTCGATGTTCTTGGAGAGCTCGCGCTCGTAGCGCTTGGCGATGTGGCCGAGCGCGCGCGGCATGTCGCCGGTGCGCTCGCCGATCGCGATCATGTCGATGATCATCGGCGGGAAGACGCCGCCCTGCTCGAGCGGCCCGGAGATCGTGGTGCCGTCCGTCACGCGGTCGCGCGCCTTGGCGAGCTCGTCGCCCACGACGGCGTTGCCGACCGTCTCGCCCGTGATCGTGAGCGCGCGCAGGATCGGCACGCCGTTGCGCAGCAGCGACTCGAGCGTGCTGGCGAACGAGGCGTAGACGCCGCACGCGACCATGCCCTTCACGAGCGGCGCGCGCAGCTTGAAGCCGTCCCACGCGCGGCGGCCGCGCTCGGTCGCGGTCCAGCGCTTGAACGCGAGGAAGCCGCCCACGCCGAGCAGGACGAGGAGGATCCAGTACTTCTTGAACCAGTCGTTGGCGCCGAGGAGCGCGCGCGTCATCGGCGGAAGGCCGTCCGCGCCCATCTGCGCGAAGATCGACTCGAACTTCGGCAGGATGAACGTCATCGCGAAGATCGCGACCGCGACGCCCATGCAGAGCACGACCGCGGGGTAGACCATCGCGGAGCGGATCCGGGACTTCATGCCCTGGACGCGCTCGTCCTGCTCGATGAGGCGGCGCAGGACGTCGTCCATCGCGCCGCTCGCCTCGCCGGCGCGGATCATGCTCACGTAGACGGGCGAGAAGACCTTGGGGAAGCGCGAAAGCGCGGCGGAGAACGACTCGCCGCCGACGATCGCGTCGCGCAGCGCGACGATCACCTGCGAGCGGCCGCTGCCGTCGTCACCGCGGCGGGCGAGCGCGTTGAGCGCGTTGCCGAGCGTCATGCCGCCCTCGAGCAGGTCCGCCAGCTCGCTCGTGAAGAGCGTGCGCTCCTGCGCGCTCATCCAGTTCGGGCGCGAGAGCTTGAGCCCGCCGCCGCCGCGCTTCTTCGCGGCGGGCCTCGCGGGTGCGGCGCCCTTGCCGCCCTTGCCGGCGGGCGGCGCCTTCGCGGCGGGCGCGGCGCCGCCGGCGCCCTGCACCACGCGGACGGGCAGCAGTCCGAGGCGCGAGACGGCGGCGAGCGCGGCGCGGCGGTCCGCCGCGTCCACGGTGCCGGTCTTCGTCTCGCCGGTGCGGCTCTTGGCCGTGTAGGAGAATTGCGCCATGACGCGGCCAATCCTACCACACCCGCGGCGCGCGCCGCAAGCGGTTGCCGCGGGAGGGGCGGTTCTGCTAGACTTGGGGGCATGTCCGAACCCATCCTGCTCACCAGCCCGTCCAACCCGCGCGTCAAGGAGATCGCGAAGCTGCGGCAGCGCTCGCACCGCGACCGCGCGGGCGCGCTGCTGATCGAAGGCTACCGCGAGCTCAAGCGCGCGCTCGACAACGGCTACCGGCCGCGCACGGTCGTCACGTGCCCGGAGCTGTTCCTCGGCAAGCACGAGCCGGCGCTCGTCGCGCGCTGCACGGAGGCCGGCGCGCAGCACCTGCGGGTCGCGCCCACGGTGTTCGCGAAGATCTCCGCGCGCGACCGGCCGGACGGCCTCATCGCCGTCGGCCCGCAGATCCGCCTCTCGCTCGCCGACCTGAAGCTGCCGCCGAACCCGCTCGTCGTCGTGGCGGAGTCCGTCGAGAAGCCCGGCAACCTCGGCACGATCCTGCGCAGCGCGGACGCCGCGGGCGCCGCGGCGGTGATCGTCTGCGACCGCTGCACCGACATCCAGAACCCGAACGTCGTGCGCGCCTCGGTCGGCACGCTCTTCTCGCTGCCGGTCGTGGAGACGACGACCGCCGAGGCGATCCCGTGGCTGCAGGCGCGCGGCTTCACGATCCTGGCCTCGACGCCGCACGCCGAGGGCTTCCACACGGACCACGACCTCACCGGCCCCACGGCGATCGTCGTGGGCGCCGAGCAGGTCGGCCTCACGGACGCCTGGCTCAAGAGCCCCGCGTGCGTCCGCGTCCGCATCCCGATGCTCGGGCAGTGCGACTCGCTCAACGTCGCGGCCGCGACGACGATCCTGCTCTACGAGGCCGTCCGGCAGCGCGTGGCGAAGGACCGCTCGATCGTCCCGCCCCCCGCCGAGCACGAGCACGGCGGCGACGACCCGCACGACGGCGTCCACTCGATCGATTTCGACGACTGACCCGCCGCCTTGCGCGGGCGGGGGCGCTGTGCTAGAATCGCGCGCCATGAAAGGCGATCGGATCAAGCGCGTGAACGAACGGATGCTGCGGGAGCTTGCGTCCGGGCTGTACCGCATCGCGCTCGGCTCGCCGCAGGACCTCGCGAAGATCTCGTTCGTCTCGGTCGAGACGGCGCCGGACCTGCACAACGCGGCCGTCACCGTGTCGATCCTCGGCACGCCGGAGGACGAGGCGCGCATCCTGGCGTGGCTGCGGGAGCACCGCGCGGCGTTCCAGGAGCACGTCGCGAAGAACGTGGGGCTCAAGTACACGCCCGTGCTGTCCTTCAAGCCCACGCACGCCATCGGCGCGGGCGCGCGCGTCCTCGGCATCCTCGACGAACTGGCCGCCGCGGACGGCGCGGGCGCCCCCGCTCCCTGATGGTTTTCAGCACGCCGTTCTTCCTGACGTTCTTCCTCCCGCTCGCGCTGGCGCTGTGCTGGGCGGCGGGCGCGGCCGGCCGTCCCCTCCCCGCCGCGCGCCGCTGGGTGCCGGCCAACGCCGCGCTGTTCCTGCTGAGCCTCCTGTTCTACTTCTGGGGCGAGGGGTGGGGCGTGGCCTGGCTCGCGGCGAGCGTCGTCTTCAACCACGGCGCGGCCCGCGCGATCGCCGCCTTGCGGCGCCCCGGCGCGCGGCGCGCGGTGCTGGCGGCGGCCGTCGCGGGGGATCTCGCCCTGCTGGGCTGGTTCAAGTACGCCGGCTTCGCCGCGCGCACCCTGAACCTGCTGCCGGGCGTGTCGGTTCCGGTTCCCGAAATCGCGTTGCCGCTCGGCATCAGCTTCTACACGTTCCAGGCGCTGAGCTACGTGGCGGACGTCTATCGGGGCGCGGCCGCCCCGGCGCGCTCCCTCCTCGATTTCGGCTGCTACCTGGCGATGTTCCCGCAGCTCGTGGCGGGGCCGATCGTCCGCTGGACGGCCGTCGCCGCGCGGCTTAGAGACCGTCGCGTCGGCCTCGGCCGCGTCGCGTCCGGCCTTCGCCGGTTCCTGGTCGGTCTCGCGAAGAAAGTCCTTGTGGCAAACACGCTCGCCGGTCTCCCGGACGCCGTCTGGGCGCAGGCCGGCGCGGGGCGCGCGGTTCCCGCGACCCTTGCCTGGCTGGCGCTGCTTTGCTACTCGCTGCAGATCTACTACGACTTCTCCGGCTATTCCGACATGGCGATCGGCATCGGACGCATGCTAGGGTTCGACTTCCCCGAGAACTTCCTCCACCCCTACGCCTCGCGGTCGGTGCGCGAATTCTGGCGCCGCTGGCACATCTCCCTTTCGACATGGTTCCGCGACTACCTCTACATCCCTCTCGGCGGAAGCCGCCGCGGAACGGCGCGCGCGTGCCTGAACGGCCTCGTCGTGTTCGCGCTCTGCGGGCTCTGGCACGGCGCGGGCGCGACGTTCCTGCTCTGGGGCCTGTGGCACGGGCTTTTCCTCACGGCCGAACGGCTCGTGCTCCCGCGGCGGCGAACGGACGCCGCGGCGGCGCCCCGCGGCGGCGCCCTCCGCGCCGTCGCCGCCCACGCCTACGCGGTCTTCGTCTTCGGCGCCGGCTGGCTGCTGTTCCGTTCGGAGGGCGCGGCCGACCTCGGCGTCATGCTGCGCTCGCTCGCGGGCGCCGTCCCGCCGCCGCCCGAAACCGCGGAGCTATGGCTGCAGATCCACCCGAAGATGATGATCGCCGCCGCGCTCGGAACCGTCTTTTCGCTGCCCGTCCTGCCCGCCCTGCGGCGGCGTCTCGCCCGCCTGCCGCGGCCCGTCCTGCGCTGGTCCCTCGAGAGCGCCGCCGCCGCCCTTCTCGGCCTCGCCTCGCTCGCGTCCCTCGCGGGCGGCACCTACAACCCCTTCCTCTACTTCCGCTTCTAGCCCGCCATGTCCGCCGACCCCGCCACAATCCGATCCTCCCGCGCGCGCCGCGTTGCGGAGGCGGCATTCGTCGTGCTTGTCTTCGGCTTCCTGTTCTCGTTCCCCGTCCGCACCGTCCTGAGCGGACGGATCCGCGAAACCGTGACGCTCGACGGCGAAAACCGCGCGGCGACGCCGTTCCCGGACCTGCCCGCGACGCCCGCGAAAGAATGGGGGCGAGGCATCGAGGCGTGGTACGGCGACGCGATGCCGGGCCGGCGATGGTTCCTCAAACAGGCGCGATCCGCCAACTTGAAGAGGCTTCTGTCGCCGTTCGGCCTGTATGTGCCCGGTCGGGCGAACGTATGGTTCCGGACCGGATCCGAATGGCCCGAGCTGGAGGATTATCTCGGTTCGTTCCGCCTTTCCGGGGAACAGCTCGGCCGCTGGGCCGACCTTTTCGCCGGACGCCGTGCCTGGGCCGAGGCCATGGGGTGCACATTCGTTTCGGTCCTGTCCCCGCCGAAAGTCCAGGCGATGCCGGATGCTCCGTTTCCATGGCTGTCCCGGCACCGGGGCGAATCTCTCTTCGATCAGCTCGAGGCGCGTCTGGCGGAGTTCGGCGAGACGAATTCTGTCCTGACCCTCCGGGGCGCGCTCCGTCCGCCGCCGGGCGGACGGCCGCTATTCCATCTCGGAGCCGACCACCATCCGAACGCGGAGGGAATCTACCGAATGTTCGAAGCCATCGCCGCCGCCATTCCCGGCTGCGGCGTCGAACCCTGGTTCGGCACTGCGCCGCCGCCCGCCGTCGCGGCGTTCCGGGAACCGGGATGCTGGACGGACGGCACGGTTCTGCACGTCTCGGCTCCGGGATCGCGCTCCGTGGTTTCGCCGCTCCGGGATCTCGCCCCGACGGACGCCAGCAGACGTCAAACCGCGGCCACGGTCCGAAGCGACGGATCCGGGCTCCGCGTCGTGATGGCCCACACGAGCTTTCTGCGCTACAACTTTCCGATCTGGGACGATCCGTCGAAGCCCCTGGTCTTTCCGTTCGACGCGCGAACCGGCCGCGTCGATTCGTTGCTGTGGAAATTCCTCGGCGAGGCCGATCTGGACTACCTCACAACCGAATCGGTTCCCGACGCGATCGTGCAGGAAATCAACGAGTGGCACCTGTCGCTGTTTCCCGTCGGCTGGTCCGGCGCCATGGTGAATGCCGCCGCGTTCGGCCGTGCCGAACCGCTTCCGGAAGGCGCGGCTCCAATGCCCGGGGATGTCGTCTGCGTCCGTGCGATCCTGACAGACGTCGAAGCTGGCGGCCTGCGAACCATGCCGCTTTCCAAGAACGGACCGCGCGCGACCGTCACGCTGTTGCGCGACGGCGAACCCGTCGCCTCGATGCCGATCAGGCCCGGCGTCCGCCGCCCCGTCTTCTTCCCTCCCGTGCCCGCCGGGAACGACTTCAGCATTGCCATCTCCGGCGGCTCCGCCCACATCGAATCGCTCGTGTTCCGTCGCCCCGTCCCCTAGTTGTCCGCTCGTTATAGCCTTCGTCCCGACCGACCAAAAGCAAACGAAGCCAAACAAAGAGCAAATAAAGAGGTCAAATAAAGGGGTCTGTCCCCTTAAAAAGTGCTTGCAAGGGCGGGGACAGTGTGATAGTGTACGTTGGTGTGAGGCACGAAAGATGAGAAGGTCGCGGGTCAAGGTCGCAGGCGAGGGGTTCTACCACGTGGTGAGTAGGATCGGAGGACGGCGGTTCTTGATCGACGATGCGGAGAAGGGGATTCTGCTCGGGATGATCCGGGCGGCGGCGGTGTTCTCGGGGGTGGAGCTTTATACCTACGCGGTGATGAGCAACCACTTCCATCTGTTGGTGCGGGTGCCGAAAAAGCAGGAGGTGTCCGACAAGGAGCTGCTACGCCGTATGGAGGCGCTGTACGGCACGCCGAAGTTCCTCAAGGTGCTTGAAAAATGGGAGAAGTGGACGGCGAAGAAGCAGGGGACTCGCGTCGAGGAGGAGAA
>Ga0310697_10006445_pt1 | contig 11163 bp, 18 predicted proteins | sample 172DNAGHGlowgp2_FD_203883 | JGI IMG/M metagenome (GOLD analysis project Ga0310697, IMG submission 203883) | Sheep rumen microbial communities from Palmerston North, Manawatu-Wanganui, New Zealand - 1728 DNA GHGlow gp2 (v2) (version 2) | ecosystem: Host-associated > Mammals > Digestive system >... | reverse complement strand
AGCACCGTCAAAAACTTCTTTTATTAATGAAAAGCCCTCGCCAGTATCAAATCTAGAATATAAAACACCAGAATAAACACCATTATAATTAGCACCATAAGTAGGATACATTTTACCACTTTCATTGTCTAAAGCTATGTCTGTAGTAGTACACATAACATAACATAGATCACTTAGTCCAGTAGCTAGAGTATTATCTACTACTTGACCATTACAAACATAATCACCTAGTTCTAAATTTTCTGGTATAGTATGTAGTCCTATTTGATCATTGTTTACATGTTCACGTTCAATAAATGACTGTTTCCAGGTAAAGTCAAATTGCCATGTCTGGTACACGTCCGTCTTTATTTCGATAGCAGTTGTATCGTTATTCATATAAGTATAATTAGTTATAAAAGCATAAAACCATTTATCGCTATATGCTTCATTTTGATACATAACATAATTGTATTGTATTGCAGTGTCATAGTTTACAGGTATCCTTAAAGTACCGTTTTCTCTAGCATAGGTACAGTTATCTACAGTTAAAGAAGTTAGTCCATGAAAATAATTATATTGAGCAGTCTTGCTGCTAAATTTTAATTGATGTAAATTATCCGCTTCTAGTGGACATTGTAATAATCTTATCTCGGTTTGCGGTGTAATTACCATTTTAAAGTCACCTCTTTCATAAATTAAAAATAGGATATAGGGATCATTACCCTATACCCTATAATATTAGCTTTAATTAGCTAGCAGCGTTAACAGTAACAGTAACAGTTCCTGTAACAGGTGTACTAGCACCATTAGAAGCTGTAATAACAGATGTACCAGCAGCTACACCAGTTACTTCTACATGTCTATTATCTATCTTAGTAACAGTTGCTTTACCAACAGTACCAGATGTAAATGTAATTGTATCAGTGGCTTGGAAAGGTGTAGTTTCAATATCTAATATAATCTTTTTACCAGCAGTTACTTCTGGAGCAGTTTGATTAAATTTAATTGCAGTAGCAGCTACAGTAGGAGCAGCAGTTGCTAGAATTAAACCATTATTAAATAATGAGAAGTTATACATCTTTGTTAAGTTAAGATATATTTGCCATGTACGGTTATTAGCATTGTAGAACTCGTCAACTTGTTCGTCTTGAGTCTTAATTCTAAACCAACGTCTATCGCCGATAAATGCTACAATGTTAGATCCGTCAAATACTTTATTACCTCCATCGTCATAGATATCGAAGTTATCGATAGGTAAAATACGTCCAAGTAATGTACTACGATCTAAATTAAATGCAGCAGCCATAACATTAACATCTAGTTTACTCATTAGATCATTTTTAATTAATAATACAATGTCTTCTGGAGCAGACCATACTTTAACAGGTTTACCATAGCCACCTAGTTTAGCCCACGCATTATAAGCTGTACTAGGTAATTGCATGTTAAGATAATATTCTCTTAACTTAGCTACAAAAGTCTTCATTTCAGCTTCTGTAGTAGGTACAGTTACTAATTCAATAGCAGCTTTATTATCTTTATATGCACCAGATACAATACCTTTAGTAAATTCGTATTCATTAATATAAGCACCATTATATAATGACTCAGTAATACCGTCAATAAATCTATTTAAATCATCCCATGAAGTAAACGCTTTTTTAAGATCATGACGAGTTACTGTTACAGGATATTGTAAGTCCATATTGATAGATAAATATTGTACTTTTACATCAGCTTCATATTTTTGTAATAAGCCAGCAAAGTCGTTAACATTATATTTTCTACCTTTAGCAGGGTTTACGTACATATCTTGTACTGTATAACCAACAGGCATCTCGTCACCCTCTAATACTCTTAGTGGGTTTCTAAATCTTCTAATATCAAAACTTGTAGTAACAATTCTTTGAATTAACATATTCATGAAGTCATTAGCTACTTGTTGATATTGAAAAACAGGTCTTGCAAGTACGCCGATATCTGTATTGTTATCAATAATAGGTATATATTGATGATATACTCTACTTTGTTCTACAGACATTTCACGTAACGCATTTAATGATTTTACTAGTCCTTCGTTCATTTTCAACACTTCCTTTTATAATTTTGTTTTGAGTCTACCCATTTCGTCAAATAATGAGTATACGTCAATTTTAGTATTTTCAGCTTCTTTAGTTTCTTCTTTTACTTCGTCAATACTAGGACCTCTAGGGATCTGTTGCATTAACTTAGCATTAGAGTCTATTAGCATATCATTGCGGCTCTTTAACTTTTCTTTATCAGCTTGCAAATTTTTAATAGTTGATATAGTTTCGTTATTTTTAGTGATAATACTAGCAACGTCGTCTACTATTAATGCACTATTTTCTTCGCCTAACTTGTCAAATATTGACTGAGTAATAGTTTCTAACTCTTCACTGTTCATACTATCACCTCTATTCTATCATACTTTACACTTATTTGTCAATTATTTACGTGACTTATTTCTTAGTTTATTAGCATATAATACCCAGGGAAATGGTCCAGGCTTAGGCCATTGTCCGCCAGGTCCAGGTGTAGGTCCTGGTGGTGTAGGCCCAGGTCCAGGATCATTATGAGCAAAACTTCGCCAGTTATAATTTATACGTTGACCGTTATGATTATCATAATAACCTTTATAAATATAAGTATCATTAACACCTACTAAATTATATAAGGGGGCAGATCCTTTAAGTCTATATCCAGGTAAATTAGATGTACCACTATCAGCATAATAAGTAAAACCTGTATAAGTTCCTTTTTTAGCTTCTATATGTACGTGATCACCACTCGCACCCATAGTACCAGTATGAGATATTATTTGTCCTTGACTTACCGTATCACCTACATGGTGACGATCTAGTGAGTTATTTTCATGAGTAAATTGTATAGTACAATAGTCTACAGTACCGTCTATAAAATTAACTTTTTCGTCACTAGTCCAGATAATAGCAGGAGCATTACGACCATATCTAGCTACACAATGACAGTCAAAAGGAGCGTAACAAGGACACTCATAATCTCTAACTACATTACCACTAGAATTAAAGCCAGCACCTTGAAAGTCCATTGCGTATAAATGATCATGACTGTAAGTATATTGATAAGATCCTTGAGTTAGCCACATTACCTCTAAAGGAAATAAAAAGTTTTGTCTACCGTTAGTACCGTATCCTGTTTGACCAGCTTGCATTACTTCAAAAACCTCTTACAACAATAATATTTATTAAGATTATCTACTATAGCAAAACTTCCAGAAGCACCAAAATAAGGCACGTACTCATTATTATAAATTTTGAAGTCTTTTACTACAGATAATCTACTATAATTCATTTTATTATGTACTAACAATGGCTCACTAGGGATATCTTTAGCAGTCTTAGTAGAATATATCTTACTTTTTGCTTTACTATTATCGGCAACATGTTGCCATGGATACCTTGCTATATATTTTATTGGATCAATTCTTTTAGACTCTATATATTTACTACCTTTTACCATTGCAAAATGTAAATGCGGACCTGTTACTTTACCTGTAGCACCCATGTTAGCGATCCACTCACCCTCAAGTACTCTAGTTCCTTTTTTAACTCTTATAGAATTATCTTGCAAGTGAGCGTACTCTGTTATACAGTTTAACTCTTTATGATAAATTCTAATAACATTACCACCTAAATTTTGCTTATAAATTCCTATTACCTCACCCCTAGCAGCTGCGTATACTTTTTGATTTTTACCAACTGAGTCAGTCCAGCCTAAATCTACAGCTTTATGACTCGCAGAATATTCTTGTCTTATATTTATTTCATTGACAGGATATTGCATATAATCACCTCTATTTACTACTCTTTTCTAGTTTTTCAACACGCATGTTTAATTGTTCTAAACTTGTTAACATTTTAACTTGAGTATTTGAGATCTCTTTTAAAGTATCATTTTGATTTTTAAATAATTCGTTTGACTCTTTTTTATCTGTAAAAATATAATAAACAAACATAACTACACAAAATATAGCTACACCGTTATCTGTTAAAACTTTTATTAAATCTTCCATGTTAGACCACCTTTCCTAGTATAATTATACTACTTTACGGTTTTATTGTAAAGTCAGTAGCTACTAGGATAACGCCACCCTTAACATGTTTAAATGTTAGTTTTTTATCTTCATAATTAGGATCGTTAGCAGCTATAGAAAAACCTACTTTAAAGTTATCTAGAGTAATATACTTAGATAACTTTTTAGGACAGCCTGCTATAGTAGAATTAACTTTACCGTCACTATCCACCTCAACGTAGCATTTTTGACGGATAAATTTACCTTTAACAAAAGTAGACTCGACTTTATACGCACCTAGTTTATAGTCGTCTATATCCATTATTTTAGATAACTCTTCGACGGATAAACTTCTGCAATGTATAGAGTCTGTATCACTATAAATATAATAGTCTTCGCCATAAGTAGCTAGACTATAATCTCTAACAGCCTGGCTATTACGTATTATATCCGCCCTGGCGTAGCTTGTTATAAACGTCGCTACAGGACAGTATATAGTATCTTTTATCTCACTTTTATTAACTTGATAACCTACACTGTTATCACCCTTAATAGTAGGGCGTTTAGATCTAAATAAGCCATTAGTACCAAACTTACCATATAAACTATTTAACATAAGTTTAGCTATAGTACGTCTTGCTACACTTCCCTCTTTTTGACCGTTTATTTTTTCATTTATCCAGAAGTCAATATATTTATTAAACATACCTTTAACAGCCCTAAATTTAAAACCGCAGTTATAAGTTAAATCTTTTATATCATAATGCTCGAAAAATAAATCGAGATCAACACTGGTAAGTGTCAGCGTTTCTAACTTCCCCTCGGTATCTTCAATATACTCGTTTTCCCTATAAGCAGGGTTATGCTTAAGCTGAATTGTCGGCAGCTTACCAGGTTTAACCTTAAATGAGCAGCTTATACTCTGGATATATAAAGGATAAGTTTTATCCTCTTTATATTTACCATTATAAAACTCTGGCTCACCACAGGGTAAAAATTTTTCTCTCATCATTGCAGGATACATACTATTCTTATCTATAACAATACCGTCATTTACTATCTTTTCTTTATAATAAGGGTTTAAATAAGTCCAGCCGCCCTTATAAGATTTACGTATTATTTCGTCCTGTTCCTGAGTAAGAACAGGGAAAAAATACTTAAAGTCGTCTATTGTAGTTTTATAATAAGATAAAGCATTACTAGCTATAGTCATTTTAGTTAGTTTCTTATCAAACATAATCTTTAAAGCTCTAGACATAACTTCTACGTCGTTACGAATATAATCTACTTCATGATCTGTAAGGTGGTGACCTATAGGACGATAATAAGTATAATCAAGTTCTAACTTCTGTATGGGTAAGTTAAAACCTTTTTTAGAAGCGATATATTCTACACTAAAGTTAAGTATCTTTAAAGAGTCATATATAGTTACTTTTTTAATATGAGTACCTTTAATATAAAACCATATCTCAATAGAATAAAATTGACCTGTATCTGTTATTAAACAAGTATAAGTACGATCTTTAGCTTCTTTTTTATTCTCTATATAAGTGTATCCGTGGTCTTCAAGCCACCAGAATATATACTCTCCATCAAATTTTAAGTTATGAAAATATAATGTAAAATTATCTCTAGCTTTTTCGATATATTCCATAAAAGAGTCTAGATCTTCACCATAGATAAAGTTATCAGGGTTACCGATCTCACATAAAGCCCACGCCCACACTCTAGCATAACCGTCGATATTGTACCACTCTAGAGTACTAGTTTCAAAGTCAGCAGTATACTTTTTCACTATTGATATTCTTGTATAATAGTATCTAAGTTTTTCTCTAACTCGTTAAAATTCTCGACAATTGCCTCTTCATAATTCTCAGTACTAACATCTACACCTAACTCATTAATATTTTTATAATAAAATATAATATTTTTAATTAAACGCTCTCTTTTTGTTAGTTTTGCAAATTGCTCAGGTGATAACGCCATTAGTTTTTCACGTACAGCATGTACACGATCATGACTAATATTACCTAAATAAGATGTATCCAAGATCATAGTAGCATAATTTTGCTGCCATTGCTTAGCATTTACATCACGTAAATTACCACGCATAGAATAGATATAATCTTCTATATTAGAAGCATTTAACTCTTTATTAGTTAACGCTTCTAGTCTACCTAGGTTACGATAACCCTCGTCAAACTGTTGACTCATAGATATAGAGTCTTCTACACCAGCTGTAGTATATCCGTGCGACTCGTAGTACTTACGAGTTCTAGTTATTCTAGACCTCATAGACTTACGATATCTTTTAGCAATGTTTTCTTGGTAAGTAGGTATACCAGAAGCTTGTATTACCTCGCCACCTCTTTTAGTATACTCTTCTAACTCACTTAATCGTCTTCTTAAATCGCCTCTAGTTCTACTAGTTTGCTTAAGAAGTTTTACATCTGCTTTAGTTATCTTATTAGGTATGTAAAATAAACCGTAGCTATCTCTAGCTTGTACTCTATTTATTTTAGCGTTATACCTGTTTATAACTTTTCTTATCTCTTTATTAAATTTTTTGTCATATCTTATCACATTATATCAGTCCCTTATAAAATGTTAAAATCTCGAGCTTGTCGTTTAATTCAATACTATGATATTCAACTCTAAACCCTCTATTTTCACATTTACGATACCAACATAATAACATAAGATCTTCTAAATTAAAACTCAATTTATATTTACTATTAAATTTATTGTTTTCATTTTCTATAAAGTCTTTGTACCCTTTTAAAAACTTGTTTTGATGAAATACACTAGAGAAGAAGAATATATAATCTGGATATTCTTCTAATCTTACTTTAAAACGTGTATTTTCTAAATTATAAATAACATTAGCCATAATTATTTAGTTAAGATTAACTTTAATAATTGATGTCCGGCAGTTTTTGCAGGTACTTTTATAACTTTTAACTTCATAACATTATCTTTACTAGGTAAACCTTTAATAGCTGCTATTTGAGCAATTGAATTATATACACCATAAGCACCAGCTACATAAGTTTCACCATTAGTACCAAAAAGCATAGTTACATATTTTGATCTCGTTGATACTTCGCCAGTTTCCTCGTCTACAAATTCTGTAGGACGTTCTTCAATATATGCTCCATTTACTTCAATTACTTGATTTACCATATCATTTAATTTATGATCACAATTTTGTAAAGCGTTAAGTAAGTCTATTTGATCGTCTTCGTTAGTTAAATCTAGACTAGATACTCTCTTAACATCTGCACTAAATACAGATAAATCGCTTCCTATTAAATTATTGTTAGTTACTACTAATTCGTTTTTAACCTCTTCATTTTCTTTTACTACTTCTTTTGACATTTTAAATTACCTCTTTCTTATTTTATTTTTAATTTTACACATTATTTTGTTAAAATTTGTAGTTTTTCTGCAAAAATTGAATAAATAATCACAATATAATGTATTATTTTTCATTATTCAATTTTGCTAGTTTTTCTTGAGTTTCTGCAAATTTTGCTTGCATTTCCTCGCTAAGTTTCTTTTGCTCGTATACAAGTTTAATCTTTTCTACAAACACCTTCTCATATTCTGGATCAGCTTTTTGCTCTACATATACAGAATATAAAAAGTCGATATCCTTGTCTGTCATATTTTCACCTCTTCCTAAGTACTTATAAGTACCATGATAACTAAGACAAGAGTCCTACAGATAACCCACAACAGACTCAGCGAAAAAGGAGCAGCCCACGACAGCTGGAGGGTTTTCGCATACGTCTTAGATATCATGCTACCTATAAGGCAGCATTAATTATCGCTAGCAGCAAGTAAACAAGCTATTATAAAACCTAAGACAAAACCTATAATAAACCAGATCATTTATAACTAGGCAGTTTATACTTTTTTGCTATCGCAAAATATTCGTTTTTATCTATTATTAAATTAGTATCTAATCCTAAGTTTTCTGCTACTTCTATTAATCTTAATATCATATAATCATTATCACCATCATTATTTTTAGATAATAACATTTGTACTTTAGCAGTTATTAAATCAAACAATAACTGTCTATCTTTTCTATTTATATAAGCCATGATAACACCTCTAATACATTTTTATTTTAGATAAGTACCACTCGTCACAGCAACCGTCACGCCATACGTCTTTATCTAAATCTAATCTATATTTCCATTTACCATGATAACAAGTATACTCTCTATATCCTCTATATAAATCTTTTAAATGTAAAACAAAATATTCTACAGGATCAGCTTCTTCTGGTATCGTTAAATATATCTCTAATAAACCTGGTGAGTCTTCTATAGAATATCTATATCTAACTTCTTGAGTATGCTCTTCTGTATATATTACTGTATCAAAGTTCCTTAACTTAAATTTTACTTGACCTTGTATCCTACGTACTTTACTCATATCCTATAACACCTCTTACTATCATTGTATATAAAGTATAAAAGTCTTCTAATATCATGTTATGATCTTTAAATTCAATATATACTCTTTTATACTCATAGTCAATACCGTCTTTTCTATTCCAGATAAATATATTATAAGTATCTAGCTTAAGCTCGTAACAAACACCTTGAGGCTCTCTAGTAAAGCCATACTCTTTTAAATCGTCAAAGCTCTTTAACAGATACATCTTTATCAACTCCTTTATATGTAATACTATCAACATGTGTTAAATATGTTTTTTCAAGTTTTCCATTAAGTCGAGGTCTAATATCTCCACCTATATATGGTTTAAAATTATAACCATAACTTTCTGCATATCTATATAAACCGACCAATATTTCATTTATTTTATCAATACCATTTTGTATTATATTTTCTTCAATATATTCTTTCACTCTTTATCATCTCCTTTAAGTATGTCTAAAGTTTCACTAATAATTCTATCAGTACAAGCACTTGTTTCAAATATAGTCCATTTGCCTAATGTTTCTATTGCTTTATTTATTCTATCTTCAGCAATTTCTAATTTAATTGATAGTTCATCAATTAATTTTGATAAATCTATAACACCTTGTCTAATATCACTAATATAGTTATTTCTTTTATTAAAATAATATTTATTCTTTGGTATAACTATTTTACTCATTTAAATTCACCTCTTTTATATTCTCTTCTATACACCAGTTCAAAGCTGCAATATAATCTTTTATGTCAATATAGTTCATTGACTCACGTGATCCTATTACTATAGTCTTCTCAATTCCTGTAGCACGCTCTTTTAATATAAGACAAGGATCTTCAACGTATCCTATAACCTCATAAACTTTACCGTCGTTAACAACTAACTTACCTAAACTCTCTTTATTCATTTTGTAGCACCTCCAATATCGTCATTATATAACGCCTCAACTAATAAATAATATTGTTTTATTATCTCTTTTATAGGATAAAATTTTATATTTTTTCTTAAAATCTCAACTTTATAAAATGTACCATCTTCTAAATTACTTACATAAATATCTAAATTATCAAAATTCATAAAACAATCTACTCTATAAAAATCATTATAACGGTTAAAATCTTCTGCTGCTATCATATAATATTTTACTTTATCATCAATTCTCATTATTTAACACCTCTAATCTCTTAGCTCTTCACATATTTTAGGATCTACACCATTATCAATACATGTTTGTACTGACTCTTCTGTATACCTATTCATTATAATAGTAAATATTACTATCACCAACAGCAGTATTGCTACCGTCTTCTTTTCGCTTTTTGTCATGTCTTTACCTCTTTTCTAAGTCTATTATACCACTTTAAAATAATAAGTCAATACTTTTTTACAAAAAATTTGACAAGTTATTTAAAACCTTGTAAAATATGCAAGTTTATGCTATAATTTAATTGACTTAGTTATGATAAATTCAAAATATAATGACTACAGGATCGCATAATCAAGGTGAAGAGCCTGCAGTCCTGTAGAACGTATTGATAGTACCGTTATATTATTTATAATATCTGGGTTAATAAAAGAGTAGATACTTGTATTTATTCTTTTATTTTGTTATAATATAAATAGTATGAGCTGTCACTCATACATGTATAGAGTTATGTCTGTACACCTCTAAACTTGAGTCATACAATTTGGTCTTGTATGACTCTTTTTATTATGATATAATAAAATAGAGGTGGAAATTATGCAGGAAATAGACGACTCTATATATTTTAACCCAGATAGACTCTTATCATATAATTGTTTATTGTCTATTGTAATAGGTGAGCGTGGCGTAGGTAAAACCTATGCAATGAAAGACTATTGCATTAGACACTTCCTTAATAAAAAGAAAAAATTTTGCTGGATACGTCGCTACGCTAGTGATCTAGACGAAGCAGTAGGTACAGCAGATGATCTAAAATTTTTTACAGCTATTAGTAAGAAGCACCCCTATAAATATGATATGACTACTAATAAGAAAATGATCTCATTATACTTAAATGATAGAGTCTGTGGATATGCAACCTCGCTACGTGCTGCTGAGTCACTTAAAGGTAGCGAGTACAGTGACGTTGATACAATAATACTAGACGAGTTCTTAGTCGGTGACGGCGGCAGTCATTATCTTAAAAACGAGCCTATGTATCTATTGTCATTAATAGAAACAATTGCACGTTTTCGTAAGATACGTGTAATACTACTAGGTAATGCTTCTGGATCAGTCATAAACCCATATTTTGACTTTTTCAAAATACATTTACCTTATAACAGTGAATATCAAACATTTAAAAATGGTACAATAGTAGTACACTATATTAAAAATGAAAAGTACCGCCAAGCTAAAAGAGAGAGCGAGTTCGGTCAACTTGTAGCAGGTACTGAGTACGAAGAATTTGCTATTGAGAATAAATTTACTAAAGACAATTATACCTTTATCCAGAAAAAAAGTCCTAAGTCTAAATTATTCTGCAATATCATTATCAATAATATGTTTTATGGTGTCTGGATATATAAACGTGAGATGTATATCTCTAAAAAGTATAACCCTAACTATGGTATCAATTTAACATTTGATTATAATCTACATAATGAAAAGACTTTACTTCTAAAGTCACGCAGC
>Ga0310697_10006444_pt1 | contig 11163 bp, 3 predicted proteins | sample 172DNAGHGlowgp2_FD_203883 | JGI IMG/M metagenome (GOLD analysis project Ga0310697, IMG submission 203883) | Sheep rumen microbial communities from Palmerston North, Manawatu-Wanganui, New Zealand - 1728 DNA GHGlow gp2 (v2) (version 2) | ecosystem: Host-associated > Mammals > Digestive system >... | reverse complement strand
GAGGTGTGAACGGTCCACAGGAAGTCTGCGATCTGCCTGTAGTCCATCTCGGACACGGGCGTTCCGAACGCCCTGTTCGAGAACATCGACACAAGCCTTCTCGCCCAAGTGTTCTTCGCAAGGAGCCTGTCTTGCAGGGAGCGCTTCATCTTCTCCGGGAGCATGCTCTGCCCGATGAACGCAATGGACTCCTCTGCGGTTTCGGCGGCCTTTCCGATCTCCTTCGCGCCCTCTTCGTCTTCGACGGAGAATCTTACGCGGCCATCGTCCTTCTTCTTTTCATCCGCTTTCTTGACATCGGCATTCTTGCCATCCGACTCCTTGCCGCCGTTCTCTTCGGCAGGGGCAGAAGGACGCGTTTCCGACTCCTTGCCGCCATCCGTCTTCTCGCCGGATTGCGGGGCGCTCCGCCGATCCTGTTCCAGTTCCTCTCTCGTCTTCGGACGCGACGCGAACACCTCTCCCGTCTCGCCATCCGTTTCGACCGTCCACCCCGTCATCGCGAGGACGCAGAGCCTCTTGAAGGTTTCAGGGTCGTCCATGACGCTCTCTGGAATCCCAAAGCGTTCGGCAAGGACTTTGGCGTTCGTCTTCACGAAGCGCCCGAAGTCGTCGTGAATCTGCTCGTGGAACATGACGGCCGCCGCTTCGAGCGGGTTCGTCATCTTCGCCGCATTCAGGTAAATCTTCCCGTCGAGGGTCATGCCGTTCACTCGGTCGGAGACGCCGCCGGGCGCTCCCGAGTCGAACAGTTCCGACGCCTTGCCGCCAGGGCGGATGCCTGCGTTCGCGAGGTCGGAAGCCGTCCGATACACGACGACCTGCCTGTTCGCCCGCTGCGCCATCCCCTGCACGAACTGGAACATGGGAGACTGCTCGTACTTCCCGCGCTCCCACCGCGACCACACGGAAAGATCGTTCGCGAACGATATCGCATCGTTCAGCGCAGCGGCGTCCGCTTCCGCGCCCTTCGCCCCGTGGTCGAGCGAATAGAACTCGTGCGCGCAGTCTCCGGGCATCGGACCGCCGTCGCTTCTCCAAACGGAAGCGACGAGGTTCCCGTCGGGATCTCGCACAAGCGCCACGTTCACATTGCCGTTCCCGCCGACAACGGAGTCGTCGAACACGATGCTGTCTCCGGGACCGATTGCGGCAAGGTCAAGCTGCCCGTCCTTTCCGGGAACGACCTCCTCTCCGCGCGCCATGCGAAGGTTCCCAAGGAGCCTTCGAAGATTGCTTTCGGCGGCGTTCGCATTGTATGTCGGCGCTGCGCCACCCTTGTCTCGCATGCCCATCGCAAAATCGTCCGCGTTGGCAGCGCGCTCCGCAGCCATCGCCCGCATCCCGTTCTCGGCCGTCGGGAACGCCGTCTCGTATGCGTTGATGAACGCCCTCGCCGCGTCGCTGCCTGACTGCTCCGCTTCGACGGAACCCCTCCTCGCCCTGCCGATCTGATCGTTCAGCTCGGCGATCTCCCTTTGCAGCTCCGCGCTCTTTTTCGGATCGCTTTCCCGCGCCTCCTCTGCACGAAGAGCGGAAAGCCGCGTCTCGCTCGCCTGAAGCGCCGCCGCCTGAAAGAAATGCTCCGCGATCAGCGCCCTGTCCGCCATCGGGAGGGACGAGAACGAGGAGTTCGGAGCCCCCGCGCCCTGAAGGAACTGTTCGAACGGGGCCGCGGCGGACTCGACACGCCCGAGAAGTTCGTCCGCCTTTCTCACAAAGCGGCGCTCCGCACCTGCGCGCTTCGCCGTCTCGCCTCCGGTCATGACAAGACTTCCGAAGGCTCCGGCTGCAAACTCTTCCGCGTCATTCAACAGCGCGTCCGTGACGGTCTTCTCGCCCTGGCTCTTGTAAAGCAGGGACTCGTTGCGCATGTAGTTGAAAAAGCGCCCCGTCCACGTCTGCCCAGCCTCCTCCGATCCTTCTCCGACCGCACTTGCAAGACCTGCCCCCGTCGCACGAAGAACGCCCGCCGCAACGCTCCTGCCCGTCATGTAGGACAACCCGGCCGCCGTAGGTCGCGCGATGCCGCGAAGCACGAGGCTCGACACGCCGAACGGGGCCATTTCGATGCCCGTCCTTAGCGCGCCCTCAAGCGCAATCGACCCAAACGAAGGCGCGTCCTCGTGCATTTCAAGGAGCCCGTTCGCGCCGACCCTGTACAATCTTCCGCGAGCGTCGGCTTCCGCGTAGGCGGTGTCGAGCGTCTCGCCAAGGTTCAGGATCGCAGAGCCGAACAGGAATCCGGAAAACCCCGCTACGCGCGTCGCTTTTTCTCCGGCATCAAAATGCTTCGCTCCCGCAACCCCCAACTTTGCCAGCTCTGCTGAAATGGCAAAGTTCGGAAGCTGCTCGGCGGAGACGTTGCCGAAGTACTGGACGAAATCCATCACCGAACCGACGTCGCGGATCGACGAAACGGCGGACGGATTCCTTGTCTCAAGGCCCTCCGCCTCGATTCTGCGCCGCTCCCTTCGTGTCAGCCACGTGTCGTCCGACATGAGGCCGGAATGCTTCGCAAAGAAGTCGGGGACCGTTCCGAACGCCCAGTCGCCAAGATTGTACGCTCCGCGATAGAACGCGTTCGCAATCCCCTCGACTCCGCGGCCTTCGCGGTCGACCACGTCCTTGTAGTTCTGCTCGTACAACGCCGCGTTCGCGTTCAGCCAGCGCATTACGGCAACATTGTCTGAAAGAAGCGCGCCGGGCGTCAGAAGGCAGTCGTGAACGGTCTGCATCCGTTCCTTGAACGCGCCGTTCTCCTCCTTACCGATCATGTATTCGAGCTTGTCCGCCAGCCCGAAGAGGAAGTCTCTCCTCGCACGAAGCCTCGGATCGGACATCACGGCCCGCGTGAATTCGACGGAATCGTCGGAGTGGTCGGACCCTGGCGACGAGTAGTAGCGAAGAATGGTGTCGACCGTGTTCTGGTCCGACACGTGCGTGAGCAGTTCAGGGGAGAGGCCGATCCTTCCGTCGGCGTATCTCACGCCTCCGAAAATCCGCATCGGGTCGACGAACGGATTGTCTCCCGCCGATTCTGGCTTGATGTAGGTCGGGACTCCTCCGTTAGCCAAGTCGAAATCGTCCGGCTCCGGGATGATCGACCTTCCCGCGCTCGCTTCGGCGGACGGGGGAAGCATCATCTGCGGAGTGAAGGGCGTTCTCTGAAGTTCTCCAGACTTCGCCGCGGCGGGGAAAGCCTCCGCGACGCCGGGAACGGCGGACGCCATCGTCGGCTCCGGCGGACGCTGCGGCCATCTCACCGACGGCGACTCGCCCGGCCTGTCCGCCGTGCTGATCGTCCGGTTCGGGTTCAGAGGCCTGCCAGGCCTGAGGCCAGGCTGGCGAGAGTACGCAGGCTCTTCGCCATCGCTCACCCAATCAGGCGCGTTGATGTTCCGTCCTTCAGCGTCCATTCTTCTTGCCCCAAGCAATCAGGATTCAGTTTCAGTTTCGGCATCGATCTGGTCCAACAACATTCCTGCGATGTCTCTCGAAGCGCGTGTCATTGCCTTGTTGCCCCTTCTCCTTTCAAGACGGTACCATAGTCTCGAAAGGACCGGATACGCTTCTCCGGTTTTCGCATCAACCCAACCCTTCGACTTGTCGTAGCGCTTCCCTGCGAACAGCCGTTTCTGACTGTCGCTGTCAAGCGAAAGGAATTTGTCGAGAAAATCGTCAATTTTCTCGTCTGTAGGCCCTGCGTACGCCTTCGGCCCAGTTTTGGAAGTTTCTGACATAAGAGAGTCGAGCGTGTCGCTGTTTTTCTTTTCCGCTTCCGCGCGCCGCTTCCGCTTCTCGACCAATCCCTTGAGCCTGTTCAAGTTCCCTTCAAATACGCCCTCATCGTCATAAAGGTACTCAAGCTCTCCGTCAGCCATGGTCCTGTCGCGACCAGATGATTTCATCCCGTCATAAGTCGCGAGAAGTTCTTCGTCGCTTATGTCCTTTTTTTCGAGCGCTTCGTGCATGGCAAATTCTTCTTCTGCCCCATAGAGCGATTTGTCGTATTTATTGCCTCCGACGAACACGCCGCCCGTGTTCTCCTTGTTCTTCTCAGCAGCCCTTCGTCTCGCCTCTGTCGGGAACAGGGACCTGAACGCAGTCGGGTTGTTCTCTGCAAAGAAGGACGAAGGAACCGTCTGCGGTCCATTCTCGGACGGCGACTGGTACGTTTCGCCAAGCAGGGTTGCAAGCCTGGCGTTGAGCGCGGCCTTGTTCTCGTCGGAAATGTTCTGCGTGCCAAGAAGTTTTGTGACCTCTGCGATTGACGCGGCATGCGCGGCGTCCCATTTCTCGCGCGCCGCCTTTTCTTCCGTGTCCCTGCTTTCGACAAGGCCGGCGGATTCGAGCTTTCCGCGCAACTCCTCCGGCGTGATGCGGATGACGTGGTACGGGCTAATGCCCGGCCTGCGTTCGTTCGCATTCCAGTACACGAAGTCAAACGTGCCGTTCTCATCGTTCCAGCCAGTCTTGACGGACGAGTCGGCGTTCGCAACGACAAGGTCGCCCCATCCGCGACCGTCGCCCATCGCGTTCCCGAACCCGGCAATGGAATCCATGAACGCCGCTCCGTACCCCTCCGCACCGCCTTCAGGAATGTTTTCGGAAGGAAGCGAAGTGAACGTCCTGTGCAGGTCAAGCCCGGCGGACATCAGAGCCTTGCGGCGCTCCTCGCGTGCCGCAGCAGCGGCGGCCGCCGCGTCTTCCCTGTCCTTCGCAATGGCGTCGGCGCCCTGCTTCACCTCTGCCGCCTGCGCTGACTGTTGCGCGGCTTGCGCCGATTGCGAGGCGCGCGAAAACGCATTCCCGGCCGAAGAGCTTCCGAATCCTCTTGAAAGGCCGTCGCCCTTGAACTCCACGTACTGCACGTTCGGCGCGACGCTGCTCGTCTGAACGGGCAGGCCGGTCCCGAATCCGTTCCTCATCTGCCGCCCGTAGACGGACTGGTCGAACGAAATGCTTGCTCTTCCACCAGGCATGGCTCATCCTCCAACAAATGCAATCATCCCCAAAGCGCCCACGGATCGTCTGAACGTTCCTGTTGGGCCGCTGCAAGCGTGTCGAAATTGATGCTTGCCGGAAGCGGACGCCCGTCCGCTCCGCGCCGAACCGGCTTCGCGTTTCCACGAATCGGAGAGACGGCAAGCACGGGCTGCGATTGGGCCGCCTCGCCCCCGTTGCGCCGGATCGCATCCACCGCCTCCGTCGCCATCCCGAGCGCGTCGCGACCCATCCGGTCGATCATCCGCGCGTACTCGCTCATCCCGCGGACGCCGCCGTCCTCCCGACCGGACGAGGCAGAGAGCGCGGGCCCGAACCCGCCGCCGTACCCGCCACGCTCCGTCCCGAACCCGAGCGCCGACATCCCGAGCCCCGGCTGCCGCACCTCGCCGTACCCGTAGGGCTGCGGCACGTCGCGCCCCGGAAACGCGCTCCGGAACGCCCCCTGCACCGCAGCAAGCGCAGGATCGGTCGGTGCAGGCATCGCCGTCCCGACCCCTCCCTGCGTCTGCGGCAGCGCCGCGCCCTCACCAACCTGTCCGGCGGCCTGCGTGCCGTCCGGCATCTGCGCGCCTCCCGCAGGACGGGCCGCGTCAGCCGCCCGCACCGCAAGGTCCGCGATCCCCGCAGAATGGATTCTGTCTTCTTCCTCGTTCATTTCCGTCCCCCTCCTAAATTATGCATCTGCACCTCGTTTCCCTTCGCGCGCGCCTCACGATTGCACCTTCGCAAGCACGGTGTATGTCTGCCCTCCGACTGTGATTTGCGTCGGCGCGTAGTCGTCGTTGCCGACCGTCAGCGTCCCGCCGACGTTCAGAGGTCCGGTGGCGACGGAACCGAAGTTCGTGTGGCCGGAGACGGAAAGCTTTCCGTCTATGTTCGTGTCCCCGTCGACTTGCAGATTGTTTCCGACGGAAAGGCTACCAGAATTCACGGACCAGTCTCCGCCGGAGAAAGCCTTGCCGTCCAGGTCGATGACCTTGCCCTGCGAGCTGTCGCCGATGGCGGAGCCGTAGCACTTTGTCTCGTCGCCGCCGATCTCCCACCAATTGCCGTCGAGGCTCACGAGGACGGCGGAGTTGCCCGCCGTCACCTCGTAGCCGTACAGGCCGGGCGTGTCGAGATCCATGAGGTCGTTGTAGATCTGGTCGCCTACGGACCCCTGCGATGGGTCGCGGGGAATCTCGAACGAGCCGGTTGCGGAAAGCGTCACCCAGACGAGTTCGGTCTTGTCTCGCGTCACTCGCCGGACAGGGAAGAGATAGGTCGCGCCGGCCGGGGTTTCCGGCGGCGTCAGATCGACGTACTTCCTGACGGTCACGCCGGCCTCCCATTCGCCCTTGATCGACACGGTGAACCCGCCCGCGCTCGGCGGCTCCCGGAAATCGTGCATCTGAAGTTCGGCAAGCTCCGGGCGCTGCTGCTGGCCGGAAGCGGCAGCCTTCGGCCGGTCGATGGAGAGGAACGTCCCGGTCGCCTCGGTGTCCGTCACGGCGGGCTGCACGGAGTGGGGCCCCATGCCGCACTGGACGACGGAGAGCGTGTCGAGCTTGATGTACGCAACGATGGAATAGATCGTCTGCTGTTCCATCTGCGGGAGGGCGTCGACCCATGAGTCGAACGCCGCCTGCGTGGCGAAGAAGTAGACGTTGACCGTCGTCCTCGCGAGCGTGGACAGGCCGCCACCCGTCCCAGAAGTGTCCACTGACTGCACCGCCACGACGTACGCCCTCCCGCCGCCGGAGCCTGCCGAGACCGACCCGAGCCGCTGCCACCCAGCTCCGGGCGCATTGTCGTACGAGCCTCCAATTCTGACATGCGGTGCGGCGGCGGCCACGGACGGCGGATAGTCTCCGCTCCCGGTGTCCGGGAAGTAGCACTCCACGTTCGCGGAGCTGTCGGTCTTCTCCGTGAGCCGCACCTTGAGCAGGTACGGCGCATCATTTCCGGAGAACGTTGCCGCGAAGTCGACCTCGCCGCCAAGCCTGCACCAGCGCAGGGTGCGGATGCCGTCCCGGTCCTCTCGGACGGGGATCATCCATTGGGGCGTCGGGGCCCACGTGCCATCCGGGTTCGTAAGGTGCAGCCGCACGTTGCGCGGTTCGTCGCCAGACCCGTCGCCGGAGGTCGCGGCCCCCGTGCCGCCCGTCTGTTCCGTTCCGGACGCGGTTCCCGCCGTGCCGGATGCGTAGTCCGCGTCCGCCACGATCTCCACCGTCCCGCCATTGTCGTCGCCGTCGAAGCCATAAATCTGGATGACGTTCCCGCGCTCCTTGATCCAGTCCGTGCTGGAATACGGTGCGCTTGAGGAAGCCGTCTCCACGGCGTCCGGGACGACGACCTGCGGCGTCTCCGCATCGCGCGGGCCAAGGTTGCCCTCCGACGGCGGGGGTTCGTCCTCGTCGCCATCCTGATCATCGTCCATTTCTTCAAGCCGGTTCCGCAATTCACGGACGGACGCCTCGGCCGCGTCAAGCCTGCGCAGCACGTCGCCAAGCCCGTTTTCGGGCTCCACGCTTCTTTCCGTGGCAGCCGTCTCTCCGTCATCCGCAGCGGGACCGGAGCTGGAAGCGAACGATTCCAGTCTCTCTTCCATTTCGGAAACCTTCGCCGACAGGGCGGCGAATTCTTTTCTTTCTTCGTCCGTCATGACATGAGATGTGTGCTTGAGTTGTACGAGAGAACGCCGGAACGCGCGATGATCGGTCCGGAGTAGCCAGCGACAAGGGCGGAAGCCTTAGTGTAGAACTCACTGGAAGATAACTTGTACCAGTCCGAATACTTCCGATAATAGACCTTGTGCCACGTCCAATGCGACGGAATCCCCGTCTTCCTGTTCGTGCGCAGAACGCCTTTCGATCCGGGAAGTGCAATTCCGCCTGGTTTCCCCTGTTCGGTAGTGGCTTGCGTTCCGCTCGTCGTGTAGCCATAGTAGATGTAGTCCGCTCTGATTCTCCACCAGAACCCGTCCGCGCCCTTGTGTATCTTCGCGTCCGGCGTGCCGTCCACTCCATTAATTGCGGACGGCACGGAGTAGGTCTTCTCCATCGCAAAGACGATCTCGAAGTTGCTCTCCGTCTCGGTCTTCGCGCGCCGGACGATCTTGCCCGAGTTGCCCCAAGACGGCGCGAGCGTCATGTGCGGCGCGTCAACAAGACCGAACTGGTTGACCGATATGCCGCCGGAGATGCCCCATCCGTCAGACCACGAATCGTCCCCCGTAACCCTCGCCTTGATCTTGCTGACGATATCCGCCTCAATCGCCTTGCGGCTCGGCCAGTTGCGATAGCACATGACCGTCACGACGCGCGAATCGCCCTTCGCGTTCGTCTGCGGCAGCTCGTACTCCCAGTAGCGCTGGTGCGGGTAGACGCGCGTGATGAACAGGCTGTACGTGCCGTCCTCGTTGCGGCGGGGGGATATCTTCGCTATGGAATGCCCGCGCTTCTTATCGGCGGCATTCCCATCCGTGTTGTCACCCGTACCGTAGTCCGGGTCGGACCATGCCGAATCCGACCACCCGTTGCCATGCTTGTCTCCATGGTTGTGCGTGACGTCGTCTCCGGTCGCTCCGGCAAGAAGGATCTTCCCGTCGCCGGGCTGTTCGCGTTCGCCGGAGCCTCCTCCGTCCTTCCCGGTCGTGGCCCACAGGGTCGGAACCGACCTGACCGTCCCGTCCGTCGCCTGCGGGTCGCTGCACATCCAGTTCGCGTCGAGGTCGCCGCGGATCTCCGCGAACGGAACGAGCGAGGATTGCACGGGTATCAGGTTGCCGTTCGCGTCCAGCGCGTAGGAGCCGTCCGCGTTCTTCAGGTACTCCGCATAGAACCCTGTCGGCCTCCCGGTCTGCGCGTCGAAGGAGAGCGTCACGCCGATCCATTGCTCGAGCGTCTCGTGGCTGTACCAGTCCGCGGACACGCACCACTCCTCCACGTGGACCGGCTCCCGCCCCTTGCCGCTGACGCGCACGACGTCGTAGCCGTCGGGATGGTGCGTCACGGTCACGGTCGGGTTCCCGCCGAGGTACTTCCTTGCGCGGTCGACGAGTTCCTGCGTCTTCTCCGGCGCGACGTACGACCATTCGAGCGAGTAGTCGTTCGAGCTCGGGTCGTGCCGGTAGACGGGCGCGTTGAACGGGTTCCCGTCCAGATTCACGAAGTCCGGCGTGTGCCCGTCCGGGTCGCCGTGTTCGTCCTTCGTGCCGAGGAAGTCCCACAGTTTGCGCCGCTCGAAGGTGACGTCGGAATGCCCGTCCGCCCCCTCCGTCTGCCGCTTGGAGGAAATGTGTTCGTAGGGTCCGGCGGCCTCGATGCCGAGCATCACGCCGACGGCGGCCTCACGGTTCGCGGACGGCACAACGCGCGTCTCCGTCGCGCCGTACCCTTCTGGGCTCGACACGCCGACGAGCATCCTGCGCCCGCCGTTCTCGCCGTCCTCTCCGTCGTCGCCGCCGTGCCACTCGGGCAGTTCGCAGACGATCTGAAGGTCCATGAGCCCCGTGCGCTCCGAGGCGTAGGCGAGCTTCTGAAGCAGGATGCGGTACCACGGGGCCTTCACCCGCGTCCACGCCTGCCCCTCGCGCGGCGGGGTCTGCGCCCAGCACCAGAAGCGGCCCGTTCCGTCGAGCTGCTGGTTTTCGTCCAGCCAGGGCCACGGCGAGCCCGCCGGCCCGTCGAGCAGCGCGGTCACGCGCGCGAGGTTCTCGTCCGACTGCTCCGTGATCTCCGGGCGCACGAGGACTCCCGCGCGGACCTGTTCCGGCGTCCAGCCCTCTTCGGGCCACGGCGTCCCCGCAAGCACCATCGCGGAGACGAGCGCGTAGGAGGACGGCCACTCGTCGGAGCACCATTCCATGTCCTCGTCGAGCGCGGCCCGAGCGGCGGCGGGGTCGGCCTTCGTCTCCTCCGGCAGCGCGTTGTACGCCGCGAGCGTCTCTGCGTGCAGGACTCCGGCCTTCGTGGCGAACGCCTCCGGGAAGAGCAGGGGGATCGCCTCGCTGTCCAGAAGGAAGCCGGACTTGCCCGTCGCCGGATCGGGCCGCTCGATGACGGCCCGCACCTCCGGCGTGTCCTTGAGGTTCGGAATCGTGAAGACGTGGGTGTACTTGTACCCCTCGCCGTCCGCGAACTGGTTCCACCCGAACGCACGGAGCGTCTCGCGTGAGCAGGGCCCCTCGAGGCGCGGGAGCGTCAGCAGCTCGTCGATGTCCTCCGGCTCCTCCGCCTCCTGATACAGGAGCGAGGCCGAGAAGACGACCGTGTTCGTCTCGCGGTCCACGCGGCACGCGGCGTCCAGCACCTCGGCGGCCACGGACTTCTTGAAGTGGTGCCGCACGACCGCCCCGAGCCGCGCCCTGTCCTTGCCGAGCGCGTCGAGGTACGGGATGGACTCGTGCGTGAACTCACGCCAGAACACCTGCCGGACGAACGAGCCGGGAATGTCCGTGCGGAAGACCATGTAGGGCGTCATCTTGGAGTCGAGCGCGGGGCGGTGGCGCATCAGCGCCTCCTCCGCCGTGGCATACTCCCGAACCGTGCCATCCGAAATCTCCACGGGCGTGCCGTCCCGGTTGAGCGGGCGGCCGCCGTCCTCGAAGCCGATGACGCTCGTGTCGCTTCCGAGCGCGCGCCACCCGCCCTCCACGGACGAATCCGCGATCACGGGGATGACGTCGCCGTTGGAGTTCACCACGTATCCGTGCCCGGCGCAGAAGGTGCGCGTCAGCACCTGCGTGATCTCCCGCCCGCCGCTGCGCTTGTCGGAGGTGAACCGCACCGGGCCGCCCGTCCACAGTCCGGGGAAGACGTGCTTGCCCTCGCCGGGGTCGGCGACGTAGCGCCGCTCGTCCACGGTGAGGTCCGGATCGGTCTGCTGCGTCTCGCCGTCGAAGCGGCGGTCGTCCGTGTCGGGCCGCGCGTCCACGCGGCGCGGAAGGTCCGTCGCCTCCCACGGGTCCAGATGGTCGTCGCTCTCCGTGATGCGGCGCACGATTTGGGTCGGCATCAGCCCGTCGTAGAACAGCACGGAGTATCCGCGCCAGTCCTTCTCCTCGCGGTTCGCGCGCCGCGAGGTTTCCGGGACTCCGGGCTTCGGAACGAACCTTCTCTTCGTCGGGTCGGGCATCGCTACTTCACCGCCTTTCTCGTCTTCGTCTTC
>Ga0310697_10006443_pt1 | contig 11166 bp, 8 predicted proteins | sample 172DNAGHGlowgp2_FD_203883 | JGI IMG/M metagenome (GOLD analysis project Ga0310697, IMG submission 203883) | Sheep rumen microbial communities from Palmerston North, Manawatu-Wanganui, New Zealand - 1728 DNA GHGlow gp2 (v2) (version 2) | ecosystem: Host-associated > Mammals > Digestive system >... | reverse complement strand
CAGCGCCGAGCGGAAGGCATGCTCCAAACCGTAGCCCGTGCGGGTCACCAGCAGATACATGATCCAGAGCGTGGCGCCGATGGCGACGCTGAGATAGAGCCTGAACTCCGTGTTCTTGAACAGCGCCTTGAGGTGCAGCTTGAAGAACGTTATATATAATAAGGTGAAGTTGACGCCCGAGAGAAACTGGAACAGGATGCTGACGTAGTCGACGTTGGCCGAGTGGAAGTGGGCCGTGCCGTCGTTATGGATGGAGAAACCGCCGGTGGCCGTGGTGGTCATCGAGTAGTTGATAGCCTCAAACCAGTCCATGCCTACCGCCCAGTAGGACAGGCCGCAACCGATGGTGAGCAGCAGGTAGATAGACCATATCCACTTCGCCGTGGTCGTCAGTCGCGGGTGCATCTTCGCCTTGATGGGGCCGGTGGCCTCGGCGGCAAACACCTTGACGCTACCGCCGACGAGCGACGGCAGGATGGCGATGGTGAAGAATACGATTCCCAGTCCGCCTATCCATTGCATGAGCGAGCGCCAGAAGAGCAGGCCATGGGGCAGCTGCTCCACATCGTCGATGATGGTCGAGCCGGTGGTGCTGAATCCCGACATCGTCTCGAAATAGGCATCGGTGACGCTGGCGATGCTGCCGTGGATGAGGAACGGGAACATGCCGAAGAACGAGAAGATGGTCCAAGCGGCCGTCACGAGCACGTAGGCGTCGCGGCGGTTCAGCGTGTTCTCGGCGTGGCGGCCCATGAACATGAACAGGAATCCGCTGCCAAAGGTCAGCAGCATCGACAGCAGGAAGGCCAGCGTGTCGTGCTCATGCTGGGTGAAGGCGAGCACGAGACACCAGCTCATGAAGAAAGCCTCGATGAAGAGGAGCGAGCCGATGATTTTGCTGATGATGCGGAAGTTGACCATGTGGCTGGGTTATCAGAGTTAGAAGAGCGTGGACTTCTTGAAGTATTTCTCTACGTGGTGGAGCTTCGTCTCGTGGCAGAAGACCATGACGGAGTCGCCGGGCTGAATCTGCGAGCTACCGCTGACGAGCATGCCCTGACCCGCACGCACCAGTCCGCCGATGGTCACGCCGAAGGGCAACCCTAGGTCTTTCACCTGCTTCTTGACAACCCGCGAGCCTTCGGCGGCCACGAACTCAGCCACCTCGCTGTCGACGAGCATCAGCGAGCGCAGGTTGCTGACGTCGGCGTCGAGCATCTGCTGGAAGATGTGGCTGGCGGCAATGGTCTTCTTGTTGATGATGGTGCCGATGTCGAGACTCTCGGCCATCGACACGTAGTCCAGGTTCTCGACCATGGCCACCGTCTTGCGCACGCCGAGCTTCTTGGCCGTCAGACAGGCCAGGATGTTCGTCTCGGCATTCCCCGTCAGGGCCACGAAGGCCTGCGTGTTGTGGATGCCCTCCTCCTCGAGCAGCCCCAGGTCGCGGCCGTCGCCGTGAATCACCATCGTGTCGCTGTCGGCCAGCAGTTGGTTGAGCTTCTCGCAGCGCTCCCCCGACTTCTCGATGATCTTGACGTTCATGTAGTCCGGCGTGGTGAGTGCGGCGCGCACGGCGGTCTTGCCACCGCCCATGATGATGACGTTCTTCACGTCGGTATAGTGCTCCTTGCCCACGATCTTGCGGATATAGGGGATATACTCCTTGGTGGTCATGAAGTAGGTCAGGTCGTTGAGCTTCAGCGTGTCCATACCGCCGGGGATGATGGTCTCGCCCTGGCGCTTGATGGCCACGACGTGGTAGGGGTCGTTCGGGCCGCAGAGGTTTCTCAGCGGCTGGTCCAGTATCTCGCAGCCCTCACGCAGCTTGATGCCCAGCAGGACGAGGGCGCCTTCGTGGACGTCCCAGCGCTGGCGCACCCACGACATCTTCAGTCCGTTGGTGATGTCGATGGCTGCCAGCACCTCGGGATAGACCATGGAGTCGATGCCCAGTTGCTGGAAGAATCTGAGGTTCTGTGGCTTCAGGTATTCGTAGTTGTCGATGCGTGCAACGGTCTTCTTGGCTCCCAGTCCGTGAGCCAGTATGCAGGCGGCCACGTTGGTCGTCTCCTCGATGCAGACGCCGACGAAGAGGTCGGCCTTGTCGGCACCGGCTTCCTTCAGGGCGCTGATGCTGGTGGGCGACGCGTTGTATGTCATCACGTCGTACTCAGCGACGCCTTCCAGGCGCTCCTCATCGTCGTCGATGAGCACGCAGTCCTGGTGCTCGCGCGACAGTAGTTTCGACAGGTGGGTGCCTACGGCTCCGGCCCCGGCAATGACTATCTTCATAACTTCGAAGTGAGGGATTAGGATTTGTGATTACTGGGGAGGGCGGCTTGGATGGCCTGTTTGATGCTCTCTACGTCGATGCCGACGATGTGTTGCAGCTCGGCCACGGTGCCGTGCTCCACAAACTGGTCGTCGGGCATGCCCAGGCGTGTGACGCTGACCGTGTAGCCGTGGTCGTTCAGCCACTCCATGACAGCAGAGCCCAGTCCGCCGTTGCGAACGCCGTTCTCGATGGTGACGATATGCTTGAAGCGCTGGCCCACCTCGTGCAGGATGCCCTCGTCGAGGGGCTTCAGGAAGCGCATGTCGTAGTGGGCGACAGATGGGGATGGGGAGTCGAGGGTGTTGATGGCTGCCGTCACGTGATTGCCGATGTCGCCGATGCTGAGCACAGCCACGTCCTGACCGTCGCGCAGCTTGCGGCCCGTGCCCACCTTGATCTCCTCGAACGGACAGCGCCAGTCCTTCAGCACGCCGCCGCCGCGTGGGTAGCGGATGACGAACGGCCCCTTGTCGGGCAGTTGTGCGGTGTACATCATGCGGCGCAGCTCGTGCTCGTCCATCGGGGCGGCAATGGTCAGGTTGGGAATGGGGCGCAGCGCCGCCAGGTCGAAGGCGCCGTGGTGTGTCGGGCCGTCCTCGCCCACCAGTCCTGCGCGGTCGAAGCAGAAGACGACGTGCAGGTTCAGCAGCGCCACGTCGTGGATGATATGGTCGTAGGCGCGCTGGGCGAAGGCCGAGTAGATATTGCAGAACGGGATGAGGCCGTCCTTGGCCATGCCGCCTGAGAAGGTGACGGCGTGTCCCTCGGCAATGCCCACGTCGAAAGTCCTGTTGGGCATGGCCTGCATCATGATATTCATCGAGCAGCCCGTCGGCATGGCCGGCGTGACGCCTACAATTTTCGGGTTCTGTTCGGCTAATTCTAATAAGGTGTAGCCGAACACGTCCTGATACTTCTGCGGCTGCGAGGGGTCGTTGTCGACGATGCGCTCGCCCGTCTCGGGGTTAAACTTCCCCGGCGCGTGCCATGTCGTGACGTCGCGCTCGGCCGGCGCATAGCCGTGTCCTTTCTGGGTGTGTATGTGCAACAGCTTCGGCCCATTCATGTCCTTGATCTCGCGCAGGACGCGCACCAGCTCCTTGACATCGTGACCGTCGAACGGTCCGAAGTATCGGATGTTCATGCCCTCGAAGATGTTCTGCTGATGGGAGATGGCACTCTTGATGGCGTTCGACAGGCGGATGAGTCCCTTGCGCCGGTCGTCGTCCATCATGCCCTTGCCGTGCAGCCATTTCCCAGTCCTGAAGCGGATGGCGTTGTAGGTCTTGTTGGTGTTCAGTCCCAGCAGGTATTGCTTCATGCCGCCGACGCTGCGGTCGATCGACATGTTGTTGTCGTTCAGGATGATGAGCAGGTCGTTGGGCGACGACGATACGTTGTTCAGACCCTCGAAGGCCAGACCGCCCGACATGGCACCGTCGCCGATGACGGCCACGACCTTGCGCTTTGCCTGCTGCTGACGGGCAGCCACCGCCATGCCGAGTGCCGCCGAGATACTGTTCGAGGCGTGGCCGCAGGCAAACGTGTCGTACTCACTCTCCAGTGGTGACGGGAACGGGCGCAGCCCCCCCAACTTGCGGTTGGTGGCAAACAGCTCGCGGCGCCCCGTCAGTATCTTGTGGCCGTAAGCCTGATGGCCTACGTCCCAGACGATGCGGTCGTTGGGCGTGTCGTAGACGTAGTGCAAGGCCACCGTCAGTTCCACCACACCGAGGCTCGACGCCAAGTGTCCTGGATTCACCGACAGCTCCTTGACAATGTCCTGTCTCAGCTCGTTACAGACCTCCGACAGCTGGTCTATCGATAACTGTCTGAGGTCAGCCGGATAGTCAATGCTATTCAGTAGCCCTAATGTTTGTTTTTCCATTTGGGTGCAAAGATACAAAATAATTGATAATTGGCAATTCTTTTTTGTGGAAAAACTTGTAGAATACATAAAAACTTCATATATTTGCAGGCGCTAACCTGAAATAAATGAAGTATATCACCTTGCCAGACTCTCAAGAGCGTCGCCTTGCGTTCTATTTGGCGATGGAGGAGTACGTGGCCCGTCGCCTGGACGAGCCCGACGCTTTCTTCCTGTGGCAGGTGGCACCCAGCGTCATCTACGGGCGCAATCAGGTTCTGGAGAACGAGGTGAACCTGGACTACTGCCGCGAGCACGGCATCAGCGTCTACCGGCGCAAGAGCGGTGGCGGCTGCGTCTATGCCGACCGCGACAACCTGATGTGGTCGTTCGTCATGCAGACCGAGAACGTGGGCTTCGCCTTCAACCGCTTCTTAGGCATGGTGCTCTTGGTGCTCCGCAAGATGGGCATCGAGGCCGTGGGCACCAGCCACAACGACATCCTCGTCGGCGGCAAGAAGGTCTGCGGCACCGCCTGCTATCACGTGGCCGGCCGTTGCATCGTCCACAGCACGATGCTCTACGACACCAACATGCCGCATCTGCTCAACGCCATCACCCCCACCCGCGAGAAGCTGGAGCGCAAAGGGGTGGAGAGTGTGCGCCAGCGTGTCACGTTGCTGAAGGACTACACGTCGCTGACGCTCGACGAGGTGAAAGCGCTGATTCGCGCGACGCTCTGCGACGGCGAACTGTCGCTGACCCCTGCCGACGTGGCCGCTATCGATCTGTTGGCTGAGGCCGACTACCAGTAGACAAATCGTAACAGTCAAATCTTAAATACTACTATGGCAATCAAGCAAGAATTGGAAAAGAAGGAGAAACGCACCTGCCTCTACGACAAGCACCTGTCGCTGGGGGCAACGATGGTGTCGTTCGGCGGCTTCGACATGCCGCTGCTCTATCAGTATGCGGGTATCGCTCCCGAGCATACGGCCGTCCGTGAGCACGCCGGCCTGTTTGACGTCTCACACATGGGCGAGGTGACGGTACGCGGGCGGGAGGCCGAGCGCTACGTGAACCACATCTTCACGAACGACGTGACGGATATGCCCGTCGGGAAGATCCTCTATGGCATGATGTGCTACGAGGACGGTGGCACGGTCGACGACCTCCTGGTCTACAAACTGGGCGATCAGGACTTCTTCCTCGTCATCAACGCCGCCAACATCGACAAGGACTGGGCGTGGATGCAGGCGCATGCCGACGGCTTCGACATCGAACTGAAGAACGAGTCCGACTTCTACGGCCAGATAGCCATCCAGGGACCGGAGTCGGAGCACATCGTCGAGACGGTCCTGGGCATCCCGTGCGCAGAGCTGAGATTCTACGAGGCCAAGACGTTCCCGGAGTCGCTGATCGTCTCCCGCACCGGCTACACCGGCGAGGACGGCTTCGAGATCTACGCCTCGCACGACTACATCCGCGACTGCTGGGACAAGCTCATCAAGGCGGGCGTCCAGCCCTGCGGACTCGGCTGCCGCGACACGCTGCGTTTCGAGGTGGGACTGCCGCTCTACGGCGACGAGCTGTCCGAGAGCATCTCGCCCGTCATGGCCGGCCTGACGATGTTCGTCAAGCTGGACAAGCCGGAGTTCATCGGCCGTGAGGCGCTGCTCCGTCAGAAGACCGAGGGTGTCAGCCGCAAGCTCGTCGGCATCGAACTGCAGGACAAGGCCATTCCCCGCCACGGCTACGCGGTGCTCAACATGGCCGGCGAGCCTATCGGCGAGGTGACCACGGGCTATCACACGCTGTCGACCGACAAGAGCGTCTGCATGGCACTGGTCGACACAGCCTACGCTGCCTTGGGCACGGAGGTGCAGATACAGATCCGCAAGAAGACGTTCCCCGGCACGGTGGTTAAGAAGAAGTTCTATGACAAACACTATAAAAGATAAATAACTATGGCAAAAGTACTGGAAGGACTCTACTACTCGGAGTCGCACGAATACGTAAGAGTAGAAGGTGAGTATGGCTACATCGGCATTACCGACTATGCCCAGAACGCATTAGGCAACGTGGTCTACGTCGACATGCCCGAGGTGGACGACGAGGTGACGGCCGGCGAGGAGTTCGGTGCCGTCGAGAGCGTCAAGGCCGCCAGCGACCTGATGTCGCCCGTCAGCGGCATCGTCGTCGCGGTGAACGAGGCGCTGGACGACCAGCCCGAACTGGTGAACCAGGATGCCTACGCGAACTGGATTATCAAGGTGCAGATGAGCGACGCGAGCGAGCTCAGCGCCCTGATGGATGCCAAGGCCTACGTCGCCTTCTGCGAGAAATAGTATTGGCAATTTTCAATCTTCAATCTTCAATCTTCAATTGTCAACCATGCACAAGTATTTCCCCCACACCGAGGCCGACCTGCAGGCGATGCTTGACAGGGTGGGTGTCGATTCCCTCGATGCCTTATACCCCCAGGTGCCCGAGGCCATCCGCTTCCGTGGCGACTACCAGCTGCCTGAGGCGATGAGCGAGCTTGAGGTGCGCCAGCTCTTTGAGCGGCTCGGCCAGCAGAACCAGCAGCTCGTGTGCTTCGCCGGCGCCGGCGTCTACGACCACTACACGCCGTCGGCCATACCCCAACTGTTGCAGCGGTCGGAGTTCCTGACTTCGTACACGCCCTATCAGGCCGAGATCTCGCAGGGCACGCTGCACTATATCTTTGAATACCAGTCGATGATGGCCGAGCTGACGGGCATGGACATCTCGAACGCCTCGATGTACGACGGCACGACCGCCACCGCCGAGGCCGTGATGATGGCCGTGGCCGCTGGCAAGAAGCAGCGGACGGTGCTCGTCAGCGAGACGCTCGACCCGAAGACGCTGGCCGTCGTCCAAACCTACGCCCATTTCCACGGCATCGAGCTGGTGATGATTCCCGCCGAGGGCGGCGTCACCTCAAGACAAAGCCTTGAGGCGCTGTTGGGCGGGGGCGGCGTGGCTGGCGTGCTGGTGCAGCAGCCCAACCGCTACGGCATCGTTGAGGACTTCACGGGCGTGGCCGACCTATGCCATGCACAGAAAGCCCTGCTCATCATCAACGGCGTGGCCGCCGACCTCGCCGTGCTGAAGACGCCCGGTGAGTGGGGTGCCGACATCGCCGTCGGCGAAGGCCAGTCGCTGGGCATCCCGATGTCGTGGGGCGGCCCCTACGTGGGCTATATGTGCTGCACGGAGAAGCTGATCCGCAAGATGCCGGGCCGCATCGTCGGCCAGACCGTCGACAACCGCGGCCAGCGCGCCTTCGTGCTGACGCTGCAGGCCCGCGAACAGCACATCCGCCGCCAGAAGGCCACGTCGAATATCTGTTCGAACCAGTCGCTGATGGCGCTGTGGGCCACGGTCTACTGTTCGCTCATGGGCAAGCAGGGCGTGAAGGAGGCCGCCGAGCTGAGTTATGCCGGTGCCCACTACCTCTGCGACTGCCTGCTGCAGACGGGTCGTTTCCAGTTAGTCTACGACCAGCCGTTCTTCAACGAGTTCTACGTCAGGTACGACGGCGACGCCGACGCCCTCTACCAGCGTTTCATCGACGCCGGCATCCTGGGCGGCGTCCGACAGGGCGACGGATTCCTCTTTGCCGTCACCGAGAAGCGTACCAAGGAAGAAATTGATAACCTCGTAAAGATTGCAGCCCTATGAACAACCGACTATACGGAAATCTGATTTTCGAACTCTCGCAAGAGGGACGCAAAGGCTACTCGCTGCCCAAGAACCGCTTCGGCCGCTATGAGGTGCCGCAGGAGCTGCGCCGCAGCGAGGATGCCGCCCTGCCGGAGTGCGACGAGATGACCGTCGTGCGCCACTATACCAACCTGTCGGCCAACAACTTCGGCGTCGACAACGGCATGTATCCCTTGGGATCGTGTACGATGAAGTACAACCCCAAGATCAACGAGGAGGTGGCTACCCTGCCGCAGTTCCAGAACCTCCACCCCCTGCAGCCCGCCGACACCGTGAAGGGCGCCGAGGCCGTGTGTACGCTGCTCTGCCGTTCGCTCTGCGAACTGACGGGGCTTTATGCCTTCACGCTGAAACCCTTTGCCGGTGCCCACGGTGAACTGACGGGACTGATGGTCATCCGCCGGTATCACGAGAGCCGTGGCGACCAGCAGCGACGGCTGGTCATCGTCCCCGACTCGGCCCACGGCACCAACCCGGCCTCGGCCGCCGTCTGTGGACTGGAGATTGTCGAGGTGAAGTCGCTCAGCGACGGCACGGTCGACGTCGACGCCCTCCGTGAACTGATTGCCACTGTGGGCAGCGAGTCCATCGCCGCGATGATGATGACCAACCCCAACACGCTGGGACTCTTCGAGCGCCAGATACCGGTCATCGAGAAGATGGTACACGAGGCCGGCGGACTGATGTACTACGACGGTGCCAACCTGAACCCGATGCTCGGCGTCTGTCGGCCGGGCGACATGGGCTTCGACGTGATGCACATCAACCTGCACAAGACGTTCTCGACGCCTCACGGTGGTGGCGGCCCCGGTGCCGGCCCTGTCGGCGTGCGCCAGGGACTGGAACAGTTCTTCCCCGAGGTGTCGCCCTACCACGGCAACTTCTCCGTCGCCATGCGCGCCTACGCGTACATTCTCTCTTTGGGTCGTGAGCACATCAAGGAGGTGGGACCGCTGGCTACGCTCAATGCCAACTATATCAAGGAGTCGCTGAAGGATGTATACGAACTGCCGATCGACACGATGTGCTGTCACGAGTTCGTGTTCGACGGTCTGAAGGACAAGAGTACGGGCGTCACCACGATGGACGTGGCGAAGCGCCTGCTCGACTACGGCTACCATGCGCCGACCATCTACTTCCCCCTGCTGTTCCACGAGAGCCTGATGATTGAGCCGACGGAGAACGAGTCGGTCGAGACCATCGACGGCTTTATCGCCGTCATGCGGCAGATAGCGCTGGAGGCGCAGACCGACCCCGAACTGGTGAAGTCGGCTCCCCACCTGACGCCCATCGGCCGCGTCGACGACGTGCTGGCCGCGAAGCATCCGATTACCACGTATAGACAAATGACCCATGACGCCCACTGACCTCATCATCATCGGCGCGGGACCTGGTGGCTACCGCGCCGCTGAATACGCCGCCAAGCAGGGGCTGAAAGTCACCATCTTCGAGGCCTCGGAAGTCGGCGGCACCTGCCTGAACGTCGGTTGCATCCCGACGAAGACCTACGTTCACAGCGCGACGTTCGACGAGGCGCGTCAGCGCATGGCGAAAGTCATCCCACAGCTCCGCGCCGGTGTCGAGCAGATTCTCTCGCACCCCAACATCACCCTCGTCCGTGCCCGCGCGCAGTTCGCCGACCCGCACACCGTCTGTGCGGGTAGCGATTCTGTCACCGCCAAGAACATCCTCATCGCCACCGGCTCCGAGACCAAATGGCTGCCCATAGCAGGGACGGACAATCCCCGCGTCGTCGACAGCACCGGTCTGCTCCAGACCGACACGCTGCCCAAGCGTCTCGCCATCATCGGCGCCGGCGTCATCGGCATGGAGTTCGCCTGCGCCTTCCGCCGCTTCGGCTCTGAGGTGACGGTCATCGAGTACCTGAAGGAGTGTCTGCCCGCCCTCGACAGCGACATCGCCAAGCGTCTGCGTAAGTACCTGGAGAAGCGCGGCATCAGCTTCAAGATGAAGACCGCCGTGCAGTCGCTCGACGACATCGACGCCGACTGCATCCTGATGGCTACGGGGCGTAAGGCCAACACCGAGGGCCTGAACCTCGAAGCCGCCGCCATCACCCTCACCCCTCAGGGCACCATTCCCGTCGACGAGAATTATCAATTATCAATTGTCAATTCTCAATTAAATGGCATCTACGCCATCGGCGACGTCAACGGCCGCCAGATGCTCGCCCACGCCGCCGAGATGCAGGCCGTCCGTGCCGTCAACCACATCCTCGGCCGACAGGACGGCATCCGTTTTGACATCATGCCCGCCGCCATTTTCACCACGCCCGAGGCCGCCAGCGTCGGTCCGACGGAGGACCAACTCAAGCTGCAAGGCATTGCCTACACCTGCCGCAAGGCCTTCTGGCGCACCAACGGCAAGGCCTTGGCGATGGACGAGACCGAGGGTATGCTGAAGCTCTTTGCCAGCACGGCCGACGGCCGTATCCTCGGCTGTCACGCCTACGGTGCCCATGCCGCCGATATCGTTCAGGAGGTCTCTGTACTAATATGTCGCGAAACCACTATAGAGCAGCTTCGCGACATGATTCATATCCATCCGACACTGAGCGAGGTGCTTAGTGCTGCTTGTTCTCAATGAGTTTTACATTGACGAGCGACAGCCGTGCTGTTGGCTCGTCAATGTTCTTCTCTACCTTATTATATAGTATTGTGCAGTCGCGGATGTCGATATCGTGGATGCAGTCCAGCCCCTGGATGCCGGCGGCCTTGATGGCTGTCTTCGCATCGCGGCAGACGACGCGGCTGATATGGATATCCTGGAAGTTGGGGGCCAGACGGCGCTCCTCGTCGGTATAGGTGGGCGTCTTCGCGTCGGTGCCGGCATGGTGGTTGACGTAGTCGCACTGGAAGATGATAGCCTCGCCGGCGATGTCGGCCATCATCGTATCGCTGATATACATACGCTCAGTCTTGCCGCCACGGCCCAGTCCGCTCTTGAAGCGCAGGCCGACGTCGGTGCCGAGGAAGCGGTTGTGGCGCACCACCAGGTCGCGCACGCCGCCGACGGTCTCGCTACCTAAGACGAAGCCGCCGTGGGCATGGAAGACGGTGTTGTCCTGAATGAGCACGTCCTGTACGCCCCACACGTCCCAGCCAGTCTTCTGTGAGCCGCTCTTCATGCAGATGCCGTCGTCGCCCACGTCGACCGTCGACCCCACGATAAGTGCCTGGTGACAGTCGCT
>Ga0310697_10006441_pt1 | contig 11170 bp, 9 predicted proteins | sample 172DNAGHGlowgp2_FD_203883 | JGI IMG/M metagenome (GOLD analysis project Ga0310697, IMG submission 203883) | Sheep rumen microbial communities from Palmerston North, Manawatu-Wanganui, New Zealand - 1728 DNA GHGlow gp2 (v2) (version 2) | ecosystem: Host-associated > Mammals > Digestive system >... | reverse complement strand
GCAGAGTATGGCATAAAGTATCATAATAGAATATATGATATAATTGGTAATGGAGAGGATGATGATTATGTTGTAACTGATATAGAAGATATAACAAATATGACTATTGTTATTGGAAATTATAATAAAATAATAAAATTTACTCCAAAAACTAATGAAACATGGTATGAATGGGCTACAGATACAGAAGATACAAATGATTTAGATATTATTATAAATGGTAAGAAAGTGGATTCGTTGAAGTCATTAATTATTAATAGGTATGAAAATGCTGGAGAAAATTCGGGTATCAGTTTCGGTATACAGCGGAGTAATATATTCATTGACTACATCTCGAAATGGTGGTTATGAACAATATTGCAATACGACAATAATGAAAGGAAAGGTTTATTATATCTATTCAATTAACTAGATAGAATGTTTTCTATCTAGCCTTTTTATTATTTTTAAATTTAAGTTTTTCAATGTATTTGCTCTTTCTTTATATATTATCTAAATTTATTAAAAATTATTTTCTTTTTCACATTATATAACAAATTTGTATTATATAAAAACACTTTTTTTTAGCTGAGATTTATGATATAAATGTAGTATGATGAAATAAAATCATAAATAAGTGATTTAATCAATGGATTGTCTATTATTAAACATAGTAGGAGAGACCATTATTATAAATGTATGGAGGTAAAAATAATGAAGACTATAAATATAGATAAAAAATTATTAGAAGTATGTCCAAATTTGCAATTAGGATGTATTAACTATTCAGTTAATGTTGAAAAAGGAAACGAAGAATTATGGGGTGAGATTAATAAACAAATTTCCAAGATTACAAAAAGTATGACAATGGAAGATGTATATAAACAAAAGAACATAGAAGATTCTAGAAATTTATATAAATCAATAGGTAAAGATCCTCATAGATATAGAGTTTCATCTGAAGCGTTAATTAGAAGAATAGTGCAAGGAAAGGGATTGTATAAAATCAATAATGTGGTTGATGCAAATAACTTGATTTCAATAATATCAAAATTATCTGTAGGTTCATACGATACAGATAAATTAGGAGAAAATTTAATTTTTAGAATAGGGAAAAAAGGAGAAAGTTATAAGGGGATAGGAAAAGATATTGTTAATACTGAAAATTTACCAGTATTTTCAGATGAATTTGGAGCATATGGAAGTCCAACAAGTGATTCGGAAAAAGCAATGATAACGAATGATACAAAAAATGTTCTTACTGTCTTAATAGCTTTTTCAGATGATGCAGGTCTGGAACAATATATGAGTGAGGCAACAAATATTTTAGAAAATTATGTAGGAGCAAAAAATATATCTACATATATTTCAAAAGCTGAAAAAGAATTAAATATTAATGAGAGATAGGTAACAAAATCTAATAAATGAGATATAAGATGATATTTTAGGATAAATTTTTCAATATGCCTTGTGTTTTTGAAAAATTATGTTAAAGTAATACTAGTAATAAAATTGATTGATATTTGTATCAATCGTTAATGCTCCAAAAAGTTGTAAATAACTACGTCAACGGAGCCAAAAAAATACCATACATGTATTGAGTAATCAATATTTGTATGGTTTTAATTTATGTAGTTAATGAAGTATAGAATTATTAAAAGTTTTATATTATTGGAACTTTACTGAATAACATAAAAAGAGTATAATGAAACAAAAGATGAAAATATTTGATTATAAGAAGGGAAAAAATAAAGAAAACGAATATGTTCAAAAGTCTTGATAAAAATTAAAAAATTGATATAATAATAACGATAAAAGAAGAAAAAATATAGTAAAAAAGATAGAATAAAAAGGAATTTTTGTCAAATATGTAAGTAAGTAGGTGAGTAATATGACAATTAGAGAAACAATAAGAAAAGGAATGATAAAACTAAAAAATGCAAACATAAATGAACCAAACATAAAAGCAAGATTAATAATGCAATATGTACTAAATAAGCCACGAGAATACATAATAGTAAATGACAATAAAATTGTAAATCTAAGAGATGAAGTAAACTATTTTAAAGCAATAAAAAGATTAGAAGATGGAGAACCACTTCAGCATATTACAAAAAGCCAAGAATTTATGAAAATGAATTTCTATGTAAATGAAGATGTTTTAATACCAAGACAAGATACTGAAATTTTAGTAGAAGAGGTTATAAAAATAGCAAAAAAAATAAATGCAAAAAAAATATTAGATATGTGTACAGGAAGTGGAGCAATTGCAATATCGCTTGCAAAATATATTGAAAACAGTAAAATAACAGCAGTAGATATTAGTGAAAAAGCACTAAATGTTGCAAAAATAAATGCAAAAAATAATAATGTAGCAAATCAAATAACATTTGTAAAGTCAGATTTGTTTAAACAATTACCAAAGGATAAATTTGATATAATAGTTTCAAATCCACCATATATAAAAAAAGATATTATAAAAATACTTGATAAGGAAGTACAAAAAGAGCCTCATATAGCACTAGATGGTGGGAATGATGGATTGGACTTTTATAGAGATATTTTAAACAATGCACAAGAATATTTAAAATTTAATGGATATTTGTGTTTAGAAATTGGATATGATCAGAAAAACCAAGTAATTGATTTAGCAGAAAAACAGGAAAAATACAAAAATATATATTGCAAAAAAGATTTATATGAAAATGATAGAGTAATTGCAATGTCCATTTGGTAACAGGTCAAAATGTAATATTTTATCTTTTTTGATACATATAAAAAAGGGGAGTGAAAAATAATGTCCTTTTCATCAGACATAAAACAAGAACTAAATAAAACAAGTAATTTAGCAAATAAAGAAATTGTTAAATATGAATTAATGGGATATTTAATTTCAGGAAATATAGATATAGACAAAAATACTATTAAATTTACTACAGAAAGTGATTATAATATTAATAGATTTTCAAAATTATTAACTAACTTAAACATAAATCATAATATACATATAGTTCGGAAAAAATTTTGTTATAGATTTAAAAGCAAAAGATATTGAAAATATAGTTTTAATTAAAAATTTTGAGATATTTTTTAATGAAGATATAAAAAATCAAAAGGATGAAAATTTAAAAGCTATAATTAGAGGTTTATTTATGGGATCTGGTTCAATAAATAATCCAGAAAATAAGTATCATTTATCAATTATTATAAATAATGAAGAAAACTTGAATTATATAGTAGAAATGTTAAAAAAATCAGATATAAGCTGTAAAAAAATGATAAGTGCTGATAAATATTCTTTATATATAAAAGAGGGAGAGGCAATATCAGAATTCTTAGCTTTAATTGGTGCAAATAATGCTGTAATGAAATTCGAAGACATAAGAATAAAAAAAGAAATGCGAGGAAAAGTAAACAGAATTGTAAATTGTGAAACTGCAAATTTAAATAAAACGATGAATGCATCAGTTGAGCAAATTGCAGCAATAAAAAGGTTGCAAAAAATGGGGAAATTTAATAAACTAAATGATAAACTAAAAGAAATAGCATTATTAAGACTTGAAAATCCAGACATGTCACTTACAGAATTAGGAAAACTACTAAAAGAGCCAGTTCGGAAAGTCTGGAGTAAATTATAGATTAAAGAAAATAATTGAAATGTCTATGTAGTGACAGTTATAATTCAGTATAGAAAAATAAGGTGATAAAATGCTAAAACAGGAACTAGGAATTTATATACATATTCCATTTTGCAAAAAGAAATGTTATTATTGTGATTTTGTTTCATATAGCAATAAATGTGACGAAATAGGCAAATATATAGAATCCTTAATAAAAGAAATAAATGATTTTGATTTTTCAAAATATGAAGTTACAACAATTTATATAGGAGGTGGAACTCCTTCTTTTATTGAAAGTAAATATATAATAAAGATATTGAATACTATTTTTTACAAAATAGAGAATCATAATAATATAGAAATTACATTAGAAGCTAATCCAGGTACAGTAACAAGGCATAAATTACAAGATTATAAAGAAGCGGGAATAAATAGATTAAGTATAGGGCTTCAAGTGACACAAGATAATTTACTAAAAGAAATAGGCAGAATACATACATATAAGGAATTTTTAGAAACTTACAAAAATGCAGAGAAAGTAGGATTTGAAAATATTAATGTAGATTTAATGTTAGGGTTACCAAATCAAACAATAGAAGATTTAAAAGAAAGTTTAGAAAAAATAGTCTGTCTAAAACCTAATCATATTAGTATCTATTCTTTAATTGTAGAAGAAGGAACGCAAATTTCGAATTTAATAGAAAAAGGAAAATTACAATTACCAGATGAAAAACTAGAAAGAAATATGTATTGGTATGTAAAAAACTTTTTAGAATTAAATGGATTTAATCATTATGAAATTTCAAACTTTGCAAAAAAAGGTAAAGAATCAAAACATAATTTAAACTGTTGGGAACAAAAACATTATATAGGTTTTGGAGTATCAGCACATTCATATATAGAAGATAAACGTTTTTGTAATATATCAAATCTAGAAAAATATATTAAAAATTTAGAAAAAAATGAAATTAAATTAAATAAAATAATTGAGGAAACACAAACTTTAGAAGATAAGAAAAAAGAATATATGATGCTAGGATTTAGGAAAATAGAAGGTATAAGCATATCAAAATTTAAAGAAAAATTTGTAGATAATCCAATTTATTTATATAGAGAAAGTCTTAATAAGTTAGTAAAAGAAGGGTTAATAGAAATAACTTTAGATAATATAAAATTAACAAACAAGGGATTAGATCTTGCTAATTTAGTATTTGAGGAGTTTGTTTAAAATAGGATGGGTGAAATTATATGATAGATTTAAGTAATGCAAAAGAAGAATTTTTAAGATATACAAATCAATTTGATGTAAATGATTTTAATATAAAAAGAAAAATAAGTCATAGTATTAGAGTTATGGAACTATGCAAAAATTTAGCAACAAAGCTTGAATTAGATAATGAAAAAATTGAATTATTGGAATTAATAGGTTTATTACATGATATTGGAAGATTTGAACAATGGAATCTTTACAATAGTTATAGTGATTTTGAAACAAATACAGATCATGCTCTTATGGGAATAGAGGTTTTGGAAAAAGATAATTATATAAGAAAATATATAAAAAATGATAAATATGATAATTTAATAAAAAAAGCGATATTTAATCATAATAAATATAAAATAGAAAGTAATTTGACAAAAGATGAAATAATGTTTTGTAATATGATTAGGGATTGTGATAAAACAGATATTATATATCAAGCAACTTGTATATATTGGAAAGATGAAACAATTATAAATAATGGAAAAATAAGTGATAAAGTGTATGAAGAAATGATAGAAGAAAAAATTATTGAAAATAAATTTAAAGAAAATCAAATTGATAATTTATTGGGTGTTTTATCATTTATATTTGATATGAAATATGTTGAAGAAATAAAAGTAATTAAAGAAAATAATTATATAAATAAAATTTTTAGTAGATTTAATTTTGAAAATGAACAAACACAAAAAAGAATGGAAAATGTAAGAAAAATGCTAAATGAATATGTATCAAAAAAGCTTAAGTAAAAGGTAATACTTTTATTTAAGTTTTTTATTTTACAAAAAAATGTTTGCAAAAAGTATTGACTTTTTATAATAAAAGATATAGAATAATGGCGAACATTTATTTAGGAGGATTAAGTATGATTTCAACATTACATATAAAGAATATAGGAATTATAGAAGATTTAAGTATAGATTTGAATAAAGGACTAAATGTATTAACAGGAGAAACAGGAGCTGGAAAAACATTAATAATAGATTCTTTGCAAATAATATCAGGAGGCAGATTTTCAAAAGAAATGATACGAAAGGGAGAAACAAACTCATTTGTAGAAATATGTTTATATGAACCAGAATCAGAAGATGCAGAAGATGGAAATATCATAGTTTCAAGAGAAATAAATATAAATGGAAAAAATATGTGTAAAATAAACGGAAGAATGGTTACAGTTTCAGAATTAAAAAAATTTATGTCTAATTATATTGAAATACATGGACAAAATGATAATCAAAATTTATTAGATAATAAACAACACTTAAGCTATTTAGATGGTTTTATAGGGAAAAAAATAGAAAAATATAAAAAAGAATATGAAAGATATTATGAAGAATATAATATGATAAATTATGAACTTAAAGAAAACCTTGGAGATGAAAAAGAAAAGCAAAGAAAATTAGATTTATTAAATTATCAAATCAACGAAATTGAGGAAGCCAATCTAAAAATAAATGAAGATGAGGAATTAGAAGAAAAAAGAAAAGTAATTATGAATTCTGAAAAAATAAATGGAAACCTAGAACAGGCAAGTAACTTAATTGAAGAAAATAGTATTGATAGTATTAGTATGGCAATTAGAGCATTAGAAAAAATTGAAAATATAGATCGAAAATATGAAAAAGTTTCAACAAATTTAAAAAGCATATATTATGAATTACAGGAAATTTCAAGAGATATAGTGGGTTATAAAAATGAAACATATTTTGATAAAGAAGAAAGAAATTATATAGAAGAAAGATTAGATTTAATAAATAATTTAAAAAGAAAATATGGAAATACAATTAAGGAAATTTTAAATTATAAAGATGAAATTGTTAAAGAAATTGAGCATATTGAGAATTTAGAAGAGTATAATACAAAGTTAAGAAAAAGAAAAGAAGAAACAGAAAATGAAATGAATAAATTGGCAGAAATAATTCATAAACAAAGAGAAATTTATGCTAAACAATTAACAAAAAATATTAATAATGAAATAGAAGATTTAGAAATGAAAAATGCTAAAATCAATATAAAGATAGATTATGTAGAAGAATATTTAAAAACAGGAAAAGATATAGTAATATTTTATATAGCAACAAATGTTGGAGAAGATGAAAAAGAATTATCTAAAATAGCTTCTGGAGGAGAAATGTCAAGAATAATGCTTGCAATAAAAAAAGTTTTAGCTGAATCAGATAAAATGTCAGTATTAGTGTTTGATGAAATAGATACAGGTATTAGTGGAAAAGCTGCAAATAGTGTAGCACAAAAATTAAAATTAATTGCTGAAAATCATCAAGTATTATGTATTTCACATTTGCCAAATATTGCAGCAAGTGCAGATTATAATTATTTTATTAGTAAAAATATAAATAATGATAGAACAAAAACACAAATTAAATTATTAGAAGAAAATGAAGTAATAAATGAAATTGCAAGAATTTCATCAGGTGAAATTAATGAAGTTACAATAAAATACGCTACAGAATTAAGAAATAAAAAAGCATCATAATAAAAAAATTGTATAAATCTTCCTTAATATGTACAAAATATAAAAAAGTACAAATTAAGGGAGGTTTATATGGTTAATAGTTCTAAAATTGAGAATGTAAAAGCAATTCAAATATTAGATTCTAGAGGAAATCCTACTTTACAAGTAGAAGTTACAACTAAAGATGGAGTTATTGGAACAGCATCTGTACCTTCAGGAGCATCAACAGGGAGTTTTGAGGCTGTTGAGCTAAGAGATGGTGATAAAAATAGATATTTTGGGAAGAGCGTAGAAAAAGCTATAGAAAATGTAAATAAAAAGATATCTAAGAAAATTATTGGAATGAATGTTTTTGAGCAAAGAAAAATAGACGAAGAAATGATAAAATTAGATGATACACCAAATAAATCAAATTTAGGAGCAAATAGTATATTAGGTGTATCTTTAGCAGTTGCAAAAGCTGCAGCAAATTCGCTTGGATTACAATTATATAGATATATTGGTGGAATAAATGGAAAAATTTTGCCTGTTCCAATGATGAATATATTAAATGGAGGAAAACATTCAGACAATAATTTAAGTATACAAGAATTTATGATCATGCCAATAGGAGAAATTACATTTTCTGAAAGATTACGTAGAGGTGTAGAAATATATCATACATTAAAAAAAGTGCTAAAAGAAAAAGGTTATAATGTTGGTGTAGGAGATGAAGGGGGATTTGCACCTAATTTAGAAAATGAAGAGCAAGCACTAAATTTAATTATAGAATCAATACAAAAAGCAGGATATGAACCAGGAAAAGATATAGTATTAGCATTAGATATTGCAAGTACTGAAATGTTTGAAGAGGCAAAAAAAATAAATAAACAAGGATATTATTTTTGGAAAACTAAAATATATAAAACAAAAGAAGAAATGATAAATTATATTGAAGAATTGTGTAATAAATATCCTATTTATTCAGTAGAAGATGGATTAGCTGAAGAGGACTGGGAAAGTTGGAAAATATTAACTCAAAAGATAGGCGATAAAATACAGTTGGTGGGAGATGATTTATTTGTAACAAATAAATCAAGACTTAGACGTGGAATTGAAAAAAATATTGCTAATAGTATATTAATAAAACCAAATCAAATAGGAACATTAACAGAGACACTAGATACAATACAGATGGCAAAAGAAAACGGTTATAAAACAATTATTTCACATCGTTCAGGGGAAACAGATGATACTACAATTGCTGATATTGCAGTTGCTGTAAATGCAGGGCAAATAAAAACAGGAGCACCTTGCAGAGTAGATAGAGTTGCTAAATATAATAGACTTTTATATATTGAAAGAGATTAAAGCATATTCCTAACATCAAAAAAGAATTTGTTAATTATTAAAATGAAAAATGTTCAAGACAAATTTAATATATTTATTATTTTCATTTCATTACAAATAATAAATATATTAAATTTGAGCATGAAAAAAATGCATTCAAATAATTAACAAATTCTTTTTTGATGTTATAAATGATAAAAATAAGGACACATGCTCCAAAAAAGGAGTAGTGTCCAACAACTAAAGAATGTCTAATTTTTTTAATCTTTCTTATCATCTTTTAAAATTTCTTTTGCTGCTCCAAGTGAACTTAATGCACCAGTTGCTTCAAAAGGAATAAACACTTTGTTAGCTTCACCTTTTGCAACTTCTTCTAAAGCTTCTAAAGATTTTAATTGAACAAGTTTTTCATCTGGATTTGCATTTTTCATTGCATCATAAACCATTTGAATTTCTTTAGCTTTTGCTTCAGCAACTTCTTTAATAGCTTGTGCTTCACCACTAGCTCTTCTAATTTTAGCTTCTTTATCAGCTTCAGCATCTAATATAGCAGCTTGTTTTCTACCTTCAGCAATGGTTATAGCAGATTGTCTTTGTGCCTCAGATTCTAATATTATAGCTCTTTTATTTCTTTCTGCATTCATTTCTTTTTCCATTGCATTTCTAATATCTTCAGGTGGATTGATATCTTGAATTTCTACACGGTATATTTCACAACCCCATCTATTTGTTGCATCATCTAATGCAGTTCTTAAACGTCCATTTATTTCATCTCTTGAGCTAAATGTTTCATCTAAAGTCATTTTACCAATAATATCACGTATTGTTGTAGTTGCTAAATATTCAATACCTTTTTTTAGACTTTGAATTTCATAAACTGCTTTTGCAGGATCTGTTACTCTATAAAATACAACTGTATCTATTGTTATAGTTACATTATCTTTTGTTATAACTCCTTGAGGTGGTATATCTAAAGTTTGTTGTTTTAAACTAACTACTGAACGTACATGGTCTATAAATGGTATTATAATGGTAAGACCAGCATCAGCTACTTTGTAGAATTTACCTAATCTTTCTATAATATATACTTCAGATTGTCTAACAATTTTAATAGACATTGTAGCAATTATTATTATGACAACTAATAATATTAATAAAAACCACATAATTATTTCCTCCTTAATTTACAACTGTTACTATTATATCACATATTTGGAAAAAATGGAATACATTTATGTAAATTTATCATTTTTGACTATAAGAAAAAAGGATAGATGTGATTGGAAAACAAAAATTTATAAAATGTGTTGCATGAAAAAAGAAAACTGATATACTGTAAATGTAAAATAAAAACAAATGAAGAGGAAAGGAAAAAGGTGGTAAATTTGAAAAAAGTAAAATTAAAAAAGAAAGGAAATTTGAAAAAAGATAATAGAGGAATTACGCTCATCGCCCTTGTTATAACTATTATTGTGCTTTTGATTTTAGCAGCAGTAAGTATTTCAACTTTAACAGGAGATAATGGATTATTAACAAAAGCAAGTGATGCTAAAGAAAAAACGAATTTAAATTCAATATTTGAGCAGATTAAATTAGAAATGCTAGGAAGTATAGGTAAAAATGGAAAAATTGACTTAAATAAAGCAAAAGATAGTATAGCCGAAAAAATTAAAAATATAGATATAAAAAGAAGTGGTAATAAATTAATAGTAACAATAGATGGTGTTACTTATTCAGTAGATAAGAATGGAAATAGTACAGAGTATATAGAGCCAGAACCAACAGGAGTTTATTCATATTTATGTGATGTAGATGGTGATGGGATAGGAGAGACATTAATTCTAAGTTCTAATCAATACACATCAGAAACAACTAGTTTAGAATATAAAGGATTACAATATACAATATTAAGTTATTATGACGAGGATCAGGCCTTTCAATCAGATCCAAATAATATTTATGAATTTTGGGGATGGGAGTATAACTATCCAATTTGGAATTATGATGGAAACAATGTTATTAATACATCTACAATAAAAAAAGTTATAATATATGATGATATAGCTCCAACTACTATGGCGTATTGGTTTTTTAATTTTAGTGGATTACAAACTATAGAAGATATTGAAAAAATAAATACATGTAATGTAACAAATATGGAGTGTTTATTTGGTAATATACAAGTTTCGGAATTAGATTTAAGTAATTTTGATACAAGCAAGGTTACCAATATGAGTCAAATGTTTGGACTGAGTGATAATTCTAATATAACAGAATTGGATTTAAGTAGTTTTAATACTAACAATGTAACAGATATGAGTAGTATGTTTAGCGGTTGTAAAGCATTAACTACATTAGATTTATCTAATTTTAACACATTTAATGTCACTAATATGGAGGGTATGTTTAGAATTTGTGCTGCATTGACTACTATATATGTAGGTGACAATTGGGATATATCAAATGTAACAAATAGTAAATCTATGTTTTCTGGATGCACAAAATTAG
>Ga0310697_10006440_pt1 | contig 11171 bp, 10 predicted proteins | sample 172DNAGHGlowgp2_FD_203883 | JGI IMG/M metagenome (GOLD analysis project Ga0310697, IMG submission 203883) | Sheep rumen microbial communities from Palmerston North, Manawatu-Wanganui, New Zealand - 1728 DNA GHGlow gp2 (v2) (version 2) | ecosystem: Host-associated > Mammals > Digestive system >... | reverse complement strand
TCCGTTAGGCTCTGGTGGAAAACGCGTGTTCAAGCGACCTCCGTTTTTACCAGCCGCCAAATCCTCAGCGACAAACTGCTGTACAAAATTCAAGGGCTTCTTCTCCTCGGCCCCAGCGTTGATATTCTCAATATTCTCCGCCATAGTATATATAAATGTATCTTGTATTTAAAAGTTTTACTGCTTATCAAACCACAAAAGTACAAAAAAACTCACAACATCCCCACACATAACGCTAATATTTCATTCTGGGACACGGGGACGGTTCTTTTGTCCCAAAATGACGCCATTTTGGGACAAAAGAACCGTCCCCGTGTCCCATTTTCCAAAAAAATGATTACCTTTGTATATCGAAACGATCTAAAAACGGAAATGATATGCCAAGAAGAGCGAGAAAATCAGGCGTCACGGGCGTTTATCATGTTATGTTGCGTGGTATCAATCGCAATGTGATTTTTCATGATGACCAAGACTTCACTAAGTTTATTAAGGTGTTGAATCAGTGTGCCCATCCCGTTGATGGCAATGGCATTGAAATGGAACCTTCATGTTACATTTATGCGTATTGTTTGATGAGTAACCATGTTCATCTGTTAGTGCAAGAGCATGGTAAGACATTGAGCGAACTGATGAAGAGTATCGGTATTTCTTATGTCAGCTATGTTAACAAGCGATATGATCGTTGTGGACCTCTGTTCCAAGACCGATTCTTGAGTGAGTCGGTTGATGATGTCGGCTATTTCATCAAGCTGCTCAATTATATCCATCAGAATCCTTTAAGGGCTGGAATGGTGGATGGCCTTGATGCCTATCCTTGGAGCAGTTGGTCTGAGTATAAGTATGACAAACCGGGTCTATGCGTTCACACATTGCCATTCTCAGAAATATCTTGGGAGGAGATAAAACAGATGGTGTGCCATATCAATGAAGCCGTTGACGAGAAAAAGATTGGGATTGATTACTCGATGAAAATGACTGATGATCAGGCCCGAAGTTGCATTGCCCGTATTTGTGAGAGGGAGGGAGTGCCCCCTGACCTCAAGGAACTACCCAAAGAGAAAAGAAACTACATTATAATCAAGGCGTTAGAGAATGGTGTTGGCGTGAGGCAATTATCGCGCATAACATTTATTGCGCATAGTACGATTCATCGACTCTCCCAGATGATTGATAAATGATATAATGGGACAAAAGAACCGTCCCCCTGTCCCATTAAATGGTGGTGATGGAGAGGTGGATGGTGTGGGGATAGCCTTTACGGTCATGACCGGTCTTGCCCTCGGGGAGGTTTTATACCAACCAGATGGTCAACAGACGTTTTGTCATGCTACAATTATTAGCTTGCCTAGGGCCTGTCAACAACTTAGGCCCTAGGCAAGCATAATTATTATGATTCCTGAATTCTAACCTCTCACGTAGTGTGGCATCTCCTGGGGGATGACCATCGAGATTTCCACCATGCCGCACACTTTTCCGTCCTTGCGCCACGGGGTCTGATAGATCATCTTCTTGACGCCCTGCTTGTCGATGGTGTAGCAGTTGACGGTGTCGGTCTCGATCATGTGGCGGATTTTCTCCTGTGACTTGGCGCTGTGGCAGGGCATCATGTTTTGTCCCAACATGGTGCGGCCTTCCTTGTCAAATGTGGCGCGAGAGCGCTCGTTCATGAAAATCACTTTACCTTCCAAGTCACTCACGGTGATGGCACAATGCGTGCCTTCGGCCCAAGCCAGGGCCTCTTCTATATCTTTAAAAAATTGCTCGTTCATCATATCATTTTTATAAAATGGGACACGGGGACGGTTCTTTTGTCCCACTTTATCCCGAAAAAGTGAAATTTTGGGACAAAAGAACCGTCCCTTTGTCCCATTTATTGGTTTACTACGTTGATGGGGGCGCCGTTGAGGTAGGCGGCGACGTTCTCGGTGATGGCGTCCATCAGGCGTGTGCGGGCCTCGAAACTGGTCCAGCCGATGTGGGGCGTGATGTAACAGTTGCGGGCGCTAAGCAGGGGATGGTCGGCCGTGGGGGGCTCGACGCTGGTGCAGTCGATGGCGGCAGCATACAGGTGGCCACTGTTCAGGGCGTCGGCCAGGTCTTGCTCGACAATGAGGGCACCGCGTGCCATGTTGAGCACGATGGAGCCCTGCTTCATAAGCGCCAGCCCTTTGGCATTGATCATGCCGGTGGTATTGGCGTTGAGCGGGCAGTGCATGGTGAGCACGTCGCTGGTGCGCAGCAGGTGTTCCAGGTCATCGGCCTTGGTGATACCCTCGGGTAACTGCTCTGGGGTCTTGCTGGTATATGCCATCACGCGCATGTTCATCGCCAGCGCCATGCGTGCCACGGCGCTACCGATATTGCCCAGCCCGACAATACCCATCTGCTTGCCTGCCAGCTCAATCAAGGGGGTGTTGAAGTAAGCATAACTGCCGCAGTTGGTCCACTTGAGGTCATGAGCCTCGTCGGTATAATGCTGGGGTTGCCAGCAGATGTTCAGCAGGTGGGCGATGGTGAGTTGCGCCACGCTGTCGGTGCTGTAAGCGGGCACGTTGGTCACGATGATGCCTCGACGGGCAGCCTCGGCGCTATCAACGACGTTGAAGCCCGTTGCCATCACGCCGATATACTTCAGATCGGGCAGTTGCGCTATGGCCTCGGCATCGATGGGGACCTTGTTGGTCAGCACCATTTCTGCTCCCTGGCAGCGCTCTAACACGGTGTCGGCAGTGCCAAAGTCATAGATGTCACAGGGCGCAAGGGCCTTCATCGGTTCCCATGAGAGGTCGCCGGGGTTGCCGGCATAGCCATCAAGAATAACGATTTTTCTCATAATTAATAATTTACCTATATTATTATATCGGTTTATTAATGGATATTAACTTGACAAAATTAACTGAAAAATGCCAAATGACAAAAAATATCGCTAATTTTGCACTCAATAAAAAATTAATATGCCTCATGGACAATAAGAAGTTGGTGGAAACTGTTGCTGCTAATCTGGGACGCTCGAGCAATGACGTGAACAAACTGCTCGAAGCCTTTGCTGGCGTGTTGCGTGCTCGATGCAGTGAGCTCGACAGCGTCGTTGTGCCTGGCTTTGGGACGTTCGAGCCCAGGAAACGCAACGAGCGCGTGATGGTGCAACCCAGCACCGGCAGGCGCATGCTTGTGCCACCCAAGGTGACACTGGGTTTCAAGGTGAGTAATGTGCTCAAGACGAAACTAAGGTAAAAAGTGCTGGAGGAAGGAAAGATGAATGCTAAGATTACTCTTGTCGAACTTGCTCAATTGATGGCCGACGTCAGCTCGACCTCTAAACGCGTGTGTGAACTCTTCCTGCGGGAATTGTTTGCCACGGTTTCACAGTCGCTCATAGATGGTGAACAGGTCAAAATCGAGGGCGTTGGCACATTTAAGGTTACCGAGGTGAAATCCCGCAAGAGTGGCAAGTTGTCAACGGGCAATGCGATGGAAATTGGAGGTCACAAGAGAATCACATTTACCCCCGCTAAGTCCCTTGCCGAGGCTGTGAACCAACCGTTTGCCCAGTTTGAGAGTGTTTACCTGGATGATGCTGTCACCGATGAGCAATTGGCTGAAATTGATAGGCAAAATCCGTCATTGACCGAGCCTCCTATAGATTCCGAAGAGGATGTTGCAGCACCTGCCTTGCCGATTGAGGAGAGAGACACCCAACAAGATGATGAGAGCGATAGGCCGGATGCTATGGTTGAAGAGCAAGTTGCGTTATCCGGCGAGCCTCAAGTGGAGGAGATAACAGAGGAAAGGGTGGGGGACCGAGAAGAAGAAATGCCGGGGCAACCCGATGTGTCCCCCCAATCGCGTCCGATGCTGGTGGGTATTCCCATCGATGGCCCCTCGCAACCTGTTCCAGAGCCCGAGCCTGTGTTTGAACCCGATCCTAATGAGTATTTCTATCGTCCAGAACCCCGCAACAGCTACACGCCAACACCCGAACAGCTGGCTGCCGTTCCACACCATAGCAAACGCTGGATGTGGATACTGATTGCCGTGGCAGCCGCTGGCCTGTTGCTGTGGTTGCTCACACGTGGCGGCGGCATGGCTGGTGAAGCGCCGGACGAGGCCGTCGTGGAACTGGCCGACACGGTAGTTGAACCCGATGTGGTAACCGACACGGTGACGGCCCGGATTGTCCTGACCACGTTGTCCGAGAGGTATTACGACAGCCCGTGGTTCTGGGTTTACATCTATGAGGAAAACAAATCTATCATCAGCAATCCCAATAATATTAAGCCGGGTACAGTGGTCGTGATACCTCCTGCCGATAAATATGGCATCGATGCCAACGATCCGGCTAGCCTCAAGAAGGCCCAGCGCCGCTCGTGGGAGTTATTGAAAGGAAAGTGATGACGATGAGGTGATATAATCGTCCTGTCTTTACTTGTAGCTGTTGATGACCTGTGCGATGGCTCGGGCGTCATCGGGCGTGATGGGGTGGGCGATGGGTAGGGACACCACCTCGTCGGCCAGACGGTCGGTCACCGGTAGCGCTCCGTGCTCGAGATTGGCATAGCATGGCTGCTTGTGGGCAGGGGTGGCATAATGAATGTCGGTGCCCACGCCGTTGTCACTAAGATAGGCGCGGAAATTGTCGCGGGACTCGACGCGGATGACATATTGGTGCCATATTTGTACCATGTCTTCAAAGATAACCGGAACTTTCACCCGAGGATTGCTGATGGCCTGGCAATAGGCCCTTGCAACAGCCGCACGTGTCTTGTTCTCCTGGTCAAGGTAACGCAGCTTGACGCGCAACATGGCAGCTTGGATCTCATCAAGACGGCAGTTCAGACCCTTGTAAATGTTATGGTAACGGCGGTCGGAACCATAATTGGCAAGTGCGCGCACTGTTGCCGCCAGTTTGTCGTCGTTGGTGACCACGGCACCGCCATCGCCCAGGGCACCCAGGTTCTTGGTAGGGTAAAAGCTGATGCCTGCCGCATCTCCCAGTCCCCCAGTGATGAATGTGCCATTCAGACCCGCAATGCTGCTGCGGGCGCCGATGGCTTGGGCGTTATCCTCGATGATGAGCAGGTCGTGCTCTCGAGCTATTTGGACCAGCGTGTTGTCCCAGCATGGGGTGCCATACAGATGCACGGGCATGATGGCGCGTGTGCGGGATGTGATAAGCGGCTCCAGCAGGCTGGTGTCGAGGTTCATGGTGTCCTCGCTAATGTCGCATAACACTGGCACCAGCCCGTTATCACTGACGGCCAGCACACTGGCTACATAGGTGTTGGCTGGCACGATGACCTCGTCACCGTCACGCATGTTTCCCATTTCCTTATAGGCGCGCAGGATGAGCCTCAAGGCGTCAAGGCCGTTGCTCACGCCCACACAATGACGGGCTTGGCACAGGGTGGCAATTTCCTGCTCCAGTTGTTCGGTCTCGTTGCTGTGCAGGTACCGCCCCCGTTCAATCACTTCACAGGCAGCGGCTTTGAGCTGATCCATGTAGGGCGCATTAGCTATGGCCAGGTCGAGGAATGGGTATCGTTTCATGCTTGTTGATAGGTTGGAGAGTTAGTAAATGGGGTCTTACTTCTTGACGCTGGATTTTAGCTTGATAAAGTCACGGTATTCCCTCACGTAATCGTCCTCGTCAAAATGGTGGGATGCCAATGCCAGGCACACCGAACCGGATGAAAAATTCTGCAACGTGCGCCAGATGCCGGGCACCACGAGCAGGCCCTGATAGGGGCGGTTGAGGGTATAGGTGAATTGTTGGGTGCCGTCATCGACGGTGACATCAAAGCTACCGCTGATAGCTATGATGAACTCGTTGCACGTGTAATGGCTGTGCCCTCCACGTTCGGCTCCACCAGGTACATCATATATATAGAATGTGCGCTCGATGTTGAACGGGAGGTCGATGCCATTGTTCACGGCTGTCAGGTTCCCATTGGCATGGTGATTACGGTTGAGTGTAATGATCTTGCAATCATCAATGCTTGATTGGTTGTGAATCTTCATCTTCTCTTCTTTAGTCAGATTTTCCATTTTTTAGAGCAATAAAATCTTCATAATTTTCGATATAATCATCCTGAGTATAGAAGGTGCTTGTCAAGACAAGTGCCACCGAGTTGGTCGAGAAATTGTTAATGTGTCGCCACGTTAAGTTGGGAATATAAAGTCCAATTTGTGGTCGGGCCAGGTGGAAGACCTGTTCTTCCTGGCCATCGTTGACCACAACATCAAAGCTGCCGCTCAGTGCTATCAGAAATTCCTGCTGCTCCTTGAAGGCATGGCCGTCACGCCACATGCCACTGGGCACGTCATATATCCAATAGTTGCGTTTCACCTGGAATGGAATGTGTATCCCACTCTCGATAAAGGTGAGGTTGCCACGTGGATCTTTGATCTTGGGCAGCTCTATCAAGTGCGCTATGGACTTGTCTTTACAATCCATTCTGAGCTAGTTTGATCAGGTATTGGCCATAATGGTTCTTCTTCATAGGCTCGGCCAGTTCCAGCAATTGTTTGGCGTCAATCCATCGCTTGCGGAAGGCGATTTCCTCCAGTGCTGCCACTTGCACGCCCTGCATGTTGACGATGGTACTGATAAAGTTGGTGGCATCGGCCATCGACTCGCTTGTACCGGTGTCTAGCCATGCGAAGCCACGCCCTAGTGTCTGCACGTGGACGCGGTCTTGAGCGAGAAACTCCTGGTTTACTGTGGTAATTTCCAATTCACCGCGGGCGCTGGGCTTGATGCTCTTGGCAATTTTTACCACGTCATTAGGGTAGAAGTAGAGGCCCGTGACAGCAAAGTTGCTCTTGGGGTGCTCGGGTTTCTCCTCCAGGCTGGTGGCCTTGCCCTGCTCGTCAAAGGCCACTACACCAAAACGGTTAGGATCCTTCACTGCATAGGCCCACAAGGTGGCCACGTTCTCGCGCTCGGTACGTTCCACGGCGTCGGTCAACATTCTCGTGAAACTCTGTCCGTAGAAGATGTTGTCACCCAGCACCAGACAAGCGCTGTCATCACCGATAAACTCCTCACCGATGATAAACGCTTGGGCCAGACCCTCGGGGCGGGGCTGCTCGGCATATTCAAAACGGACGCCAATCTCCTGGCCGCTGCCCAACAGGCGGCGGAACATTGGCAAGTCTTGGGGTGTGGAAATAATGAGAATCTCGCGGATGCCTGCAAGCATTAGCACCGAGATCGGATAATACACCATAGGCTTGTCATAGATGGGTATCAACTGCTTGGATATACCCTTGGTCACTGGGTAAAGCCTTGTCCCAGAGCCTCCTGCCAGAACGATTCCTTTCATGTGATGAATTGATTCGAATGTTTAGTATTGTAGTTCAAACCGCAAATTTACTTGAAATTTTCCTCACTCCCAAAGAATCACCCCCAAAACTTACTTCCTCACACGCTCATTCCCTCATTTTTATGATGTGCGGCCAATTGGCTTGATGACGCAATCCTGCTATAGTCAATGTGAAGAGCCCCTGAAGGTTATGCATCCAACTTTCAGGGGCTCTGGATTAGGGTTTTGGAACGTCAATTATTACTGGAAGGCGTTTTCGCTCAGGCCCTTGCCGCCAATGGCGAGGTCCTTCATGTAGGCCGGAACGGGCTTGCCCAGATACTTGTCCACATAGAGCTTGGCCAAGTATTGGCCGAGCATGAAGCCGTGACCGCGCAGACCCGTGAGCAGACCCACCTCGGGGTCGATGATGTAGCGTGGCTCGATGTAATAGCCTGCCCACACGGCATGGAAGCCCACCGAGGCCAGGTTGGGTATCCACTGGGCAAACATCTCGCTCACGATCTTGAGGAAGGCCTGACTGTTGTACTTCAGGTTCTGGCGTGCCTCATAGGGGTCGCAGTCGGGAGAAGCGCAACCGATGATCTGTCCGGTGTGCAGGAACTGTTGACCGTAAACGGCGTTGAACCCCTTGTAATGACGGCGGTCGATGATCATGTCGAGCGAGTCACCATTGACGCCCATATTGGGCAGTCGGCGGGTGATGAATGCCTGATGCTTGACGGGATAGAGCTGGGTGTCGATGCCCAGCATATCGGTGAATTTCTCGGATCCCCATCCCATGGCGTTGACAAAGTGGTCGCATGTGAATTCGACATAATGCTTGTCGTGCTTGCGCACGAGCACGCGGTATTTGTCACCGGTGCGTTGCACATGCAGCACCTCACAGTCTTCCCACACCTGGCCGCCATGCTGCTTGCCCACGGTGCGCACATACTCGATAGTGCGACCTGGTGTGGCTTGCCAGCAATTCTCTGAGATCAAAGCATGGCTGTAGATATTGTCGTTGGGGTTCCAGTAGGGCGAGATCTTCTCGGTGAAGTCCTTGCGGTCGATCATGTAGGCCTCGCTCCAGGCGCGTGAGGCGTCCAGTGAGCGGTAGGTGGCGTCATCATGCACGAGGTTGACATAGCGGGTCATCTTCAGGTCGATGTTGCAATGTTGCTGGTCATCGCGGAAGATTTCGAGGTTATGCATCGCTATGTCGCTGATGTCCGGATTGGAGAAGGCAGGACGTCCGCCACCGATGCAGCGCCATGTCGAGCCGCGGTCATAGTTGACCAGAATGGTGCGCTTGCCGGCTTCGGCAAAGTAGCGGAATGCGGCACTACCAGCCATGCCACCGCCAGCGACGAGGATTTCGGTCTCGGCTTTCTCGATGACCGATCCGTGCTCAAACACAAATGTTTCCTGTGTCTCTCCATTATACACATCGCCAAGGGTGACTTGGTTGGCCAGCGGAGCACGCGGTGTGCTGTCGCCCGTCACTTCAATGCCGTGGGTGCGTAAGATTTGTTTAGCGCGCGACACGCAGCGCTTACCGCGGCAGGGACCCATGCCCATGCGGGTCGTGTGCTTGAGCTCATCCACCGAGATGAATTTGCGGTCACCAACTATGGCCAGCAGAGTCTGCACATCAACATCCTCGCAGTGGCAGACAAAGGATTTCCCCTCCTCGGGGTTGGTGAGCGGGCGCAGGTTGACGGGCTCGGGATAGCGTTCCTTGAGGATGAATCCGTTCACCAGGTTCAACTCTTCCACTTGGGTGGCTTGCACGCGGGCAACATGGGTCTTGTTGTCTTTCCTGAGCACTTTCTCGATGATGCCTTGGCCCACCTTGGCTCCGTTGTCATCCACCAGAAAGACTTCTTGACCCTCCTCAACCTCATATTCTACAGGCAGGAATACCACATTCTTGCGCTTGTCATAGCCGAAGATGGCCAGACCGGGACAGTGGTTCACACACTGCATGCAGCCGATGCACTTGTCGTAATCGACCATCGGCACCGACGATGTGGTGGGCTTGGTGATGGCTCCCTGGGGACAGGCAAAGGTGCAGGGATTACATGCAAAGCCATACAGACAGTTCATCTTGATATATGGTTTCAAGGCCATGCGCTCGGCATCGGGGAGGCGGGGCTCGTCAAGCAAGCGCACGGGACGCTGCTGCGAGTCGATATACTGGCGAGAAACATCCAGATAATCCTCGTAGGGGAAACGGATGCCCAGCTCTTGGGCCACCTCATAGGCCACCTGCTTGCCGCGCAGCACGGCACTGGTGCCCTCGCCAATGCGAACGGCATCGCCCGCGCCATACACGTTGCGCCCAAAGACCGAACGGCCTTTCACGAGCAGTTGATTATCGGGAATGAGGCCTGTGCAGATGTTGATGATGTCTATATCGTCAATCACGCGCTCGGTTCCGGGAATGGGTTGGAAATTGCGGCACTCGGCAATCACAGCTCCGGTTACGCCCGTATAATCGTCATTAGGAATGGCGCGGATGAGCACATGGGATGTCATGATGGGGATGCCCAGGCGGCGAACACGGTTAGCCTGGACAGGGAAACCACCCTCGTGATCCATGCCCTCGATGATGGCCTTGATGGTGGCGCCTGCCTGCATGGCCTGGTAACTGGTCAGATAGCCAATGTTGCCAGCGCCCACGGTAAGCACACGCTTGCCCAGCAGGGTGTGTTCCTGGTTCATCATCTTCTGGAATACGGCGGCGGTATAGACGCCAGGCACGTCATCGTTTTCAAACACGGGCATAAACGGTACGGCGCCAGTGGCAACTACCAGATGATCTGCATCGATGTAGCTCACCTCCTGGGTGACAATGTTCTTCAGGGCGATGCGGCGGCCTTCGAGCAGATCCCACACCGTGTTGTTCAGGAGTATGCCGTCATGGTTGTCGCCAGCCAGAGTCTTAGCAATATCAAAACCGCGCATGCCACCAAACTTTTGCTCTTTCTCAAAGAAGAAGAACTGGTGGGTTTGCATATTGAACTGACCACCCTCAGTAGCATTGTTGTCCACCACAATGTTGGGAATCCCCAGCATCGTGAGCTGCTCGCGGCAGGCCAGTCCGGCAGGACCGCCACCAATGATGGCTACTGTGGTCTTGTAAATCTTGGTCTCGCTAGATGGGCGAGCCTTGCCCTCGGGCATATAGTCTTTGGGAATCTCGCAAACATTCTTTACGCCGTCAACGCTGGTGATGCAGATGCGGCGCACCTGACCATCGACGAGCATCTCACAGGCTCCGCACTTGCCGATGCCGCACTCCAGGCTGCGGTTGCGCCCTGTGGTGCTGTGGCTGTGCACGATGAGTCCTGACTGATGAAGGGCGGCAGCAATGGTTTTGCCTTTCTGGCCGCGCACTGTGCGCCCCTCAAACTGGAATTCAACATATTCTTCTTTAGGAAGGTCAAGAATAGGATGATTTTCAATTTTATACATAATGACTGGTTTAATGGTTATTATTTCAGTTTCAGTTGTTTGTTCTCAATTGTTGGTAAAGATATGACTTCACTTTATCAGTCATGTCAGGGATTCCATCTAGTGATTGAGACATACAAAAACAAACAAAACCTCTGACGACAGGGCAAATTTAGATAAAATTTCTTATTTATAAACTCATTCCAGATAAAAAAGTGAATAAACCACCCTAAAAAAACAAAAGACTGAAATCCAACAAACGATTCACCTCCCACGCCTCCTGTTGTGGTTGTTAAATGGTAATAACATCATGGTGGACCCCGAAGTTTCTCCAGGATCTTCACCAGTTTCTTTGAATTCTTGAGTAACGTAGCGATTGTTTCGCATACGATTACAATACCGTCG
>Ga0310697_10006439_pt1 | contig 11172 bp, 12 predicted proteins | sample 172DNAGHGlowgp2_FD_203883 | JGI IMG/M metagenome (GOLD analysis project Ga0310697, IMG submission 203883) | Sheep rumen microbial communities from Palmerston North, Manawatu-Wanganui, New Zealand - 1728 DNA GHGlow gp2 (v2) (version 2) | ecosystem: Host-associated > Mammals > Digestive system >... | reverse complement strand
GAATCTTGTCACCCTCCTTGATGCCAGCCTCCTCGACGGTCTCGAGGCGCTTCCAGTCAATCTCAGAGATGTGCAGCAGACCGTCCTTGCCAGGCATGAACTCTACGAAGCAACCGTAAGGCATGATGCTTCTAACGGTACCCTCGTAAACCTCGCCAACCTCAGGGATAGCGACGATAGCCTTGATCTTAGCGATAGCGGCATCAATAGCTTCCTTGTTAGGACCGCTGACCTGAATCTTACCAACGCCATCCTCTTCATCAATCGTGATGGTAGCACCGGTATCTTCCTGCATCTGCTGGATAATCTTTCCGCCCGGGCCAATGACAGCACCAATGAACTCCTTGGGAATCTCGAAGGCCTCGATACGAGGAACATGGGGCTTCAGCTCAGGACGTGGCTCAGCGATGGTATCGGTGATGCACTTCAGGATGTGCTCACGACCAGCCTTAGCCTGCATCAGAGCCTTCTCCAGAATGTCGAACGACAGACCGTCGCACTTGATATCCATCTGGGTAGCGGTCAGACCATCCTTTGTACCTGTGGTCTTGAAGTCCATATCACCCAGGTGGTCCTCATCACCAAGGATATCGCTCAATACAGCGTACTTATCTTCTCCGGGGTTCTTGATCAGACCCATAGCGATACCTGATACAGGCTTCTTCATGGGAACACCAGCGTCCATCAGAGCCAGCGTACCAGCACAGACAGTAGCCATTGATGAAGAACCGTTAGACTCCAAAATCTGGCTCACTACACGAACGGTGTAGGGGAAGTCAGCAGGAATCATCTCCTTCAGACCGCGCCAAGCCAGGTGGCCGTGACCAATCTCACGACGACCTACGCCACGTGAAGCCTTAGCCTCACCAGTACAGAAGGGAGGGAAGTTATAGTGGAGCAGGAAGCGCTGATAGCCCTTGTCAAGCACATCGTCAACCAGTTTCTCGTCGAGCTTGGTACCCAGAGTAACAGTCGTCAGAGACTGGGTCTCACCACGAGTGAAGATAGCACTTCCGTGAGGCATGGGCAGTGGAGAAACCTCGCACCAGATAGGACGGATCTCGTCAGTCTTACGACCATCGAGACGGATACCCTCATCGAGGATGCAACGGCGCATGGCATCGCGCTCTACGTCGTGGTAGTAGCGGTCCATCATGGCATATTTCTCTTCCAGCTCGTCTTCAGTCAGGTCGGCATGCTCAGCAGCATACTTCTCCTTGAAGTCAGCGAGAATCTTCTCGAAGGCCTCAGCACGGGCGTGCTTCTCGAGAGCCTGCTTGGTAACGTCGTAGGCGGGCTGATACAGCTCCTTGTTCATACGCTCACGCAGTTCCTCGTCGTTGACCTCGTGGTCGTACTCGCGCTTGACGTCCTTGCCAAGCTCCTTGCTCAGCTCAGCCTGCAGCTCACACATGGGCTTGATGGCGTCCATGGCAGCTTTCAGGGCACCGAGCAAATCCTGCTCTGATACTTCCTTCATCTCACCTTCTACCATCATGATGTTCTCTGCCGAAGCACCAACCATGATGTCCATATCGGCCTCCTTCATCTGTTCGAAGGTAGGATCGATAACATACTCGCCATTGATGCGGGCTACACGAACCTCAGAAATGGGGCACTCGAAGGGGATATCTGAACATGCCAGCGCAGCCGATGCAGCAAAACCTGCCAAAGCATCGGGCTGGTCAACACCATCGGCGCTGAACAGCATTACGTTGACATAGACTTCTGCGTGATAGTTAGAGGGGAACAGCGGACGGAGCACACGGTCAACCAGACGGCTCGTCAGGATCTCATTGTCAGAAGCTTTACCCTCGCGCTTGGTGAAACCGCCAGGAAAACGTCCTGCGGCGGCATACTGCTCTCTGTAGTCTACCTGCAGAGGCATGAAATCTGTTCCGGGAACTGCATCTTTTGCGGCACAAACAGTAGCCAGCAGTACAGTGTTGTTCATGCGAAGCATCACACTGCCATCGGCCTGCTTTGCCACTTTCCCGGTCTCAATTGTGATGGTTCTTCCATCAGGCAACTGAATACTTTTCGTAATTACGTTCATCTTGTATTAATACATCTAAAAATAAAAAACATGCGTCTTTGCGCAAAATCGGGCACAAAGTTACACATTATTATTATAAGAGACGAATATTTGCGAGAATATTATTGTTTTTTATGAAAAAAGGTGTACCTTTGCACTCAAATTTGGAAAACAAGCACAAAATATGAAGAAATATCTGTTGATTGCCATGGCCGTACTGGCTATCGCATCATGTAGTGAGAAAAAATACCACGTAGAGGGTATCATCAGCAACGCCAAGGACTCCTTGCTACTCTTTGAGAATGTTGGCATTGAGGAAATCACCGTTGTCGACTCTATTCGTCTGGACGAGAACGGCACCTTCAATTTCAGTGGTGCTGCCCAAGAGGCCCCAGAGTTCTACCGCCTCCGCATTGCCGGACAAATCATCAACGTTTCTATCGATTCCACCGAGACTGTTACCGTCAAGGCAGACTATCCGCAGATGGCTACCGCATACGAGATAAGCGGCTCTGATAACTGTCTGAAGATCAAGGAACTGGCACTGAAGCAGATTGACTTGCGCCAGCGCGCTATTGCCATCAGCGAGAACGAAGGTCTCACCGTCAAGGCTACCAACGACAGTATCTATAAGTTGGTTGCTCAGTACAAGGAAGACATCAAGAAGAAGTACATCTATGCTGAGCCTAACAAGGCCTATGCTTACTTTGCCTTGTTCCAGACACTGGGCGACATGCTGCTCTTCAATCCCCGTGCAAACCGCGAGGACATCAAGGCCTTTGCTGCCGTAGCTACCAGCTGGGACAGCTATTACCCCAACTCTGCCCGTGGAGCCAACCTGCACAACATCGCCATTGAGGGCATGAACAATATCCGTATCAACGATGCCGCCCGTGCCAAGACCATCGATGCCGACAAGGTTCGTTCGGCCGGCATCATCGATCTTAGTCTGCGCGACAACAAGGGTAAGGAGCGTAAGCTCTCTGACCTGAAAGGCAAGGTGGTACTGCTCGACTTCCACGTCTTTGCCACCGAGAACTCACCAGCACGCATCCTGTTGCTCCGCGAGCTCTACAACAAATATCATGCTGAAGGACTGGAAATCTATCAGGTTAGCATTGACCCCGACGAGCACTTCTGGAAACAGCAGACTGCCGCACTGCCTTGGATCAGTGTCCGCGAAGACAATGGTCTACAGTCATCGAGCCTCACATTCTATAACGTACAGAGCATTCCCGACTTCTTCCTCATCGACCGCGGCAACAATATCGTAGGTCGTGCCCAGAACATCAAGGACTTGGAACAGGCTATCAAAAACCTCCTGTAATACGATATGATGGACCAGGATTTTGACATTAGAGAAGAGCAGCTGTCATCGAGCGAGAAGGAGTTCGAGAACGCACTGCGCCCACTGGCTTTCAACGATTTCAGCGGACAGCAGCAGGTGGTCGAGAACCTAGAGGTGTTCGTGGAAGCGGCTAAATATCGTGGTGAGCCTCTCGACCACGTCTTGTTGCACGGCCCTCCCGGACTGGGTAAGACAACCCTGTCGAACATCATTGCCAATGAGCTGGGTGTAGGTTTTAAGATTACCTCTGGTCCTGTGCTCGACAAGCCTGGCGACTTGGCAGGTATCCTGACATCCTTGGAGAAGAACGACGTCTTGTTTATCGACGAGATTCACCGTCTCTCACCTGTCGTCGAGGAGTATCTCTATTCAGCCATGGAGGACTACCGTATCGACATTATGATTGACAAGGGTCCGTCGGCACGCTCTATCCAGATTGACCTCAACCCGTTCACGCTAGTAGGCGCTACCACACGTAGCGGACTGCTCACAGCACCGCTTCGTGCCCGTTTTGGCATCAACATGCATCTGCAGTACTATGACCCTGAGACGCTGCAGAAGATTATCGAGCGCTCGGCGAGCATTCTGCGTGTACCCATCACCACAGATGCGTCGCTGGAGATAGCCCGTCGCTCACGTGGTACGCCCCGTATCGCCAATGCCTTGTTGCGTCGTGTGCGCGACTTTGCACAGGTCAAGGGCACAGGTCGCATCGACTCTAGCATCACCAAGATAGCGTTGAAGGCACTCAATATCGACCAGTATGGTCTCGATGAAATCGACAATCGCATCCTGCTGACCATCATCGACAAGTTCCGCGGAGGTCCCGTTGGGATTACGACCATTGCTACCGCCATTGGCGAGGATGCAGGTACGGTAGAGGAGGTCTACGAGCCTTTCCTCATCATGGAGGGTTTCATCAAGCGCACCCCTCGTGGTCGTATGGTAACAGAGTTAGCATACAAGCACTTCGGACGTAATCCGTATAGTGGCAACATCATGGAACCCAATCTCTTCGATTAATTGAGCAATGAAGACAGGAATATTTGTTGGCAGCTTTAATCCGTTTACGGTAGGTCACGATTCCATCGTGACCCGTGCCCTCCCATTGTTTGACCGATTGGTTATCGGCGTGGTGGGCGACCAAGTTCACAAGCCCGACATGCCCAGTGCCGAAGAACGCATCAAGGCTATTGCTGACCTCTACCAAGACGAGCCACGCATCGAGGTGAAACCCTACTATGGCTTGGCTGTTGACTTCGCCCGTGCAGAAGGTGCTCACTTCATTGTAAAAGGAGTACGCTCTGTGAAGGATTTCGAGTACGAGCGCGAACAGGCTGACATTAATCGCCAATTGAGTGGTATCGAGACCATTCTCCTCTACTCCGAACCGCAATTTTCGTCCATTTCTTCGACAATGGTGCGCGAACTACAGCACTTCGGCGTAGACATCAACGAATACCTCCCCCACAAGCGGAACAAATAATTTCCCCCAATTTCCCATAATTTCTTTCCAAAAACAAAAGAGATGATCACCTATTCTGCAGAGAACGTCAAATTCCCCAATATCAAGCGTCGCGAGACCACCGCATGGATTCGTCGTGTGGCAGCCACTTACGGCAAAAAGGTTGGTGAGGTGGGCTACCTGTTCTGCGACGACGAGCACATCCTCGAAGTCAACAACGAATATCTGGGTCACGACTACTATACCGACATCATCACCTTCGACTACTGCGAGGATGATGTGCTTAATGGTGACCTCGTCATTTCGCTGGATACCGTTCGTTCCAATGCCGAGCTCTTCCACAAAGACTACGACGAAGAGTTACATCGTGTCATCATCCACGGCATCCTACACCTCTGTGGTCAGAACGACAAAGGCCCAGGCGAACGTGAACAGATGGAGGCTGCCGAAAACAAAGCCTTAGCCCTGCGTTAGAAAAAGGGCCATTTCATCGACCTGATGAGAATACTGTTAGCACTTATATCAGCTACCATCTGCCTGCTCACTGCTTGTCAAAGGGCAGAAACGCCTTCGCCATCACTAACACAAGACGGTGGAGTGGATAGTGCAGCCATCTATCAAGAGTGGGCTTATCGGGAAATTTTCACTAATGCTTTAGGTAAAGCAGAGGAATATGCCTATCGCTCTGTGATGTTGAGCCAGGATTCCGTCATCGAAAACGGTTCCATGCTACTACTCTGTTACATCTATTATCTGGAAGGGAAACAAGATCAGTTGCAAATGCTGATGCAGACCATTTCTCCTGATAACTATGCGAACGTCATGGATATACAATGGCAGGTGGAACAGAAAAAGACAAACCATGAACGCCAGCTATATGCCATCGCCATCATACTATTGCTACTCATCTCCGGCATTGTCTGCTATTGGTATATCCACCGGACGCGGGCACAGGCAGTCATGTATCAGCAACGAATAGACAGGGTGCGTCAAGAATTGCTTAACAAGGAGTCAAACCCTACCGAGTTTACCACCCTATCTATCAATGAGGCGAAACAAGGCATCGATGTACTCTTTGCCATCATCAACGACCAGAACATCAGTCAGATGGGCAAAGAAGAGGAGCAAGCTGTACTCAAGGCACTTCCGCTCATTGACGCCCCCCTTGCAGCACTGTTAGCCAAAGCTTCCTCACCTCTGACTCCTAAGGAGACCTATTTCTGCATCATGGAGTACTACGGAAAGAACGACCGCCAAAAAGCCCGTTCCTTCTGTTGCTCGGAACAGGCTATTCGCAGCACTAAGAGCCGCCTCAACAAAAAGATCGACCTCTCTATTCTGCATTTGGAGTGATATACTGGAAGCGGTCAAAGTCCTTGAATCCCATAGCTTCCAGCTGTTGTTGGCTACGCTCCATATCCTGCTCTGTATTGTAATCAGGTATATGAGGCAGTCGGATGGTTACTTTACCTGTATCTACATGGGCGGCTAACCAACGGAGGTTACCGATAACACGACGATTCGACCTGCTGGTATAGCGATGATAGATGTCAGGATTCATATCTTTCACATCTATATAATAGTGGTCAACGTAAGGAGCGACAGCCTCTAAATGACGTCGCTCGACATTCAGCGAAGTCTCTATATAAATCCGCCATTCCATCGGACGAGAGTTGCAAAAATCAACGATTCCGTCACTTCGTAATAACGGCTCCCCTCCCCCAAAGACAACACCACCACTCGTTGCCTTGTAATAGAGGTCATCAACCATCACCTCACCAAGAATATCCCGCATCTCCATCTCGCACCAAATACCATCAGTCCTAAGGCACTGTGAATTGAGACAGTACTTACAGCGCAACGGACAGCCATGAAAGGCCACAAGGGTGGTCACCCCTTGTCCGTCAGTAGCCAGTCGGTGGCGACAAATGCCAATCAATGGGAGTTTCATTTGAGTCTGAAAGTAATAGGAATCATGTATTTGGTTCTGATACGCTCTCCATTCAGTGAGCCAGGAATCCATTTAGGCATACCTTTTACGACCCGTAGGGCTTCCTCATCGAGAGACGGATAGACACTCTTCACAACCTTGGCCTCCGTGATGCCTCCATCCCTTTCCACCACGAAGGAAACTACTACCCGACCTTGAACACAGGTTTCCTCACAATCATCTGGATACCGCACATTCGCTGTCAGATATTCGAACAGTGCTTTCTGTCCGCCAGGGAATGAAGGCATCTGCTCTACAACATCGCCAAAGATTTTTTCTGGTAATTGTCCTTCAACAGGAGGCGCTGGAATGGTATCTATCGCACCTTTTAATATTTCGCTATAAGCAGTATCTGTCTGTTCTTTCTTAGAAGAAGCCTTGAACTTAGCCGTCCTTGTCTTTGCTGTTGGTTGACGCTCTTCAACAATCACACAGTCTTCAGGTGAGCGATAATCTATATCACCAGTAAGATGAGTAGCAGGAGCGACCATCACCTTACCTACTGTCAAAGAGTCCTCTTCCACCTCCTCCACTTTCTGCGCCTTGTCACTACATGCTGACAAAGCAGACAGACCTGCCGAGATACCTACAATTGTGACCGCCTTACCCAACTGCTTGCGAATATCGAGCTGTCGTTCGATGTACCTGACCTCTGCCTCACAAGCAGGACAAGTACCTCGACATTCGCCTTGATGATGACACTCGCGTGGTTCATACTTAATCTCGTTTGCTTCGGCTACCTGCTTTCGAATAGTTTTCAGCACATTACAAATTGATTTACCTCTTGTCATAGTTTACAACATTATTATGGTTTTGATGTTGCAAAGATATAACAAGAAAACAGCGATGTCAAGAGACGTCGAACTATTGACACAAAAAGGAAGTTTATTCAATTGACTATCAAATACTTGAATTCTTAAAAAACCAAGTATTGACACAACTATATCATCTTCCTATATCAAGGGATGGAATATCTATAGTACAGCGTATACATTTACGAATCGGGTTATTGAGTGTGTCAATCCGGCCAATGCGGGATTTGTTACCTTCTTGTGTATCAATCACTTAAACTATTCAATCTGTGTCAATCACATGTAGCCTCTTGACAAAGGGGCTTTTATTTTGTACCTTTGCATCGACATACTTATCAATCAAGAGTGTTAATCCAATGGAATGGAGTCGCCAGTTGGTGTCAAGGGGCGCAAATGACAGGCAGCTGACGACTCCGTTATTTTACGAAAACAAGGAATATCAAAATAAACTGGACAAAGACAGATACCCATATCCTTTCAATCAATATGTCAGACAATACACGGCTCATGTCGAAAACGGAGACATCATAGTGACAGTAAATCTTCTGAGGAGATGGTGTGCCTTTGACGGTTATACATCATTAAAGATGGATATCTACGAAGTCTGTGACGGTGGCCCCAGCTATGCAACAGCCGTAATTAATCTGACTAAGGGAGAAATCGTTTGGTTTATGACGAATGGACAAGCATAGTATAAAGAAGGTTCCTGTAAGCACTACCCAACCTTTTGGAATGTAAATTTGGAGAATTGGAAAATAGTTTGTAACTTTGCGCCATGAAATAAATGGAAGAAGAATGCTTACACCATATAAAATAGAAAACTATTTCAAAGAGTTCAATCCTACATGGGCTGTTAAAATGCCTGAAGGATGTCCGCCAGAAGACGTGCTGGTTCCATCTGAGCATCTCTTTTATAGACTGGCTAAGAAGGCTGGGACATACAACGAAGAGGACTTTAAATCGTATTCAGAGATTGACCCTGCCCAGAATTGGGGAGAACAATTACCGCTAGCAGTTGGACTTTCGATTATTGATAACGAGAAGAAAGCCAGAAAAAGCCTTAAACTCCCCATGTTCAAACAGTTCAAAGGAATTATTGCACTCATGCTTAATCCTACTGATGGTGTAGTAAAGCAAACAGGTGTGCACCGTTCTCACTATACATGGTGGCGTACAAGCACATTTCAAATGTCGAACTTAAAAATGTTGTAGATATGAGACCGCTTACCCTTATTAATACACTGGAATATTATGATGTTCCGCAGATATTGACAGCAGCAGATGCGACAGGAACGAACTATCTCTGCACGCTTTTCAAACAGGATACAGATGGATATCAATACATCGGCGTTCAGATTTCTGAACCTCGTCTGATGGCTTTCATCGGTGGTCAGTTGGATTTGCGCGAAGCATACCTGCATCCAGAGGTGGAGAATGCTCTTTATTTAGTTAAAGCAAAACAAGAGAATCTTTCTGCTACTACGCTTCTTCAACCCTGCGATATTACAGAAGAAATGCTGCCAGAAGCTGGCTATTTCTTCGATGCAGACGATTTGATTGAAGACGAAGACATGCAGACGGACACATATCAGCTTGAAGTACCTGCTCACGACCGTATAACCTTCTCTACTCTAATATCTCGCATGGGTTGGCGCGCCTCATCCCTGAGGAAGGCTATTAGAAAAGTTGCTGCTCTTTAGTATAGTTCTAGTTGAGTAGAACATCTTTATATGAACATTATATGAAGACACAAATACTGCTTCATATTACAGAGTTGCTGTTAGCAATAGCCGTAATTAATCTGACTAAGGGAGAAATCGTTTGGTTTATGACGAATGGACAAGCATAGTATAAAGAATCATAGGGGCATGTTTTGATTCTTTGACAGAGATTGAAAATCTTTCTGTTTTATTTGGAATGTTCGGATAATCTTTTTATCTTTGCAGCGGAAGAATAGTAGCTAATATGACAAAAGACGAATGTATCACCCTATTAAAGAAATATACTGGCATACTGAAAGAGAAGTATGGCATAACGTCTTTGTCCCTATTTGGCTCAACAGCAAGAGGCGAGCAGAAAGAAGGCAGCGATATCGATTTGTTTGTTGACACAGAGACACCTAACCCATTCTTGCTAATGGATGCAAAGGGATTCTTGGAAGATGCAACAGGCTCCTCTGTGGACATTATTCGCAACCATCAGAACTTAAATCCCCGATTAAGAAAACGCATTTTAAAGGATGGAATCTTTATCTTCTGAAAGCAAAAGCATCGCCTTGGATATTCTAGAAGACATCCTTTCGGAACAGGTTGAAAAATAAGTGTCACTGTCACGCGTAAGTCATTGTTTCACAGCGCGTTTAGTGTGACACTTGTTTTTCACATTCCCTGTCAGTTCCGATTTCTTTACGCGAAATCAAAATTAATGTTAATTTTGGCTCATTTTTCACCCTTTTCAGCCTTGTAGAACGCATCAAGAACTAGTCTTTCTTCGTACACTTTATTCTCACAACCACCTCACATCCTGTAGGTTACGCAACATTCACCTTTCTCTCCCAATTCAACCGTCCCCACCTCCCCATCCAACTTTTCTTTCTTCGTTCGACGGCCGTCGAACATATATTCGAAAGCCGTCACAAATATCTGCGACATCCGTCGCATAAAAAAAGTACAGCTAATACAGCGATGGGACAGGCTAGTACTGAGATAGGATGATCTAATTGAAATCTAAGGAATCCTGATTCTTTATTCTTTAGGCAATATACAATTATCTAAAAACGATTATCTTTTTTGGATAATTATTTTTCACTCAAAACAAGTGTCACACCTAACAAAATGAATAACAACACATTATGCGTGACAGTGACACTTGTTTTCTTGTATTTTCTTCTGTAAGGGAGTCTCTTTAGGAATATCCCCCCAGCTATTTTAAGATGTTAGCCTTGCGCTAAGAGTCGTCCGATGTCGTCAAGGCTGTTGGCCACACAGATATAGTCGCGCCATCGTCCACGCACCATGCCCCGTTGTTGCAGGTCGTCAAGCATAGCGATAGTGGCATCCCAGAATCCTAACATATTATATAGGATGACACGCTTGTGGTGATAGCCGATGGTGTAGGATGCTGCAACGGTAAACACCTCGTCGAGAGTGCCCACTCCACCAGGCAATGCGATAAAAACGTCGCTTTCATCGAGCATCAGCTGCTTGCGCTCGCTGAGATTGTTACACGTCACTACCCGATCATTATACTGCGACGTGCGTCCTGTCTCCTCCACAATCGAGGGCACCACACCCACTGTCTCTCCGCCAGCCTCCTTGACAGCTTTTGCCAAACACTCCATCAGCCCCTGGTTCACCCCACCAAAGACGATTACATGACCATTCTCCGCTGCCCAGCGTCCTAATTCCTCTGTCAGTTGGAAAAAGGCAGCATCAATCTGGTTATTCGCAGAACAAAATACACAAATCTTCATATCTCCTGCAAAGATATAAATAAATCTCAAAACTACCAAACAATATCATC
>Ga0310697_10006435_pt1 | contig 11174 bp, 17 predicted proteins | sample 172DNAGHGlowgp2_FD_203883 | JGI IMG/M metagenome (GOLD analysis project Ga0310697, IMG submission 203883) | Sheep rumen microbial communities from Palmerston North, Manawatu-Wanganui, New Zealand - 1728 DNA GHGlow gp2 (v2) (version 2) | ecosystem: Host-associated > Mammals > Digestive system >... | reverse complement strand
GCCGACCTTTCTTCGGATATCCCGTTCTTTGCGGGGCGAATTACGCTTTGCCGCCATACTACTGGTCCTCCTTCATAAACAGGTTGGACATATTGCCGAGGATTGGCGTTGCGCCGTACTTGCCCGCCAGGTATCCTTTCTCGAAGGAAGCTCCGCTACGTTCTTTGTATTCGGCCAGGGAGAAAAGTTTCGATGCGCCCAGGCGGTCTTTCTCCGTGAACCACACCTGGTCTCTGCGGAAGGCGCAGGCAGAAAGCAGATTGCTGTCGTGAGCGGTAAATATCAACTGTGCTCCTTTGGGGTTGGTATCCTTGGAATTGAACAGGGTAATAACACGTTCCGTAAGCAGCGGATGCATCTTGGAGTCAAACTCATCGACAATCAGACGCTTTCCATGATCCAGCGCATCTATAATTGGGTATGCCAGTGAGAAATACTTGATGGTACCTTCGGATTCATTGTCCAGGAAAGGGAAGCTCACAGATTGGGCTACACGGCCATCTGCATCGTATTGATTGTGTCGGCTTGTCACTCTGTCGCCGGATTTCTCGATATCCTCAATGCCCAGGTCAGCATACTGCGAAAAGGCAACAATCCTTTTACGCATGGTTTCGTCGTCAAAATGCCGAAGGGCGTCCTTCCAGTTAAGGTCTTCTTCCGAGCAGGACAAGACAGTCGTGTCTGTCAGCCAACCGATAATCTCCGCGGCAGTGGTGTCGTTGAACTGGGCGCCAGCCGAAAGCAGCAAGGCGTTGGGACGGACCATTTTCCGGTTCACGATGTTCTGCAACAACGGCATGCTGGGATGTACCTTGAAAGTATCTTCTTCGCGTAGGAAAAGCTCCACCTCTTTTGCGCGTTTGCGGCAAGCTTTTCGATACAGCCATTCGTCCAATACTTTCTCCCGCGTCACGTTAAAGCCGTAGCGAAACTGATTATCACCACTGATGAAAATGAGCTCAAAGTTTGTTGGCTCCGATGCTGTTTGGACATCCAGCCGGAAATTATCGACCCCGATTTCCTCACCTGCCTGGACATCTTTGAAGGAGCTTACAAGAAAGCGTTTGAAAAAATCGAATGCTTTTATCACATTAGACTTGCCGGAGGCATTGGGGCCGAGAATCAGTGCGCTCTTGAGAAGGGAGATTCCTGTGTCCGAAATGGGCACTAGTACATTCTCTGTTAGTGCCGCGTCTTCCCGCAGCGGAGTAGCCACCATGGAAAGTGTACTCTGCTCTTTGAACGAAAGGAAATTCTCTACTGAAAACTGGACAATCATAAAATAAACTCCTAAATTTGTCAAACTTTTGCAAATCTAAGAGTTTTCTTCGGAAAAATCCAAGAGATTCGATAACATTCAGCCCTTAAACATGCCGGTCAAAGAACTCCGCATAGGGCATTATGCAAATCGCTGCCAACCCATATACAATTCGATTCCCCAAACTTGGCGTCTTCATCGGTTGCCTCAATCTTCATGACGACAGGACGCAAGCCATCATTGCAACTCACGATGGCCACACCCTTCAGTTTCCTTCTTCGAATCGATGATTTCAACCATTTCCTTCGGTGTGACCACAAAAGGTTTTTGGGGGAAGTGCTTGATGTTCCCAGTGACAAGATAAGCATCTTCTTTGCTCATCTTAACTTCGTAAAACACAATATCTTTCGGGTCCGGAAACGCCTCATCATTTACTTTCGTCCTTTCCAGATTCACCCCATAGTCAGTAATAACCTTCATAGCCAGAGCAATGTCGCTCTGGTTCAGATGAAACTTCTCCCGCGAAAGGACATCCTTGTACTCATTGATAATCTCGTCGTTGAAAACGGGAATAATTACTCCGGAATACACGTGCGCCATCACGGAAAGGGGATAGGACTCCGCTTTCTTGGAAATCAAAGCCGATACGATGACGTTCGTATCGATAACCGCATAATACTTATCGGCCATTTCTTACAGCGCTAATCTCTTCATTGACTTCCTCTAAGGACATGTCGCCAAGACCGGCTGCCTGGGCACTTTCCCGCATGCGCAGAAAGGCCTCCCAGCCCTTTCTGCGAACATCGGATTCCGTGTCGGCCTTGATCTCGAAAGGAATCCTGCGCTCGCGCACCACGGCCTTCATAAAAAGGTTCAGGGCTGCGCTGTTGCTCAGTCCGAATTCATCGCAAAGGACGTCAAAGTTCTGCTTGAGCCGTTCGTCAACACGTATTGTCATTGAGGTCATAGAACGTAGTTTTTCAATTTGTATTGCAAATATAATGCAAAAATAAATACAAATCAAAGAATTTGTAAAAAAAACTACGGTTCTGTGACCACGTTCTCATGGCTATTATTGCAAAAAGCGAAGGCACCTTTCACCAGGAGCACCAGGGCTCCTACATACAAAGCAACGGAAATTACAATCTCAAACATAGCTCAAATCATTTGTTGCTGCAAAGCTAATACTTGCTTGTGCCAAAACATTGCGCAGGCTGAAAATCCCGTGAAAAATCGTAAATTCGCATCCAAGATGAAAAAGAAAAGAACCAACCCCTACAAGGAAGCCAATGAAGCCTTCCTGGCCGTCAAGGCCCAGGAGGAGGGGATTGTCGTCCTCGATAACGGCGTCCTGTATAAAGTCCTGGAAGAAGGCCACGGCACCAAGAAGCCCACGCCCCGCAGCATTGTCTACGTGCATTACACGGGCCGTCTTATAGACGGAACCGTCTTCGACACCACGGAAGGGGACCAGCTCCCGGCGCTCTTTATGGTGGGCGACCTCATCATGGGTTGGCAAATCGCCCTTACACGTATGCACGAAGGCGATAGATGGGAAGTATTCATCCCCGCCAAGTGGGGCTATGGTTCCTTGAAGATGGACGATATCCCGGCCCATTCCACGCTCATTTTCAAACTCCAATTGGTCAAGATAGAACGCTAATGGACCATCTCCCGCTCAGCGATATTCCCATGCTGGTCTCGACGATTAACTTCCTCCTAAGGGATGAGATTTTCGAGAACCTGGACCAGATCTGCTACTGCTTCAACGTGGAGCGGGAGGAGATGGACCGGCTGCTGGCAAGCCAAGGCTATGCCTATCAGGAACAACTCAACTGCGTGAAATGAAGGCCGACAGAAACGCCATCGAGCAGGCTTACGCCTTCTTTCACCAGAAGCTGAAAGTCTATGAACATTCCACGTCCGAAAGGGAGATGGACCATATAGAGGATTGCATAGCAGACTACGCAAACTCCATGTCCAAAGCTCTTTTCGACGAACTCTCCCAAGGAAATCCGGCTTTCCTACACGAACACACCACCTTCCAGGAAGACCTGACAAAGGCGGTGTGTTTGATGGAGAGTTGGCTTGAATAAAAGACGGTGCAACAGTCGCATGGGCCTCACAAACCAGGATTACGAGTCCTGTGCTTCATTATAGCTACGAAGGAATCGGATGCAGGCGTTTCACCACTTCTGAACTTGGACTGTTTAAAACCTTGCAGGGGATTGTTTGAACCGGTTCAAAAGCGCAAAACGCTTGTATATGTCTTTTTTAGCTTGTTTTCTACTATCCGGTGGCAGCCGGATAAACACTTAACTAACAATCCCGACCCGGCCCCTACAAACCGTCTTACCCGTCCCTACATCCTGTCCTCCCATTTCCTACAAATTGTCTGAATAAAAAACAGCGCCGGAAAACCCGACGCTGGCGCAAATAGAATGTCTCGTAGCTATCTGACCGTAATCTCTCCTTCGGCGCTGAAACTCCATTTCCTGTCATCCATCTCTTGCCGTCTCACGCCATCAATGAACTTGTGAACTCCCTGTCTGGGCTCTGGATCTTTCACCTTCAGGTCCACTCCCCAGAAGTCGTCCTGCCATACCACGCTGCTCTCCTGGCATAGCGAGAACCCGTTCAGGAAGCTCTTCAGAAGCGTAGAACGGTATTCTTCCCACGCCGGATACTTCTTTTCGGCACTCTCCGGCCTCGGCATGTGGATGAATTCCTTCTTTTTTACGTCATAGACACTGTAGCGGCGAATCAGAACCGATGCCCGATATTTCTTCTCCGCGTTTTCAAAGGCAATGTCAAAACCCGAATCATGGGTATTCAGGCTCATGATAGGGAAGTAGGGGACATCATCGATCCCTTCATACCGCGGATTGCCGTTTCTGTGGTAAAAAATCCAGTCCTTCACAATCCCTTCCTCCTCATGGAAGTAAAACTCCACCGTCCTGGGATAGATCCGGTACCTCCCATACACATCAATGAAACCGCCATATAGGAAAGTCTTCGCCAAAGCTCGGAATTTCTCAGTCAGTTCCTCGCAAGCCTTCTTTTCATCAGCTGAATGCGTAGCATCAAATGCCGTTAATTGCTCAAACAGTGTACTCATACTCCATCGGTATATCATCATCTGTTTCGGACAGGGGAGTTCTGATATTCCATGTCACGCAGTTCAGCGCCCCACCATCCCGCACCAGTTCAAGGCATCCGGACACCAGAATCACCTTATAATCCGGATACATGGCCTGAATCTGCTCCAGCGCTTTCTCGTCCTCCTCCAGGCCCAGCCCAGGCACAAAGATACAATTTTTAGTCTGCAAAAAGTTCAGGTACGCCCACGAATACCGCGACGACCGCGGCATGTCATAGTGCAGTTCTTCCACCTCGAACCCTTCCTTGGTCAGCCGCTCCACAATCTCCATCCTCAGGTTCTTGTCATAGTCGATGTAATTGTTCAGCAGCACATGCCTGTGGCCGATGGCCCGCACCATCCCGTCCGCATGCCCGAACATCTCATACCGGTCCCAGGGGATGAAGATCACATTGGCTTCGAAAAGGTCCTCCAGGGCATGCCGGAAACCAATTTCATCCCGCACACGGTTCTCCACCAGCACCTTGTCCGTCATCAGGACACAGTCGTGGAACTTGACCACATTGCCGCCGTCAATCATAAACAGCGTCAGCTTCGTCTTCAGTTTCAAACTCCGAATCATAGACAGATACGGTGGAATATACTCCTGGGCCGATTTCAGATAGTCCGGATTATACACGTACTTCAGGAACAGGTTTTCCTCCAGTTGGATAGGCATGTAATCTCTTGCCCACACATGCTTCTTGGACTTAGAGTAGGGGAGATACTCCGTCTCAACACCCTCCTTATACAGCGCACATAGCAGATTCTCCGCCACCTTCGGATACCCCTTGATTCCCTCCGCCAAATAAACCTTATTCGTCTGATAATCACAAATCATATTAACTGCAACTATTTGTCTAATTATTATATTTTAATTATTTAATAATCAGTTGTTTACAAACCATGTTACAAAGATAGCGGTCTCATCCGAAACCGCCAAACCAAAGATGTTAAAAGATGTTAAGATTTTCGAAAACCCGTGTTATACCGACACCTTGAATCCGAATCCGTCAAAGAAATCGGCATACCGATCATTGTGAAGGTCTGTTCCGATGACCTCGTACATTCCCTCGGCCAGGAGCGCCTCGCAGCGAACGCTCACGGCATCACCATACAAGCCCTCCAAAGACCCCACATTCCGTTGGAAGAGAACGCCGGCATCCTTCAGGGAGTGATATCGTTCCATCGTCAGATAAAGATAGCGCTCCGGGTGTGCCAGAACAGGCTGATACCCCATATCCAGCAGACGCTTGATTTCATCTTCGGGGACGATGTTTCCAATCCTGCTGGCTTTGTGGATAGGAAGCTCGATGAGAATGTGGTTCCCCTCCCAGGGCAGCAGCCAGCCTTTCTCCAGCGTTTCCGGCCAGGTTTCCGGAATGAGCCGATACTCCATGGACGGCGTCAGTTCCAGCGGAATCTCCCGCTTGTGGAGCTCTTCCTGAAGCATCTGCCAGGTGGTGATGACAACATCCGGGACATTGGGATACTTGCCCACCCGATGCGAGGTGCACACTGCCTTACGGAATCCCCACGAGACCTGCCTGCGGGCAAGCGCCACGGATTCCTCCAGACTTCCGGCCCCGTCATCCAGGCCCGGAAGAATATGACAATGGCAATCGGTCTTAGGGTTAATCATACTGCTAAGATAGTCATTTTACGCGAAAAGGACAGTCATCGTTAAGTTTGATGCCTGCCCTTTTCAGACGCTTGCGGTCATAGACCTTTTTCGATTTGTGGAGCGCCGATCGCATTGAAACCAGCCTCCCGTGCTCGGATATCTCTTCCATCCGGGCCGCCCTGCGGTTGGCGAGCATAAAGTCCGCCTCTGTAATCCGCAGCTTCTTCTGTTTCATCTTCGGTTTCATAGTTCTTTGGTTATACTGCCTATAGATGCAAATGTTACACCGTCCGTTGCCAATCAATTCTGCTATAGATAGCTTCTTCCAGCATTCTGGCGCCTTCTCGCTGGGGGTGCACGCCATCTTTGCAGTACTTCGTATCAGGAAAGAGGTCCTTAAGGTCAACTATTTCCAGCCCTGTTTCTTTGGCAATCTCATGGATGGTCGGACGAACACCTGCCTCCATAGTTTCGGGATATAACCCCAGCAGGGGAATACCCATAACCCGATGAACTTGAATGGGCGTGATCAAGATTACCCGTGGCTCGGATGGTAGTTTTAGATAAGACTGCACGATCTGCTTGTAATCCCTCCGGAATATCTCTGGATCCCAGTTCCTTTTCTTGGTATCATTGGAACCCAGCATCAACAGTACCACATCAGGATTCCAAGCCAGACTATCCTGATAGACGCACTTCTTGACATAGGGGGTATCGGCGTCAAACCGGGCCGCAGCATCATTATACCCGAAATTTCGCACCTCATACTTGTCTTCCAGCTGCTGTTGTAACAGGGCTGGGTAGCTGTACTTCCTGCGGTTCAGAATGGTGAATCCCCAGGTAATGCTGTCGCCTACGCAAGCAATTCTCTTCATGCTAAACCAGCTTAATAGAATTGATAATCCTCCCGCACTCAACACCCTCATGCCGAGCCGAGAAGAAAGACTCATCGGTAAACGTATCGATGCCGCACACCTGGATGTTCTCCGGCTTTACACCGGCCTGCTCCAGCAGCCAGCAGTTTGCCTTCCAAAGGTCAATGTGATGCCCGCCTGACATCGGCGTACCGTCTCCCTGGCCGCGGAAGGACCAGATTTCATCCATCGGGAACTGGGCATTCTTGAAATATTCGGCCACTTCTTCGCCTACCTGGAAACTGTCCGGGCCAATGGAAGGTCCCAGAACCACCCGAATGTCAGAGGCATTACAGCCATACTTGGCCGCCATCAGTTCCACGGTCTTCTCTGAGATATGGAGCACCGTTCCTTTCCAGCCTGCGTGGGCAGCCGCCACAACCCGTTTCACTGGATCATAGAGCAGCACAGGCACACAGTCTGCCGTTCTTACGCCGATGGCAACATCAGGAAGGGAGGTCACGAAGACATCATAACCCTCCAGTTCTTCCCGAGTCATCCCAGGCCGATCAATGAAGGCCACCTTTGCTTCATGCACCTGATGCCCCTAAATCACCGGATAGGGGAGTTCTGACTTCCTCCGTGTGGAGAACGCCTCAACGCCTGCACCCAGATCATATTTCAACAATTCCGAAATCATACCGCTAATTTACCACAAAAAATGATTAGTTTTGTATGTCATGGATAAGAAAAGACTATTTACACAAGCCATAAGCAAGTACCTGCTTGGAGTAATCCTGGTTGGCGCAATCCTCTTCCTACCCGCATGGTCGTTCTCCTATTGGAACGCCTGGCTCTTCATGGGCATCCTCTTCGTGCCGATGTTCATTGCCGGAATCATTATGCTGGGAAAGAATCCAGAGCTATTGCAAAAGCGCCTGGACGCCAAAGAAAAGGAGGCTGAGCAGAAAAGCGTTGTGGCCCTGAGCGGGCTAATGTTCCTGGCCGCTTTCATTGTTGCCGGACTGGACTGGAGCTTCGGCTGGACGAATATGCCCACTTGGGTGGTCTGGGTGGCCACTGGGCTGTTCCTGCTGTCCTATCTGCTCTACGCCGAAGTCCTTCGGGAGAACACCTACCTGTCCCGTACCATTGAGGTTCAAGAGGACCAGAAGGTCATCGACACCGGCCTCTACGGCATTGTCCGCCATCCAATGTATATGGCTACGCTGGTGCTCTTCCTGTCCATGCCACTGGTGCTCGGCTCCCTGTATTCCTTCCTCATCATGCTGGTGTACATTCCCATTATTGCAAAGCGTATCCGTAACGAGGAGCAGGTGCTGGAAGAAGGCCTTCCCGGCTACAAAGAGTACAAGCAGAAGGTAAAGTATAAAGTGATTCCGTTCATCTGGTAGCCGATGGTCACTGTCATCCTCATAGCCATTACTTGCCTGGTGAGCATTCTCTGCTTCACGGGGACGCTCAATGCGAACAAGCTCCTGTTCAATGCCTATTCTGTTTGGCATCGGAAGGAATGGCACCGGATGTTGACCCATGGCCTTGTCCATGGTGGCTGGGGGCATCTTTTCTTCAACATGCTCACGCTCTATGTCTTTGGAAGGGTCGTGGAGCAGTATTTCACTTTGGTATTCGGCAGCACCATCGGCATTGTCCTGTATGTTGTGCTATATATCAGTGCCATAGCCGTCTCCAGCATCTGGGACCTCGTGAAGTACAGAAACGACTGGGACTACAACGCCGTGGGCGCCTCCGGCACTGTATCGGCCATCCTCTTTGCCAGCATCCTGTTTGAGCCCAAGATGGGCATCTACATCTACCTGATTCCCATTCCGGTACCGGGTTATATCTTCGCGCCGCTGTATCTGCTGTACTGCTGGTACATGGCCAGGCGCAACATGGACAACATCGGCCATACCGCCCACTTCTGGGGCGCGGTCTACGGCCTCCTGTTCCCGCTCGTATGCCGTCCGGACATCTTCCACCACTTTCTCGCACAACTCGGGCTATGACTCGTTTCCTGCATATCATCACTATCTTTCTGCTCCTGAGTCTCCTTCAATCCTGCGGGACGCCCAGGCGCCTTTCCAAGGCCAGCCTCGCAGATGCCGTTTGGACCTTCAGCCAGACGCATCCGGACGGGTTCACGCTGGATATCCGCACCTTGACCGAGCCCACTGAAGGGGTCAGCGTCGCTTACGCCGCCACACAAAACAGTCACGGCAGGGAGGCTCTGGACGCAGTGGTAAGCCATGCCACGGCCCATGAGGGCTTTGTAGGCGGATGGCTGGACACCTCGGACAGTCTCTATTACTTCGACAGCGTCCGCCTCTTCCCGGAGGACTCCTTGGAGGCGGCCGTCTACTTCGGCAAGGCCAACTTCCAGAAATCCATCTATCGGCTTTCAACCGGTGAGGAAATCCTTCTTAAAGAGAATGTTGAATTCGTTTCGCCGACCAACCTTATCATTATGTATGACCCTGAAATCGGCAAGGGGCCCCTCTTGAGCGCTGTCCAATCCTATGGTGCCAAGATTATTTACGAATACAGCATCATCTCCGGCATCGCCATCAAAGTGCCCGGCGATATCATCCAGGCCATCGCTTTCTTCGCCAACGTGAAGGGCGTCACCGCCGTGGAGCGCGACCATATCTATCACCTGACAGACCCGGTTAAACCCAGACTGGAAGTCCGGTGAACATCTCATGGAAAAAGTGTAACTTTGTGCTCCGAAAATGACTCCTGGATATGAACGCAGAAAAAAGAAACTGGTTGGCCACTTTCCTGGCCGGATTCCTGGCAACGGCACTGGGCATTTTGCTCACCTTCGGCATCGACAGCATGGTTAGCTCGTCCAAAAGGGCGAAGACAGCCCGTCTTCTCGCTCGGCAAATTGTCGAAAACATGGACCGGACCTATCAAGAGCTGCATGAATATCAGGACCTCTACGATGCCATCGACTCCACTTCCATGTGTCTGCACCTGGCCATCATGGCCGATACGCTTGACTGGGTGAGTGACGCTGTGGTGGTCAGATTCCTCAATCTGTCCCTGTCTGAATATGTCCAGGCCGATATTGACAATAGCATCAATGCCTATAAGGCTGAAATCCTTGGTACCATCGGCAATGTGGAGCTCATCGGCCATATAGACCAGTTCTATTCCTATGCCCGGCAGCATGCGGCCGTTTCCTCCCAGGTCATTGACCAGAAACGGGTGGTGGCCGATAATGTCTATGCGCACTTTTATGGCGATTGGCAGGCGACGGATCGCGACTATGTCCGTTATCTCCATGAGCTCACCGAGTTCAATATATTCTATTCCAGGATGCAGAATGTCCGTGCCTCCTTGCAGCAAATAGACGAATCCATATCCGGGGAACTGTCGGCCTGTAAACAGATTTTGGGAATCCGAGAATGAAACTCACCGACCTCAAGGACCTTCGGGTCATCAAGAAAAGCCTCTCGCCGGAGCCCGAGAAGGCTCCCGTGCAGAACCAGCCGCGCAAACGCAGCGTCGAACTCCGCTCCAAGGAGGAAGAACATGCCTGCAACGAAGGCCTCTTCAAGGGCCAGAAGGTCCGGATGATGGACACCAACGACACGGCCACCATCGTCGGCTTCGGGAAGGACTTCTACGAGCTCGAACTGGACGGCCTCACCATCCGTGCCGTCCGCAGCGAATTCATTCCCATCAATGCCGATGAAGACCGCAAGCTTCGTGCTGCCATTCCATCCCGTTCTACGAAGAAATCTGCCGATGAGCCCCTTCGCAGCGAAGACCCGCTGTCGGACCTCACCGTGGACCTCCACATCGAGCGCATCCCCGGAAGCGACGGTATCCCTGAATGGGCCACCCTGGACTTCCAGATGAACTATTTCCGGCAGGTTTTGAGGCAGAACCTCAAGCACAAAGGCAAACGCATCGTTTTCATCCACGGAGTAGGGGATGGCATCCTGGCGCAGGCCATCCGCAAGGAGCTGGACGAGGTCTTCGCCCTCAGCTGCTCCTATACCTTCGGCCCCATGGGGGCCACCAACGTTACCATCCGATGAAGGAACTCTCATTTGGCTGGCTATAGTTGGAGGCAGCATCGGAGCATCTCCCTATAACCTGGACATTCTGTCCGCAAAATGGACTTTTTGTCACCCGCTTTTGCCAAATAGTCCATTCTTCCGGTGCTGGTCCCAGCTTTGCAATATCCTTAGGCGTTCCGATGAGGAACCCGGACGGAAGGCCACGTAAGGACCCGAAACCGAAGAATGTTTAAAATGATTTTGT
>Ga0310697_10006434_pt1 | contig 11175 bp, 7 predicted proteins | sample 172DNAGHGlowgp2_FD_203883 | JGI IMG/M metagenome (GOLD analysis project Ga0310697, IMG submission 203883) | Sheep rumen microbial communities from Palmerston North, Manawatu-Wanganui, New Zealand - 1728 DNA GHGlow gp2 (v2) (version 2) | ecosystem: Host-associated > Mammals > Digestive system >... | reverse complement strand
TTTCCCATGTGAATATGGAATTCATCGGAGGCAACACCTACGCCCTTGTAGGTCATAACGGCGCAGGAAAAACAACACTTATAAAGCTTCTTTTAAGATTCTATGATCCCACACAGGGTGAGATCTTACTTAACGGACGCAACATTAAAGAGTATGACTTAAAAAAGTACAGAGCTCTTTTTGCTACCGCATTTCAGGATCATCGGATGTTTTCTATGTCCGTTATGGACAATGTAATAATGGGTGAAGATATTCCGGAGGACAAACGAAAGGAAAGAGTTGAAGAGGCTCTTAAGCTATCCGGTGCATACGATAAGGTGATTAGCCTTAAGAATGGTATGGATACCACACTTACCCACGAGTTTGACGATGAGGGGGCTGTGTTATCGGGCGGCGAATTCCAGAAGATTGTTGTTGCCAGAGCCTTTGTAAAGGAATGTCCCTTCAAGGTATTTGATGAGCCAAGCAGTGCACTTGACCCAATAGCCGAGGCAAAGCTTTTTGACAATATATACGAGACTTGTAAGAACAATACTCTTGTTTTTATTTCTCACAGGCTTTCTTCTGTTCAGAACGCGGATAAGGTATATCTTTTGTCCGGCGGTACCGTAAAGGAAGAGGGAGACCACAGGTCGTTAATGGAGTTAAAGGGCATATACGCCGATATGTATACCAAGCAGGCGAAAAATTACCTCGCCCTTTCAGAGGAAGGAGGTATTGCCTGATGAAAAAAGTGATAAAGAATCAGTGGTTTCTATGGAAACTTTGTTTTAAAGTCTGTCCCGGTTATATGATCTACCACCTCTATGATGGTTTCAGATATCAGGGCATAATATTCCTTGAGCATGTATTGGGAATAAGGTATGTGCTTCATTGTGCAGAGTTTCATGAGCCCTTTTGGAAGGCATTTGCATATATAGGAGCAATCCTTTTGATCAATATGATACAGATCATTCCCGATGGCTATTTCATTCACGGCTGGACTTACAAAGCCAAGCCCATGCTTTACCGCTCGTTAAAAGAGAAGATGTATGAAAAAGCGGCTGAGATAGATCTTTCCTGCTACGACGATCCAAAGTATTATAACGATTTTGTTTTAGCTGTGGCAGAGGCGGAAAGCTCCATCGACAGATTTCTTAAAATGTGTAACATGATGGTGCAGGGCATAACGGTCATTGTCACCACAGGTGCTTTCTATATCATGACGGATGCTACCGGCATACTTTTTGTTCTTGCATCTTTTGTATTAAGATTTTTGGTTTCACGAGTCCTTAACAAGTTAAACTTTGACGTGCGTCTTAAGGTCAATCCCCTTGAGAGAAAGCGTAACTATGTAAGCCGTGTCTTTTACCTGAACGATTATGCCAAGGAATTGAGGCTTCATCCAAAGGTTGGTGACAAACTTGAGAAAGAATTTGAAGAAACAAACGACGAGATCGCGAAGGAACAGAAGAGGGTGGGCTTAAAGCGTACCTTCCTTAACTTCACAAGAGATTATGTGGTGGGAGATTTTATAATGGACGGCCTTTACATCACATACCTTGTTTTTAAGGCTACGGTACTTAAGTCTCTTGCCTACAGTGATGCGGTGGTGCTTTTCAACCGTACATCAAGCTTAAGACGAGGCTTTGCCAATATTGCGGATGTTGTTCCAATGGCACAGGAAAACAGTCTTTACATCGATAAGATAAGGGCATTTCTTGATTACAAGCCCAAGATGGAATTAAATGTGGGCGAAACAGTGCCTTCCAACAACGCGGAACTATCCTTAAAACATGTAAGCTTTAAATATTCGGAAGATGCGGATGAGACGTTAAAAGACATCACACTTAAGGTAAAGCCCGGAGAGAAGATTGCAATCGTAGGCTATAACGGCGCAGGCAAAACAACACTTATCAAGCTCCTGATGCGCCTTTATGACCCTACAGAGGGCACTATTACATATCACGGAAAAGATATTAAAGACTACAAGCCCTGCGACTACAGGCGACGTATAGGTGTTGTTTTCCAGGATTATCAGATGTATGGGGCAACCTTACTTGAAAATGTTTTGATGACGGATTCTAAGGCCGGAGATTATTCCGAGGAGGCGGCGAAAGAGGCTTTAGAGAGGGCAGGTTTTTCCAAGCGTTTACAGACTCTTCCACATAGCCTTGACACACAGGTTACCACCGAATTTGATAAGGATGGTATTAACTTCTCAGGAGGAGAGAGCCAGAAGATTGCCATTTCCAGAGCTTTTTACAAGGATGCGGACATTCTCATCATGGATGAGCCAAGCAGCGCTCTTGATCCCATCGCTGAATATGAGCTTAATAAGGCAATGGAATCAGCTGCAAAGGGAAAGACGGTATTCTACATCTCCCACAGACTTTCCACTACCCGCGACGCAGACCGTATCATTCTTCTTGAAAAAGGCTGCATAGCAGAAGAAGGCACTCACGAAAGTCTCCTTGAGATGAACGGGAAGTATGCTGAAATGTGGCGTGTTCAGGCGGGAAGATATGAAACTGCATAATGGAGATAGTATATAAAAAACTTACAGGGGGCTGTGAAAAAATGAGAAATCATTTTTCCAGCTCCCTTTTATTGCTATTTTTTATGCGGGACTATTAAGAATCAATAACGGGCAAAAACTGACGATTTATTGATAAAAACGCCCTATTGTAGTATTATATAGTCTGCAGGGGGTGTTTTTTCTGTCTTTTTTGAAAAAATGCATCTAAATGATAGTGTCTTTTTTTGGAGAAAGGGAGGACCTAGGATGAATTTGGAAGGAACAGAAAGAATAGATAATTTATACAGACGATTGCGAAGGGCGAATATAATAGCATTTACATTTACTTTTCTCGTTATCGCTGCGGTATTCACGGGAAGTCTTTTGTACAAAAAGACTGAGCAAAAGATCAAAAGCGTAAGGATTAATTACGCAACAGAAGAAGAAATACAGGATATTATAGGTTTTGAAGAATTTGAAGACGGAAAATGGTTTAAGGGAAATCTTAAGTATGACCATTCCGAAGAGCTTGACTACGGTATGAAGTGTGCAAACTATACCGGAGTCTTGTATGAGACTAAGTAAGAGCTGGGAGTACAAACTCCCGGCTTTATTTATATCATTGAGTAATTCTTCTCTATGATATAAATAAAGCACCGCTGTAGATGCGTGTATCAATTAACGTTATAATACTTATATAGGTCAAGTCTTGGGAGGGCGCGCACTATGAATGAATCGGCGCAGAAGTTGAAGGACAGCATAGAAAAGAGAATAGTCGGAAAAGGCGATGTGATCGAGAAGATCATGATCGCACTTTTGGCAGGAGGACATGTTCTTTTGGAAGATGTGCCGGGAGTCGGAAAGACTACGCTTGCAAAGGCACTTGCGGATTCAGTGTCTCTTTCTTTTGCAAGGATTCAGTGTACCCCTGATACAATGCCGTCAGATATAACGGGCATTTCAATCTATGATTCAAAAAAAGGTGAATTCTCAGTGATGCCGGGACCGGTTGTCAGTAATATCGTTCTTGCGGATGAGCTTAACAGAACTTCGCCCAAGACGCAGTCGGCTCTGCTTGAAGTAATGGAGGAAAATAGGGTTACAATAGACGGTAAAGCTATTGATGTTCCGCAGCCTTTTATGGTGATCGGAACGCAGAATCCTGTGGATATGGCGGGAACATACCCGCTTCCCGAAGCACAGCTCGACCGCTTTATGATAAGGCTGTCTGTGGGCTATCCCGACACGAAGGCATCGGAAGATATGGCGGAGAGATTTCTTTTGGGCAGTCTTCATGAAGAGACGAAGGCTGTTCTTTTGGGAAAAGATATCCTTGATATGAGAAAAGATGTTGCATCGGTCACTGTAAAAGATAATCTGCGAAGCTATGCGGTGAATATTATCGATGCGACCAGAAATAAGCCGGAGATCGCTGTCGGTGCTTCGCCGAGAGCTCTTTTGGCCATGTTAAGGTGCGCCCAGGCCATAGCATATCTTGCGGACAGAGATTATTGTATTCCAGAGGATATCGCAGATGCGGCAAAACTCACGCTTCCTCACAGACTGATACTTACGAAAGAAGCAAGGCTAAGTCATATAACAAGTAATGACTTGATCAAGACCATCGTTGGAAAAGTCAGCGTACCATGAAGATAACAATTATTAAAAAAGGACTGATCGTATATCTTGCAGCACTTACAGCCGGCATAGTTTTTGCGAGTTTTTATGGCGGTCCTGTTGCTTATGCGCCACTTTTTGCGCTTCTTTTGATCATTCCTGTTTCGGTAATATATATTGTCTTAAATTATGCCTTTCTGAGAGTCTATCAGGAGGTCGAAGTCCACAAGCTCACCAAAGGTGAGGATCACAAGTACCGCACGCTTATCGAAAATGCGGGGGTTCTTCCTATTCACAATATGGAGATCGGCACATTCAAAAGCCGGTGTAATCTCTATGAAATTCCGGATAAAACAAAGCTTTCACTTGATATTCATGAGAAAAAAGAGTTGTTTTCGGGCATTAATTGCCTTTTTGCGGGAGTTTATGATGTCGGAATCGAGAATGTATCTTTTACAGATCCGTTTCATATTATTTCCGCGAGATTTAATATTCCGTATTCATTTAGGGCTGTTGTAAAGCCGAGGATAACTGAGATCGCGGGTAAAACCCTGGACCTTGAGAACCTGTACAGCAGCCGCGGGCGTAAGAGCGAGAGGATTCTTGAAGACATTCCGGGAAATGACATACGTCCGTATATAAAAGGCGACAGTCTTTCGTCTGTTAACTGGAAAGTCTCAGCAAAGGCTTCAAAGCTGATGGTCAGGGTTCCTGACAAGATGGAAAAAAGAACGTTGTCTATCCTGATGAATGCCGATAATACGCCGGAACGTGAGCAGGATACGGATTTTCTGATAAAGCGTGATTATTTTCTTGAGTTTGTGGTTTCGGCGGCATGGCTGTTCGGAAATCAGGGAATTCCCGTAAACATTGTTTATCCTGCGGGGGTAGTAAGAGAGCAGTTTGTCGATTCCCGCGAAAGTTTTATGGAGTTTTACAACACGGTTTCAGACGGAGTGTTCTATTCATCGGACTTGGAATATAACAAAATCTGTGATCTGGAAAAAGCTTGCAGGAGTAATAAAAATGACAGAGAAACATGGATCGTTATCACTGAAAATCCCGGGGCGGGAGAAAATTTTATCAGTATTTGCGATTGAGGCGGTATGTACACTATTTGCCTTTGCTTTTGTTGCGGTTTTTGCGGAAATCTGCGGTATTGTCATGGGTGATGGTTTTGCTGCCGGAGATAATTATTTTTCGTTTTGGACGACCTTGTTCTTTATGCTGTTTACTGCACTTTACTATATATTCCGTCTTTTTGTTTCGGGAATTGCCGCAGCGGTATTTTCGACTGTACCTGCGCTTTTCTTATTCTTTTTGCTAAAAGATCTGTCTGCGCTTCCGGTTCTTCTTCCGGCAATGATCTTGGGAGTGGTCTTGAGACTGGCAATTCATTTCATCTCGAATAGGGAAAAGAAACTGCTATATGCTGCACTGATCTTGGATATCATTGCACTGGCACTTTTTATTGGAAGGAGCAGCTTTACGGGCGATAATCCGGCTGAGAAAGTGATGTGCATATGCCTTGTTGCGCTGACGCTTTCGGCTGTTCAGACATTTTTTTACGAAAGGAACAGATTTCCGTTCCCAATATATTATTTCCTGATAATTGCGATAATTACACTGATAGTTCCGATGAAAAAAGAGCCTATAGACTGGACTAAAGCGGTGGATCTGGGGCACAGGTTTGTCTATAGGATTGAGAGCATTGCTTCGGATATATCTTATCGCTTTTCGTTTGCTTTTGGAGACAGTTATACGGCAGGCTACAGTTCTTTTACCTCAACCGGAAAAAAGATCACAGAGGGCGAAAGAACGCAGCTTATTATCGAGTCTATAGACGCGCCTTATTATACATATTTGGATGAGGAGACGGGGAAAAATACAAAGCTTAGAAAGACGCTGTATCTTGCGGGCGGAATAGGAACAGATAAGGCGCAGTTTGCCGAATTTATAGCTTTTTTGTATGCAAATGGGACAGACAGGGAAAGGGCGCTGACGTTTACTGAAGTTTTGAACATTGACCTTGAGTATGCTTATATAGACACAAAGGATGTGATAGTGCCGTCGAGAGCGCTACTTGTGACCGAGGGCGAGAAAAAAGTTCGGGAAGGCGTCAGCGAAAAAGCTCACAGAAAGGGATATAGAATAAGTGTAAAGTATCTGGATATAGACTACGCAAGTCCTGAGCTTACCTCGATGTTAAAAGATGCACCCACAGAACTTCCAAAGCTCACATATGATGAAGTATGCGACTATGTTAGTGGGCTATGGGGAATACAATTTACCGAGATGATGAGCCGTGATGAGTATGAGGAGGCTTTGGCTGAGATTGGGAACGGCGCAAAAAGCGAGTATCTGGATGTGACGGGAGTCACCCCGGAACTTAAGGAGCTTGCGGATAAGGTTACTTCAGGAGCTGAATCAGACTATGATAAGTGCAGGTTTTTGGAGGAATATCTCAGACAGTATCCGTACAGCAAGGATGCAGTCGGAGGATATAATTCCGAATCAAATATGAGTACGGCGGAGGGAATGGCGGATATCGCGGAGAGATTTCTTTTTGATACGAAAAAAGGATATTGTGTCCACTATACATCTTCCATGATAATGTTACTGCGACTTTTGGGGATTCCTGCAAGGGCAGCAAGCGGATTTAGATATGCATTTCCTTTTGACAGGAAAGATAAATATGAAGTCAGTTCAGGGTGCGCACATGTCTGGCCTGAGGCCTATATTGAGAATGTGGGATGGATCCCGTTTGAGCCGACAGCGGCATATTATGCCTTATCCAATACGTCATGGCATAGAAGCAGTAATGATGCGGATAATAAGTGGACTTCGGAATATCATAGCGGAATCAATCCGTATGATTCATCAAAAGCTTCCGTTAAGGTTGATGAAGATGAAGAAGAGGATAAAGTCTCCGTACTTTTGGCAGTTAAGGTGTTCTTGCCGACTGTGGTATTTACCGTTGCTGTCATAATCATGCTGGTCCATGGAATCTATCTGATAAAGGTTTTGCGCTACAGATACGGAACTCCAAGGCAAAAGTTCTTTTATGATGTTGAACAGATAAAAAGAATCCTTATAAAGCGCTCGGGAGGGAAACTTACAGACAGAGGACTGTTGTCTGACTTTAAGGAAGCCGCACCCGAGGATATTCGGGAGGAACTTGGCAAAGTGTTTGATGTCTTTTACCGAGTGGTCTATAGAAACGGGGATAGCACAGAGCCAACGGCTGAAGAAAATGAGCTTGCTTTTGAAATGCGAAAAAAATTAATGCGATAGAGTTTGGGGCTACAAAATAGATATATTGAGGGATAATCAAGTGTTTGGATGGCTTGATTATCCCTTTAACAATATTAGCGTAATTCAAATTTCCAGAGGTTATCAGGAAATTCGGTAGCTTCAATATCATGTTTTGAAATCTTTTTAAGATGTGTAATGATCATGTTTCGCTTATCTTCCGAATCGCAGTGAAGAAAGACGGGTTTCTGGCTGATAAGTGCGGTCATTGGATTATCAAAACCATGTTCATGCGCAGAATGTAACGCTGTAGGTGATGGCAATACCCAGTTTCCGGCGTAGCATGAATTGCTGAATAAATTATTCCATTTTGCATAAGTGAGCGATGCGGGATTATTTGTTACATAAAAATCAGTCAAAATATAGAAATTTTCCGGATTTTCAACAAATGTTTCCAAACGTCCGGATATATCCGCTTCATGTTCAACAATATGCTTGTCCTTGACGTATCTCCATTGGTATGTCATGCCTACTGAGTAAGCACCGAAAAGTATTACCGCAACACATAAAAACAAAATTTGTTTTTTCTTAGACGGTACACGGATAATGTCTTGCTGCGTCATTGACAGGTAGAACCCGGAAAGAAATATAGCCGATAAAAATACTCCTATTTCAACTCGCCACATAAACCTGTTAATGCAGGCAAAGTACCAATACATCATTAACGTGCAGCCCAAAATACCTAATCCGAAAAGCTTGTTGGTATATTTTTTTCTAAACAATAAAAATATAATGAAGATCCAGGTAAGGAATACCGGGCCTAAGCTTTCGAAAGGATTTCGAGTGTGAATGTCAAATAAACTGATGAACGTCAGCTTTATAATATCGCTGCTAAACCTTATCTTGCGATTGTTGAAAGGCTGTTCGATGGAGTATACATTCTTAAGCCAGGAAATATCATAAAAATCAATATCACCAAACAACCAGTTGCTGTAAAGTGCAATATCATTTTCATCAGTATCGATCAAATCATATGCTGAGGGATTGTGTTGGTAATCCAGCCCCATATAATCGCGCAGGTTAACGCTGGCCTTACCGTATTCCCAGTATGCTTTCCATTCGGGATGAAGTGTCCTAAAGGAGTGCTCGGAAACCAATAGAATAATAATTCCAAGTACAAGCGCAATTACCGGTTTTATAATGACTTTAAATTTTGGAAGATTCTGCTGTTTGTAATTCGTTAAATAGAACACTGTTATAAATACTGCGAAAAAAGGGAGTGCCATTAACATACACTTAAAGCGTTCCGAGGTTCCATATACAAAGAGCAATGCGCCCCATATCCAATGCAGATTCTCTTTGCATATCGAATGAAATATGATGATAAAGCCGGATATAATCCACAATGAAGCGGATTTGGTGTACTGCACCGCGATATAGTAGTCTCTCGCAAGTATGATATTTATAAAGACGGTTATTGCTTCAGCTAAAAAGAGATCGCATTTTTCAAGACATATGCTGCAAGATGCAGATATAGAAATTACACTGAGGCCGACCATGATCCAATAATACCAATTGATCTGCGGGAGTATCATATTTAGAAGATAAGCAGGTACTCCATAGAGTATATTGCTGTTTGGCATATAGAAGTTGAAGATATCTCCGAATGCCCCGGCGCTGATAAGATTTCTAAAAGTATCATCATTTCCGGCGTAGTCAAGGCAACCGCCTATAATGCTGAAACAACACATTATTACTGTTGTAATGAAGATTAATAGAGATTTATGCTTGAAGAGGGTTTTCATTGCTTTTGCTCCAAAAGTTCAGTGTTGTCTGTGCTGTATTTTTCAATCCATTCGGGTCTTGGTATGGATCTGCAACTGTTTTTTCCGTAAAAATCGGAAGTCATTTGGCTGTTAACATTATCGGGATCCGAATTTACAGGCATATGCTGGAGCGGACCCTGCTCATAATTCATTTCGGGAACGACTACATCAGTGACGTTGGGATCTTCCATAAGCTGTCTTTGCAAATTCATTTGATCCCTGTAATCAGCTGCTTGTCCCGAGAGATAATAGTCAAGGCAGATATAATCGGTATACTCTTTTACGCCGTGCCTTCCGATGACAATGATAAACATGATGGCAACAACGCTAAGTATCGTTCCGATTGTTTCGGCATATTCGGGAAGTCGAAGCTTAATGCTTTTTACGGTATAGATCCAACCGCATAAATATATGACGGTTGCGATCATACATGAAAAAGAAACCCACATATTAAAGTTCAGATAGCCTGAAGACGCAGAGTTTCCTGTATAAATTCTGGGAGCGTATACGGCGGCATTTAGAAGGAACAATGTTAAAACAAACAACCAAGGATGCGCAAATACATGATTGTTTATATTAAATCTGTTTTGTTTAAAAAATGCGCATGTAACAATTGCGATTATGATAAGAGCAATGAGCATATAACTCTTTTCCGCAAAGAAGTATGTTACGGCTTCTTCCACTGAAAAGGCTATGCTTTTTACTACGGTTTCAATAAAACCGCCGGCAGGTTCAGCGCCTTCGAGCAAATCAGAGGCTGCCCTGATAGCATTTCCCGGAGCGGCCATGCTGATCCCGAGACCGATTAATTCCAAAACGTACGGAATCACGAGGAAAAAATCTTTTTTACTGCTTTTTTTCTCTATCACGTATTTAACGAGCAGAAGTAGAAGTCCCGACAAAAAAACCAGGATAGCAGCGGGATATGTGGAGCCTCCCAATAAGGTATATCCTACTGAGATCCATGCCAGATCGGATATATTGTTATGAGTTAAAAAACGATCGGTCAGTATGATCGTTACAAGAGATAAGCAGAACGGCATACAGTAATGTATGCAACCAACCCACCAGAAAAATGCTGATTTTTGTGAAGGAACAAGCTGGAAGCTGAAAAGAAGGAAAGTAACGGCGATCATTAACCAGTAATAGCCGTCAATTTTCCATTTTATCTTTAGGAAATAATAAGAAAAGCTGCATACGGAAATAATCTGCATGAACATGAAGATATATGGAACAATCACGTATGCGGTCTCGGAAAAAACTTCCGGATGAAGACCGAAAGCAAAAACATCAAACCATGTTCCCTGCCAACCATGCCAAATATCTACTGTAGTTTTGCATGCTGCGGAAATTGCCGCAAATACCGAACCGGAAGAAAGGTAAGCCAAGTGGGGAGCTGCTCCGTATTTATAATCGTCTCCGGCTGCACAATCATATCCGGCAACAATGCATATCGGGATAACAGAAATAAAAAAAACTGAGATAAGTAGGGACAGTACCAATTTCTGATGCTTGTAGATCCAATTAAACATAGTTTCCTCACCGTAATTGCGCGTATGGTTATTTTGATAAAAAAGGGCAAAAAAATTCCCGGAACACTTTCCGGGGTTCAAAGAGCGATAGACGGGGCTCGAACCCGCGGTCTCCACCTTGGCAAGGTGGCGCTTTACCAACTAAGCTACTATCGCGTTTATTCTGTGATCGCATTACCGCGACAACAAAATTGATTTTAGAGTATAAGTGCGGTGTTGTCAACACTTTTTTTCGTCATAATTTGAAAAACTTATTATTTTTCGTCACAAACTTGGAAAATGACGAATTTAAGGTAGTATGAAGCGGCACCTCCCCACAGAATAGGATGATCCATGGATTGTTGTCTGAACTCAACCTGACGAAGGCGTTTGTGTGCGTCTCTGGCTGCATCCTTTATGGTCTTGAGGAAGAGCTCTTCGTCCATAAAGTGAGAGCAGGAGCAGGTTGCAA
>Ga0310697_10006433_pt1 | contig 11176 bp, 10 predicted proteins | sample 172DNAGHGlowgp2_FD_203883 | JGI IMG/M metagenome (GOLD analysis project Ga0310697, IMG submission 203883) | Sheep rumen microbial communities from Palmerston North, Manawatu-Wanganui, New Zealand - 1728 DNA GHGlow gp2 (v2) (version 2) | ecosystem: Host-associated > Mammals > Digestive system >... | reverse complement strand
CCTAATAAAGTTCCTAATAAAGTTCCTAATAAACTCAAGAAAGAATTTCCGGATATATCCGATGCTACATGGGATGTATATAGGATATTGAAATCCAATCATTCGGCATCATCAGAAGAAATCAGTGCAGCATTAGGCATTAGCAGTCGTATGGTTCGCAAGCATATTGCCTCTCTGCGTGAGGCTGGTATCATAGTCCGTATAGGCAGCAACAAAACAGGTCATTGGGAAGTTGTCAGAAAGGAGGAAGGAGTATGAGTGAGTGGAAAGAGTATAGACTTGGAGATGTTTATGCTGAGAGCCATCGCCTGGAGGCAGGCATCCGCGAGAAACTCGCTGGGATCGGATTCAACGTGAAGTAAGGTTATGGAAGAGAACAAAATCATACTATATAAGGATGAAGAAGGCAAGGTGAACGTGAATGTGCGCTTTGCCAATGAGGATGTATGGCTGACACAAGCCCAATTAGCTGAGATTTATCAGACCACACAGCAGAACATCAGCCTTCACCAGAAAGGTATTTATGCTGATGGAGAATTGGACGAAGAGGCAACTCACAAGAAATACTTGTTAGTTCGCCAAGAAGGCAAGCGGCAGGTAAAGAGGGAGATTGACCATTACAACCTCGACATGATTATAGCCTTAGGTTATCGTGTACAGTCGCTAATCGCCGTTCGCTTCCGTCGCTGGGCTACACAGCGCCTACATGAGTATATCCAAAAGGGCTTCACAATGGACGATGAACGTCTGAAGCAAGGAGGTAATCGCTATTTCAAGGAATTGCTGCAGCGCATTCGCGACATCCGCAGCAGTGAGCGAAACTTCTATCAGCAGGTTACTGATATCTACGCAACCTCTACGGATTACGACCCTCGTTCTAAGACTACCAAGCTGTTCTTCTCTACAGTCCAAAACAAGATGCACTATGCTGTGCATGAGCATACAGCTGCTGAGCTGATATATGAGCGTGTAGATAATGAGAAACCATTTGTTGGCATGACCAGCTTTAAGGGTAACTATGTGACCCGCGACGATGTAAAGATTGCCAAGAATTATCTTACAGAGTTGGAGTTGCAACGTTTGAACCTACTGACCTCTCAATTCTTGGATTACGCTGAGTTCCAAGCTTTAGAGCAGAATCCAATGACAATGGCCGACTGGGTGGCTGCGCTCGATGACCAGATACTTCGTCTGCGTAAAAACATTCTTGAGGGCAGTGGCACCGTATCGCATCAGGAGGCCATTGAGAAAGCTGAGCGTGAGTTCGAAATATACCGTGAGCGCGAAATGCGACTCTTGGAAAGCGATTTCGACAAGGCCGTCAAAGCGCTATTGGATAACAAAGACGACAAAGAAGAAGCGCCTCACCTCAGAACTCAGCGGCCTCTTCACCGAGAACCACCGCCTGGAGAATGAGATCAAAAAACAGTTAAGTAGTATTGGATTTGCTCTCAAAGAATGAAGGTTCCCCAATAAAATTGGCAAAAACAAACCAAAGTTCCCCAATAAAATTGGCAAGAAATGAATAAAGTTCGTCCAGAAAAGTGTGATAATACGTTGATTATTCGTCCAGAAAAGTGTAAATTTGCAGCACTGGATGGAAAATATTCCGCTTTATGGGGTCCTGGGATATGTCCGAAACGATTACAATAAATAATTAAATGTTTAGATAAAGTTATGAAGAAGATTATTTTGCTATTCCTGATGTTTCTCCCTTTGATGGGCCATTGCCAGACGGAGGAGGGTAAGTATTATCTTTATAATATAGTATCCTTTGAAGGTCAATTTACAAAAGAGAATTTTAAAGTTTATTATGATGATGGAAAAGAAGTAAAGAGGTTGCGAAATGATAAAGATACAAAAATGCGATTCTCCACACCAGCTGGTGCTCTGATGTATTTTATTTCACAAGGTTGGGAGATGTATCTGAATGGATCTACTACACAAGGATCTGCCGCTGCTGGCTATGGTTCGTCAGAAACCAGCTCTTACTGGATATTGCGTAAACCCTGCACCAAAGAGGAATTTGAAAAGGCTGTCAACGAGGCTGTGAAGAAATAATTATTATATAATTTGGAGAAATGCGCGAATTGTTTGCATCTATAAAGGCTTTTTTAGAGAAGGTTAATCTTATTATCTTTCTATTATCTGTAGCTGTTGCCATATTGATTTATCAAATAGTTTCAAAGGAAATCCTATGGGCTATATTTGCATTTTGCGTTTCTTATTCTCTATTTACTGGTATTCAGAAATTGTTCAATAATTATTGGGAAAACGTTAGAATAGACGAACAACAAAAAGCAAAAGAAGAAGGGTTAAGGATACAGCAACAGGAAGAAGAGGCCAAAAGAAAAGATGCAAAGGATTATAAAAGCGCTCATCTTCGTACCCTATACGACTCTTTACCAGATGATGTGAAAGAAGGACTCATTCTTCTATATCAATTACCACAACCGCAGGGTGGATATATAAACTCTAGAATAATAAAGGATGGTATAGAGAATGTAGAAAAAATATCAAATGCATATCATCAAGTTAGAATATTCTTAAATCTGGAGAATATTATTCAAGTAACCAATAGTATACAATCTACAATTGTTACAATTGATCCAGATTTCTTAGAGGTTTTAAAAGAAAAAGTCGGTCAATAGAGTATGGAAGAGTGGAAAGAATATAAAGCAACGGACTTCTGTAAGAATGTAACAGATGGAACTCACGATAGTCCCAAGCAGAAAAGCGAAGGGTACTATCTCATTACGTCTAAGCACATTAAAGGAAATACAATAGACTTTGATAGTGCTTACAAGATATCAGAGGAAGATTACAACAAAATTATTCAGCGTAGTAAGGTTGACCAATGGGATGTCATTATAAGCATGATTGGTGCCTATTGTGGTTTTTGCTATTTAGAGAAATCAACAAAGACTGATTATGCAATAAAGAACGTAGGTTTATTCAAGGTTGGCTCTGAGATTAAAAGTAAATGGCTCTACTATTATCTATCATCCCCAGCTGGCCAAAACAAACTTCATTTGCTAAGAACTGGTTCTTCTCAGCCATATATAGCATTGAATAGTTTGAGAAATTTTACGATACCTGTTCCTGATGAAAAAACGATGCGCTCTATTATATATGTACTCCAATCCCTTGATGACAAAATCGAGGTGAATAGGCGAATAAATGAGAATTTGGAGCAGCAGGCACAGGCTTTGTTTAAGTCTTGGTTTGTAGATTTCGAACCCTTCAAAAACCAGCCTTTCGTAGAGTCAGAACTGGGCATGATTCCGCAAGGGTGGAGAGTTGGAACTTTAGGAGATATTTGTGTTACCAACAAGAGAACCTATAAAGGTGATTTTGTTAGTGAAATAGAATATATTGATACTGGTTGTGTGACGAATAATATAATTGATACTCCACAAATATTAAACCCTGCAATTGATAAGATTCCAAGTAGGGCAAGGCGAGCAGTTACCGAAGGCGATATCATTTATTCTTCAGTAAGGCCTAATCAAAGACATTATGCTTTGTTGTTTAATCCATCAAGCAATACAGTTGTTTCTACAGGCTTCGTTGTTATTACAGCAAATTGGAGCGGATATCGTTATTACATATATCAATATCTTATACAAGATGAGATTGTGAATAAACTGCAAGCAATAGCTGAGCAATCAGTAAGTACATTTCCCTCTCTTAATGCATCTGACCTAACAAACTTGAAGATTGTTATACCTCCAAACGATGTCGTTGGAGATTTTGCAGCTCTGAATTGTTCATTTATTACCCAAATAAACAAGAAGCAGCAAGAATCCCGCTGCTTGGCGGAGCTGCGCGATACGCTTCTGCCTCGTTTAATGTCTGGGGAACTGCATGTAAATGACATGTTATTATCAGAAAAACGATAGTCTTACTTCTGATTTTTAGAGAATTTTAGGAGTTGCACTTCGGATTTTCTGCATTTTTCTTGCATGATTGAGTACTTTTTATTATCTTTGCGGCATCAATAAGTTTATATATGCTAGATAGATTATTAAAACTGCAAGAAATAGAGGATGACAGCCTGTTTCTATGGGGTAGTCGTCAGACGGGAAAGAGTACCTTGCTGAAGGCACTATTCCCCAAAGCTCGTCTATATGATCTCCTGAAGACGGATGTTCGTATGTCATTTCAGCTCCGTCCTGCATTACTTCGTGAAGAGTGTGAATTGCTGGATGAGGGTGAATTAGTCATCATAGACGAGGTTCAGAAGGTTCCTGCACTACTTGACGAAGTACATTGGTTAATGGAGAATCGTGGTTTGCGGTTTATACTTAGTGGTTCCAGTGCCCGTAAACTTCGCCGTAGTGGTGCCAATCTATTGGGTGGGAGAGCATTAAGATTTACGTTGTTCCCATTTGTAAGTGCTGAGATTCCAGACTTTGACCTTCATCGTGCATTAAACAATGGTATGTTGCCTCGTCATTATTTGGTGGCAGACCCATCGAAGCGTATTCAGGCATATATTGGTGACTATCTGCAGCAGGAAATTGTAGAAGAGGCTATCGTGCGTCAGTTGGATGCCTTTACCCGTTTTTTGCAGGTGGCAGCATTGAGTAATACTGAGATTGTAAATTATACCAATATAGCACAGGATTGTGGCGTTTCTGCAAAGACGGTGAAAGAGTATTTCGCTATATTGGAAGAGACGATGCTTGGATTCTATTTACCAGCATATACTAAGGTGATTAAGCGAAAACTGATACAATCACCTAAATTCTATTATTTTGATGTGGCCATCCCCAACCATCTTTTGCATCGCAAGATACTACAGCCTGGCACTGATATATATGGTCATGCTTTGGAGCATTTTGTTGTACAGGAGTTGAGAGCTTTTGTTTCATATACTTTTGGTGAGGATAAGATCATGAGCTATTGGCGTACACTTGATAACAAATATGAGGTTGATGTTTTGATTTGCGATGCGCTGACTCATCAAGTGGAAGTTGCAATCGAGGTAAAATCGGCTGACCATGTTGTCTCGAGTGATACAAAGGGTTTGAAAGCCTTCAGCGAGGAGCATCCTGACGCAAAACTGATTTTGTTGTCAATGGAGGAAAGGCCAAGAATGCTTAATGGGATTGAGGTTTGGCCAGTAACACAATTCCTTCAGGGATTGTGGAATAGAAAATGGTTGTGATAGAGAATTTAGAATAAAAGAAGTTATGAGTATTAACCAGTTTGACGAGAATAGTTACGAGCAGGCGCTGATAGCACTCTTTAAGGAGATGGGCTATCAGTATGAGTGCGGGTATGAAGTGGAGCGCGACTATCGCGAACCATATTATGCACTCGACTTGAAGAAATCGCTGCGAAGGCTGAACCCCATGGTTAGAAACGATGTGCTGGAGGATGCATACCGACTGATCACCAACGTGAACGAAGGTACGCTGGAGCAGCGCAACGAGCAGCTGATGGACTATCTGCACAGCGGCGTAGAAATAAAATATGCCGAGGAGGGTAGGGCGCGTACTGAACTGGTGAAACTCATGAACTTTGCAGAACCTCTGCAAAACGACTTCAAGGTGGTAAACCAATGGACCGTGATAGAACGCGACAAGATTCGCTGCGACATGGTCGTCATGGTGAATGGTTTGCCGTTGGTAGTGATAGAACTGAAATCGCCCTCGCGCGAGGAAACTGACGAAGAGGATGCCTACACACAGATCAAACAGTATCAGCAGAAGTGCCCGGGGCTCTTTGTGTTTAATGCTTTCTGCGTAATCAGCGACATGTTGACTACCAAGGCTGGTACCATTACCGCCAAGGCTAATCGCTACATGGAGTGGAAGGCTCCGAGTAAGCGAGCGCCATCAAGATTTCTTGGAATGGCCGAGTGGGAGGAGGCTAGACCGAAGGTCAAAAGCGTAGACGGTAAGGAAGAAACTCGGGAGATTGCCGATTATGAAACCTTCTTCCGTGGTATCTTTGAGAAGACAAGACTGATTGATATCTTGCACAACTTTGAGTGCTTTGACCATAAGGACGGACGCCTGGCGAAAATCATGGCGGCCTATCATCAGTATTTTGCTGTGAATAAGGCGATGGCGCACACGGCAACCGCTATTGGAGGCGACGGAAAGATCGGCGTGTTCTGGCATACACAGGGCTCTGGTAAGAGTCTGTCGATGGTGTTCTATGTGCACCGTCTGATACAGGAATACCCGGAATGTACCATCGTGGTGGTAACGGACAGAAACGACTTAGATCAGCAGCTCTATGAGCAGTTTGCTGGTTGTCAGAAGTTCCTGCGCCAAGAGCCCCAGCGCGTGGGCTTCGACCTGAACGAGAAGGGTAAACTCACTAAGACGGGTGGACGAGAGGATTTGGTGCGCAAACTGAAAGACCTGAAGACAGGTGGCATTATCTTTACCACCATCCAGAAGTTTGAAGAGGGTACAGGCTTGCTCTCTGATCGTAGCAATATCATCGTCATCACCGATGAAGCTCATCGGTCGCAGTATGGCGAGGAACACTGGGATGCCAAGGCCGAGAAGATGAAGAAGGGCTATGCCCAGCTGATGCGCGAAGCCCTGCCACATGCCTCGTTTATAGGCTTTACGGGTACACCTATCTCCGAGCGCGACAGAGACACCAAGGAGGTGTTTGGTGATTATATCGATGTGTATGATATGACGCAGGCTGTAGCCGATGGTGCCACAAGACCAGTGTATTATGAGAGCCGCGTGATCAATCTGAACCTGAACGAAGAGGCCCTGAAAAAACTGGATGATGAGTTTGACCAGTTGGCTAGTGAGGGCGCTACAGAGGAGCAGATTAACAAGGCGCGCCAGGATAATAGTGGGCTGCGCGAGATTCTCTGTCATCCAGATACTATCAATAGTTTGTGTGAGGATATCGTGAAGCATTACGAAGAGAACCGCCAGCATGAATTGACAGGTAAGGCCATGATTGTGGCCTACAATAAGGATGCAGCAGTGAAAATCTATCGTAAGCTGTTGGAGATGCGCCCTGCATGGACGGATAAGGTACATGTGGTGGCGAGTGCTGCCAATACGGATAACCCAGAGTGGGCAGATGTGATTCAGCCCAAGAAGAACAAGGAGTATGCAGCCCTGTTTAAAGAAGACAACTCACCCATGAAGATTGCCATCGTGGTGGATATGTGGCTCACGGGATTCGATGTGCCATCGCTTGCTACGATGTATGTCTACAAGCCGATGAAGGGTCATAATCTGATGCAGGCCATCGCGCGCGTAAATCGCGTATTCCCTGAAAAGGAGGGTGGATTGATTGTGGACTATGTAGGTATCGCACAGGCTCTGAAACAGGCGATGCAGGACTATACCAACCGCGATAAAAAGCAGTTTGGCGATCCTGATATCAACAAGACGGCAAAGGTGAAGTTCCAAGAGAAGTTGGAAATCTGTCGCGACCTGTTGCATGGTTTCGGCTATGAGGGCTTCTATGAGGGTTCTGACCCTGAGCGCGCCAAGTTGATCAAGGGTGGTGTAAACTTCCTCTTGGCTCCTGATAAGCAGGAACGTCTGAAAGACTATATCAAGGAAAGTCAGTTGTTGCACAATGCACTGACCCTGTGCCGCTCTCTGATAGCTCAGCGTGAGAAGCAGGAGGTGGCCTTTATGGATGCCGTGAGGGTACTGTTGACAAGATTCTCTCAGCAAGGTACCACCATTACAAAGCACGAAATCAACGAGCGTATCGCCCGTCTGATAGAACAGAGCATCCAGAGTACGGGTGTCATCAATCTCTTCGAGGGTCAGCGTGAGTTCTCGCTATTCGACGAGGGCTTTTTGGCTGAACTCAAGAAGATGAAGGAGAAGAACCTGGCTGTGCAGCTGTTGGAGAAACTGTTGAAAGAGCGTATCCGCAAATACGAGCGTACCAACGTGGTACAGAGTCAGAAGTTCAGCGATATGCTCAATATGGCGCTATCCAACTATCTGAAAGGTATGCTTACCAACGAGGAGGTGATAGAGGAACTGCTGAAGATGGCTGCCGAGATTAAGAAAACCGAAGAGGAAGGTAACGAACTGGGGCTCTCTTTAGAGGAAAAGGCATTCTACGATGCCCTGTCTTCGCCTGCTGGCATCCGAGAGGCTTATACCGATGAACAATTTGTGATGCTCACGAAAGAACTCACCGAGCAGCTGCGTAAGAATCGTACCATTGACTGGAATAAGAAAGAGTCCGCCAGAGCCAAGATGCGCGTGCTTGTTAAGCGTCTGCTGAAGAAATATAAATATCCGCCTGAGGGTCAGGAGCAGGCCTTACAGGTGGTGATGGAGCAGTGTAACAAGTGGGCTGACGATGAGGAGAATTATGAGGATAAGAAGTTGCTCCATGTAGAGGATGACAGTGACGTGCGTAATCTGATTTATAATCGCTTGCAGATAGATAAGGAGGTAAGTGATTTGGCATTACAGCGCGAAGTGATAGAAATGTATGGCGAGCGTTATCCCGGCATGTCTCCCAACGACTGGCGCCATATTATCGAATATTATACCTCTCAAATTAGAAAGGCTCATCAAGAGGCTGCAACGGAAATACCTATGGATTTCCCCAAAGCAGCAGAGGATATAGAATAACTACCTATTATTTTTATGAACTGACCAAATAAAACGCGATTTTGTTATGTCTAAAATATTAGGTAAGAACACTGAGCATATCGACGATATCATCGACGATCTTTCCCAAGCCCTGGATAAGATTTAAAGATTCTTAGATGAAGCCAACTTTTCCTTTGGCTCTACCATCCCATTGGAAATGTGCAACGTCTTGAAGGGTAACGATTCGGTCCCCCTCTGAGTTGACGAGTCTAAGTTGGGCGATATGAGCTATTGTTTGAGTGTAGCACGATGAGTGTAACCAATGTAATATTAAACCAAATTTTTCTTCTGCGCATAATATTATAAACTGTATTTTATCTGATGTGAAATGATGATTACAATCGTTCCATCCAGTGAGAAAGGAATACATCGCTGAGAGAATAGATCGTTCCTTCGAGAGTAACATCGTCATTGAGAAGCCCTTTCTCGCAGAGGGCTTCTGCAAGGCGACGGGATACTGATGGTGTGCCAATTTTGTGGTTTTTCAAGAATTCACTGGCAGTAATCTGCTGAACACATCCTTCCTTGGCAACAGCGATAAGATAGCCCCATTGCTTGTCTGTTAACATCTGGCGATACTGGAGATAAACCGCCTCGCCTTGTTTCATCAGCTGCTCGCAGGCTTTCTTGACGTCATCGATGGTGACGACCTCGCTTCCATTGGCATAAACAGTATGACAGAGTTGCTGGGTGTAATAGGTATGGCGACGGGTCCAGTCTAGGATAAATTGCAAAGCTTCATCAGTAATGTTGCGCTGTCGCTCATTAAACAGCCGACAAATGAAAGCCGAATAGGACTCTTCGGATATCTTATCGAGCGATACGAAGGCTGTACTATTATAAAATGGCTTCTTTTCATTGGCAAAAATATCAGCCATCATGTGCTTCTTACTGCCGCAGAAAATGAAAGTCAGATTATGTGTCTGCTGGATATAGGTTCGCAACAGGGCCTCCATATTTTGTTCAGGATAATCCCGTATCTGCTGGAACTCGTCAATGGCTATGACGATATGTTCGTTTTGGCTATCGAGAAAATCGAAAAGTCCTTTCAGGGTGTATTCCTTTTCATGAGCAGTCTGATAGGCTATTTGCAATTGGGGGTCGCCCGTGATATTATCAAACGAGAGTTGTGGGCGGAGTGATTTGATGAACTTCAACACCTTTCCTCCCATCGATGTCTTTTCTGGGAATGATTTCATGGTTGCTTCTGCCATCAGCTTGATAAAGTCATCGATGTTGCGTGAAGCAAAGATGTCGAAATAGATAGCATGGATATCAGGTCTTACATCTTTCAACTCGTCAAACAGACGTAGTATCAGTCCAGTCTTTCCCATACGACGTTTTGAAATCAACGTCATGTCCGTGCTGTTGATGCAATTGCGCAGCATCAATTGCAATTCTTCTTTCCGGTCGCAGAACAGTTCCTTTGACTCATACGATTTGATTATGAACGGATTCTCCATACCTTTCTTAAATATGTTATAGTTCTAAATTCTGCTGCAAAGATACAAAAACTTTTTGATTACACAAAATGTGTAACACAAAATGTGTAATTTATAGATCATATAAAAACAAACAATATACAAATTAGTATCAAATAACTTACTGCCACACTGCCACAACCTCTTGAAACTGCCTTTAAATACAAGTGTTCTGATGTTGTGGCAGGTATGTGGTAGATGGTGGTAAAGTGAGAAAAAGTGTTTTTAATACTCATTTTATGTGCCAAAAATTTGGAAAACGCCATAAAATTTTGTATCTTTGCAAACAAGAATCGAGTATTATGGATTACTCAAAAAGCATGTATAATGGAAAAGAATAAAGAAATCAAGAAACTCAGTCATGAGTTTAACTTTGCAGACGTGCCCAACTGGTACGTACTCTGTAACAACGACCATTGCCCCCTGCGCGAAAACTGCCTGCGCTTTCTTGCAGGCTCTCATGCACCTGACAATCTGGAAATAGCCACTTGTGTGATGCCCAAAACACTGAAAGGCAACACATGTCGATGGTTTGAAAAGAAAACCGTAGAGGTTTATGCCACAGGATTCAGTCATCTTTACGATTGCGTGATGACGAAGGATTACACCACCATGCGTAAGACCATCACCCGCTACCTGCATGGCTCCAAACAGTACTATGAGTACATGCGTGGTGAACGTCCGCTTTCTCCTGAGCAGCAACAATGGATAAAAGACTATGTAAAGAGTCTCGGTTACGAATGGGAGGTGGAGTTTGACGGCTACTTTGAGGCTTATGTCTACCATCAGCTGGTTGTGAACCGTTAGTAAATTTCGGTGGAAATACCGTTTTCTAAAGCATAAAGCAATAGTTCCAGTTTTGGGAAATGCTATTTTCTCACATGGAATACTATGTTTTCAGCCAAAGAAAACGATGTTTTCTGACGTAGAAAACGCATAAAAGTACTATTCTCATTATCAACAATAAACAAGAATCATGAAACTAACATTTGTACTAAGAGATAAAAAGAACGCGCTGAAACTCTCAACAAAGACCATCGAGAGTTTCATGGAGCGCATCAAGACAGACAC
>Ga0310697_10006432_pt1 | contig 11177 bp, 25 predicted proteins | sample 172DNAGHGlowgp2_FD_203883 | JGI IMG/M metagenome (GOLD analysis project Ga0310697, IMG submission 203883) | Sheep rumen microbial communities from Palmerston North, Manawatu-Wanganui, New Zealand - 1728 DNA GHGlow gp2 (v2) (version 2) | ecosystem: Host-associated > Mammals > Digestive system >... | reverse complement strand
GCATTGCAGTATGCTGTGCCGTCGCTCTTGACCTCGTTGGATTGCTGGTCAAATACCTTGTCGAAATCTTCGGGTATGTTGCGTCGTCAACCGAAATCTTGCTCATCCTGTGTGTGCTTCTCCTGAGCGTTGGTGCAGCCATGAAGGCCAAGGGCGAGAATGAACGCCGCATGAAGCTGGAAAACGACAAAATGTTCAAAGGAATCAAATGATTTTGTCACAAAAAATATATACTTTTTGTGACAAAAAGGATTAAAAATGGCAAAGCACACTTTCGAAGAACTTGAAGTCGATGAACATGACATTGCAACCCACTGGATTGAACGCACTGGTGAAGAATGTTGGGCTGTAAACGAGTATTATCCGAGCGGTCGCATCAAGGATGTCCACATCACCAAGATGCGTTTCCCAAAGGGATTTGAAAACGCTTTCGGCCATATCTATGAAGAAGATAAGGTCGTGGAATGGGATTACAAACTAAATGGAGTTAACCAATGAAAAAGAAAGAATACACTAAACCCGAAATGAATATTATCTCCTACGAGAACGAAGCTCCGTTGCTCGCAGGCTCTGGCGAGGATAACCCATACTGGAATCCTCCCGAGGACAAGGAAGGTTGCGAAACCCCGTGGTGGTGCCCGTAATTGACAATTAACACTTAAATTGCTATATTTTTGCTATGCGTATATTTTCAGTATCATACGGTATCAAGGCAGAGACCGACATCGAGAAGTGGCTTCGCTTTATCCGCAAAATAAAGAAGGAATACGACTGTCATCATCCAATCGAAACAGTCTGGTTTGTCAAGAGCGAGAAATCTGCTGAAGAGATTTTCCACGACCTGTATGAACCAGGTACTTTCGAAGGCTTCATTGTCAGCGAAATAAAGCCAGAATGCATCGAAGGTTGGACATCCAACCAATTCTGGCTCTGGCTGAAAAACGAAACCCCTAAACAGGAGTCGCAGTCATGAGTGTAAAATGCACTAAGTTTAGCGCATGGAATTGGAGCCCTACCATGCTAATCGGAATTTCCCCGAAGTTTGAATACCTTTGCGGAAAGTGCGGAAAGTACAACAAGGGCCGATTTACAGCGAAAACATATGACCGCAAGGGTGGACACCTCTGGTGCTCCTACTGTGGGGAAGAGAACATCATTCCCGTAACGGTCGTATAAGGATGGTTGAATATGCCAGTAAAGACACTAGCGATGAACAGGCTTAAAGGAAGCAAGCGTACGTTTTACATGGACGAACATGGTGGATATAGCCATAAGTATGTCGATTTCTACCCTGCCGAGCTCGTAGAAAGAATCATCGAGGACTTGTCCAATCAGGTTCTTGAAGAACGTAAAAAATGGTCATCGATGGCTGACTTTTACAGAACGAAGAGAAAGGAACTTCGGGATTCTCGACATGCTGCCGTTGCCGCCAAAGAAAAGCTGGAAAAGTGTATCAACCTGCTGGTTTCCCATGACCTTATCAAGGATTGTCCCTACAAGAGTGCAGTGATTAATCTTGCAAGGGGAGTCGATATGACGAAGATGTTTCATTCATTTAAAACCAAGGATGCATAAATGAATAGGGTTCTAAAATTCTACTACCGTGACCTTAAAATGCACGGAATCCACTACCAGAAGTGGCCCAAAAAGAGTATTTTCCTCAGAAAGTACATTGCACTGGATGGAACCGAGCGTGAAAAATGGGTATGTCACGACCCTGATAGTGCCTACAATCACTATCTCAAGATGATTGACCGTGTGCTTGTTAGAAGGAATCCTAGCGATGTGCGTGGCATTCTTCGTAGGGCGACAGTCAAGCTGTGGCTCGTCGCAATGAATTCCCCAAGATGGGTTCACTATAAGCCCGAGTTCAAAATCGACATTCTCAAAAACATGATGTTCCTGCTTGAAAAATACATCATATCTGGGCGCATTCCGTTGAGGCTTCGTGCTCATGGAGTACGAGAGATGACTGCATGGCTGCTCAATACTGCGTTTAACAAGACATGCAAGGAATTCAAGGTTGACAGCCTTCCGTTAGACTAATTCATTTAAGGAGAATCCAAAATGACTCAATACGTTGTCGTAGCAAACGGCCCTTATGACGATACCATGTTCATCATCTTCTGCGTACTCTTCCTTCTCGCAGCAATCTTTGCAGTTCTTAGCAAGATAGTTTCGAGACCGAAGTACCGCATTATTGGCGATTTCGGAAAGCTAGTTTCTTGTAATCAGTACGAAATGGCTGCCCGCCTGATGCAAGGCAGCGACAAGAAGCAGCTTGCCCGTGAGTTGAAGCGTGTCATGAAGGACGCTATTAAAAAGGACAAAAGGGGCGTTCTTAAACAGAAGAGCCGTTACCGTGTCGCCTATGAACTGTATCGCCTCTTTGTCGGTGAATTGACGGTGAAGCAGGATATCCTAGACACGTTCAAACTCAGTGACGACCACGCTTATATTATCGAAAAGATAACCAAAATCGTAAAGGCAGGTTAAAATGAACATCTTCCTTATTTCAGGAACCCACGGCAACGAACAGGCTGCCGTCTATGCCACTTCGCATGCATTGCACAAGTTTAAGAATACTAACCACCAATCGGAAGTCGAGTACCAGATACTAAACATCCCTGGCTTAAACGAGAATGTCCGTGAGATGCCGAACCCCAAGGAACCCACTCGTGACTTCAATAGGGCGTTTGGTATCCATTCTGAATACTCAATGGATGACATGGTACGAACTATCAAGCTTAGAATCAATTCTTGGGCACATGCCGTAGTGGATGTGCATAACTCCCCTGCATGTGATAATGCAATACTTGTATCTAACAACAAGTTCGCTGCATCATACATCAGGTTTGCAATCAAGAACGGCCTGCATTACATGCTCTGCGAATCGGAAACGGACACCATCAAACGCTATGCCGTGTACAGCGGCAACATCGGGTTTACTGTGGAACTTGGTGGAATGGCGTTTGCCCCAGGCTTCAAAGATGTCATTGAAAAGCAAACTGAATTCGTTTTGAAACTTTTGCAGGCACTTGATGGTACGCCTAGGTCAGACTTCCTGTCATCGGCTGGTGGAACGCTCCCTGCCCAGTACAACATGATTAACCTTCATGCCCACTACCAAGGACTCGTCAAGCACAGGTTCGCACCTGGAGATACCATTAAGAAAGGTGAAGTCGTGTTCGATATTCTCAACCAGACAAGCACATACAGTCTCGAATCTGTGGTAGCCCCGTGTGACTGCGTCCTTGCCGACTGTGAAGTAAACCTGTGGTCAACTGCTGGCATGCAAATATGCAGTGTGCAGCCGATTATTCCTCCCGAAGTTGTAAATGCATAGGTGGCAACGATGATTACCCAGACATACTTTAAGCGTTATTGCAACAAGCTCTTTAACGATGCTTGTGAATTCAAGAGTGCTATGGCCAATGAAATGGAATTCCACATCAAGTGCTACTTCAATCAGAGGCTTGTCGCCAAGCTGTATGTTGATGAACACATGAAGACGGTGGCCGATGTGTACACTGCGGACCAGTGTTCTACATCTACCAGATTCAAGTGGCGTTTCCGTCATCTGTTGAAGAAGTACACCTATGTTGACCGTCACAAGGCCGATGTCATCAAGGAAATCACTAACCTTGTAAACTCGAAGTTCTATGCACATTCGGACGATATCTGGGAGTTGATTGACCAAGTCACCGACGATGTCTTTGCAATAGATGTTTCTAAAATTGCCGAACGGCTGATGGACAAGGCTGATATGCTCCGCTATGGCGAGATTAAGTGGAGAACAAATAATAAGCAAAGAGATAAAGAGGGTTAACCCATGCGTCTGATTATAGCATTTATTCTAGTTATTTCCCTGTGCAGTGCGTATGCCAAGGATGACCACTGCAAGGAATTGGTTATCTGGAATCCTGCAACGAAAGATACCCTGATGCACTTCCATCGAAAGGCATCTGACCTGATGACCAAGGATGGCGCCTGCTATTACAATACTGGCTGGACAGCAAAGGTTGTCACATGGCATTGTCAGAACATGTATCTTACCCAAGGTGGCAAGTCTACATTCCATAAAAGCCATGAAGCTTCGATGACATTGAAGCCATACCATGTGTATTGTCGGTCTAAATGGGAATTTTGATGAATCGGTTTGAAAACCAGATATACAATGCCCTTGAAGCCGAGGAACGGTTCTTTGACGAAATGCGCCCCAAGTCAATAGGCGCATACAATCAGAGGATGTGCGAACACTTGGTAAATATCGCAGACCTTGAAGAACGGCTTGCGATTGAAAAGGCGTTGTTAAAATTTTCAAGAAGACAGTTCAAGTCTGCTGTCAACAGCATGGCTTATGACCAAGGGTTAGAACCTGTCTACTACGAAGAGGATTAAATTATGGGTTTCCGCTGTCCATTCTGCAAGGCCGATTTCGGCCACGACAAGGCTGGGTTGGAAAAGCACATGAAAGAGGAGAAGGAAACTCCCTCTATCGAAGCGCTTGCCGCCACCAATCTTGCCGACACGTTGAAAAATGTTCTGAACCAAGAGGATGAAAAATGATTTTCAAACGGGATAAAAAAGGTGTTCCAAACCCCTTTATGAGGGACTATGGGCAAAAAAGTGATGTCACCGTGCTGAAATCAGGCAATAAGTTGGCGTTCAAGTGTAAATGCGGCTGTGAGTTTGTTGTGTCACAGAAATTCTGTGAAACGGAACTTACAGGTGAGTTCTCGTTTTCTTGTCCCGAATGTAAAAGTAAATGTTTGCATGAGTAGGATTGCGTCCTTATAAATGCGAAAATGAAGAGAATGCTCTTGACAAACCGCATTAAATAGACTATATTTTAGTCTATGGAAAACTACAAAGAACTCAAATCCACAGAAGAAATCGAAGACGTGTTCGGCAAGCGTCGTGGCATCACTTTCCGTTGCGGGAATTGCCACTGTGCATTCATTCAGGACATGCGTCACATCCGCTTTTATGAATCCGTAAAGGGTGATTCCAGCCTCTGGAACCGCCATACATACGTTGTCAAGACGGAATGCCCTACATGCAAGCAGGAATTGTCCGTGGTTGCCGACAGCGAGTTGGCAATCAATCCCCGTGACTACTGGAAAGACCGTCTCAAAGGAAAATAATCTATGCAAGCGTTTATCCTATCCGACCTTCATCCAGACACTTGGTTCTCGTATGCGAACAAGCCTTCAAAACTTCGTGGCGACGAAGTGAAGGAAGATGTCGTTTTCAATACGATGGAATACCTCTGGCATTCTTGCGATTATCCCGAGACTGACGCAATCGTTGTCGCAGGCGATGTTGCCAATGACTGGCTTACCTACACAAGGGCGGTGAAGTGGCTTTCCAACAAGTACAAGGAAGTCTATATGTGCTTCGGAAACCACGACATCCTCGTTCGTGGCGGTACTCCGTCAAAGTCTAACCTACAGTTCAAAACGTCGGAAGAAAAGATTGCCGCAATACAGAAGTTCTGCAACACGTTGGGAAATGTCCATCTACTCGAAGGAAGGATGATGGACAACGTAGCAGGCTGCATGGGCATGTGCGACTTCAATGTCGAACCGTATGCTTACGGACACAGCAAGAAGGTCATTTGGAAGCGTGAATGGTTCGACGGCGAGCATTGGAGATACTTCAAGCAGAATCCCGATAAAATCTGGGAACACTACGACAAGATGATGACCGAACTCGTAGCGAAGCAGCCTAAAATCATGATGACCCACTTCGCTCCAATCGAGGTCGGCATCAATTTCGAATACAGGCTCAGCCCACTGAATACCTACTTCTACTTCGAGGGAAAGAAGTTCCTCGACATGTTCGACCACGATGCCATCTGGGTTTGTGGCCATGTTCACGACAGGAAGATTTGCACCTATGTCAATCCGAACGGAAAGACGATAACGATTCTTTGCAACCCGAACGGATATCCTGGCGAGCATAGGGCCTATGCCGACACCATGATTATCAAAGATGGCAAAGAAACACGTGGTTCCAAACCGACGAACCACGAAGACTTCATCATCGAGATTTAAACGAGGAAGTATGTCCATAGTCGTAACATTAAAGCTTGGAATGCCTGGTTATGAGAAGCATTGCCTTGATTACATGGTTTCAAACTATACAGGCGAGTACGGTTATCGAAGGATAAAGTTGACCGATGTCGAGTTCGCCAGATACCTCTACGAACAGACTGGCCTGCATATCGACCTTGGAAGCAGGCGTGAAGCATGTAAGGGACAGGCTGGTGCGATTTCTTCAGTGTACAATATCGTAGACGAGAACGGTGAGCCGACAATGCAGGAACTTCACCTGAACACTTCTCCGTCCAAGTACAGGCGATACGCTCTTTATACGGACAAAGACCCGTTTGAACCAAACCATCTCATCCTGTTAATCAAACCTAGAAGAACCCCCAAGGACAACGATACTGAGGCGAAAAATGATTTATGATTTAAGTGTTGCATCGAAGCGTGGATTCATTGCAGGTGCTATAGTCAAGCACTTCAAGCGTGAAACACTAACCAAGAATGAACTCGAAAAGAGTCCGAACATGTACCTGTATCAGATTATCGGGCTCGCCGAGCATACTGAGACAAAGGAACTTCTTGTTGTGTACAAGGCTCTTTACGGAAAGCCTACTTTCTGTGCCCGCCCTCTCTCGATGTTCCTGAGCGAGGTTGACCACAAGAAATATCCGAACATCAAGCAGAAGTACCGCTTTGAAGCTCTTTCTGATTGCCCATGTGATGACTGCCGTTGCCACTGCGAATACGGATGCAAGGAAAAGATTGAATGGGCAAAAAGAAACGGCACATTGCCCGCAACATACAGAGGATAACTATGCTAAATAACATAAAATGCACCCCTTTCTGCTACACGAAAGAACTTATCGACGCACTCATTGATGTCAACCAGACTGCAAAGAAAATGGTTCAGTCCGATGAAGCCAAGATGTATCGCAATCTCAAGTATTCAATCTATGACTTGGAAAAGAAATTTCCTGGCAATGAAGAATCATTCGCTAATGCAAAGACGCATATTGACGAGAAATGCGAAGAGTTCAGTAAGCAAGAAGCCGAAGCTGGTAAGAACTACGAGAGCAAGGTTCAACATGTCTGCGACGTTGTGTATAAAATGCTGCGTGGCAAATTTGTCACAGGAGACAACAAGTTTGTTCGTGGATTAGTATTAGTGAACGATGTCAAACTTGGTGGGTTCTATAACACTGCTGTAATGGCGACAGGCGATTACATAGATTTGAATCTGGTTTCAGACGAGAAGCCCAAACAATATGGCTTTGGCGTATGGCCTAATGAAAGCAATGGAATTTCTACCGTAGCTAATCTTGTCGAGCAGCAGGTTAACTCTGGCAAAATCCCTATGTCCGCTGATGGTACTCAGATTCAAATGCTTTATATTGTCGAACCTGACGATGCTCTTGAATGGTTGAAAGAACGCAAGGAAATTATCGACAACAACCGCAATGGGCTAAAGAATCTGTTTGATACAGCAAAACGGGCGTTCGGTGACAAAGACAAGGTTGAAAATGATAAAGTTTGAAACAATTAATATCACTTGGAGGACATTTGCTGATGCTCTTCCTGACAGGAATGTTTGGATTTATGTCACGCCCCCTAACGGCGGTTTCCTCGAAGCGGACCATACGACACTTATGCCAAACACTAACAACACGGAAGAGACTATCAAGGATGGATATCATTTCTACCACAACAGGGTGCCTCGCTACCTGAACAGCTGCAGCAAATGGAAATGGTGCTACGATAAAAACATCAAATCGGAGATTGTTTAACTATGGTAGGTGAAATGTCGATTTGCCCAATCAACTGGGACGAGTATTATAGCAATGTTGAGGAAGCGCTTGATATCATCGGGGATTCCAACCTCGATGAAAACGTCAAGGACAAACTCGAAGAACTTCTCAGGGTCGATACAATATCAGGTTATCCACCCCCGTATTTTGAGCCGCCGAAGACTTGGCGAGATACCGCCGACATCATCGACGATATATGCCCGAAGGGTGCATCCGTGGCCGAAGTCAACTGGCTTAAAGAACAGTTGGAAAAACTGGCAAAGGGGGAATGCCCATACTTTAAATTTGATGAGGTGTTCGCCGCCTACGAGGACAAGGAAAACAGGTATCTCAACACAGACGGAGCTCCGTGGCTTACCGAAACATATACGGAAGAGGAAAAGAAATTGTATCCCTTGCTCAAGTGTCAGGCGAGACGGATGTCAAAGGAAGAACTGTACTTGCATTTTGGAGAAAACAGGGTATGGACCCGAGTTGTCAGGGAGGAGACCGACTACCGTTTAAAAAGCAAGGACATTAGGAAACCAAAGAATCCGTGTAAGGAATACTACGAACCGACTGATTGCCCATGGTGTGGGCTCGGAGAATTCAAAAAGACCGAAGATGGAAACTACCGCTGCATGCACTGCGGATATGACCATAATGCGGAACGGGACTTTTATAACTGGACCGATTAAAGGATAACTATGGCCACCTACATCGACAAGACACACCGTGTCAAGAAAATACACGGTCGCTGGGTTCCCCAGTGGAAGAAGGGATTTCTCAGATGGTCCCAATATATCCTCATGACGGCTGATACCGCCATGGGACATGCCGAAATATACAGCAAAAGCATATATGACCCGATTTTCCATACGGAACAGCAAGCAATCGATTTCATCAACAAAGCCATCAAACAGGGTTATAAAGGCAAATTCTATGTCGGGTTTGATGACGCTTATCCAGAGGGTTTAACATGGTAAAAAAGAACGTTAAAACAGAAGAGATTACAAGCAATATCCCGACTCATTGGGAACTCGCCATGTGGGTTGCACAGGGCAAGGGTGAAGTCCTCGACACGACCGATTCCAACCGTCGCATTCATTCGTTTGACTATAGACCAGAAGCGGAAGACAGGCCGCTTGCCGAACTTGAACTCAATCAGTACAAGGTTCGTTTGTATGGTGACAGTTTTTGGCACGAAGCCGATAGACGGTATATGGATATCCCTCGCTGGAGCTTCGTCAAGTTCGTGAAATACATCGGTTCGAAATTCCCGAAGGACACCTTCAATTTGCAGGGTGCCATTCAGAACTCAGTTTTCTTTATCAATGGTAAGGGTCTTGCTACGATGCTGGGTGTCGCCCCGTGTGAGAACGGTACGCTTGATGACCTGTCCTATCAGGTAAGGTGGGAATCGGTTACTGACAAGGATGTAATCCGTATCGTGAACGCCGTAAAGAACCATGTAAAAACTAAGTAAGGAGTCCCTATGCAGTTCGACATGAAACAGCGTAACTACATCGTCTGCCCTAAATGCAAGAACGATACAAAATTCGAGTGCTTCGGTGAAAGGGTTGACTACGGCATTTTCAGCATAAGGATTCAATGCCGCAAGTGCAAATGGGTTTCTGACGAACTCTACGAGGAAACTGGTTATTTCCCCGACTTGAACAAGGACACTATCAGCTACCACGTAAAATCCCTGCACGACATGCAGAAGGAAAACAAAGAGAAGTAATATGGATGCAAGACAATTTCTGAAAGAAGCAAGAGAGCTTTACGCAAAAGAACCTAAGTCTGGAATGACATATATGCCACCTCCAGAGTGGGATTACACCCTTGACGGGTTAAAGCGTATTCTAGGATATTATAGCGACCGTACAGGCTATTTCATCAACTTTTTCATTGCATTCCTCCGTGTAACCACCTTGACTGAAAGGTGGACAAATCCTGATGCAGGTCTTCGATGGAAGGATGAAGTGGAGGCTGCAAGAAAGAAGGCAGAGGAAACCTGCGGAAGCAAATATTGGCAAGACAGTTTGGGCTTTTGCGAAGAGTTTTTCTGTGAAGTTGTGTTAAAACATATTGACGAGATAGCGGCAATAAGTAGGCAATCCCATGAAGAGCAAAATGCTATTGCCACCTTGGTCAATGAACTAAGAAAATATCCGACGATTAACTCCGACGAATCACTTTGCGAAAATGTGGCGAAATCAATCGGTCTTTACATGGATTCCCTTCATTATAAGGCAGACATTGAAACCTACAGGGAAATGTCGAAAATTGCCGAGAAGCTACATGATAAAAATACAGAGCTGCTCGACATGATTCGTCGTTGCACCAAGGGTAAGGCACATCTGCTTAGAAAAATCATCAAAGAGAACGGAAGCATTGAAAAACAACTACGCAACGCTATCATTGGGGCGCTTGGCGGAAAGTATGTATTCTGGGATGATGAAGATGTCAATAACTGTAAATATATGCGGATTGACGGACTCACGCTTACAGGATATGGTGATAAGTCGGTTTACCTGACTGGGCGTACACTTCATATTGACTATGGGTTTCACCCATACTTCAACGAAGAGTCTTCTTTATACCTGTCTAGGATGAGCACGATAGAACAGGGGTTGACTGAATTGCATGTCATCGAATTTGACGAACTGTGCAAACTTGTCGAAAAGCACACCCCGTTCATGCTCGACTACATCAAGAAGCTTGCCGAAAACGAAAAGGAGAAAACATGAGAGGTGGAAGACGATTTCACATCAGTTCAAACAACAATCAGACTGACGAAAAGCTCCGCATCGAGAATGCCGAGCTGAAAGCGAAACTCGAAGCAAAAGAAATCGAGTTTGCCAACTTGAAGGAAGATGCACTCAATACCGACAAGGCCCGTGAAAACTGGTTGCAGCTCGCCAGAAAGCAGGCGATGGAAATCAAGCTGCTCCGCCGTGCGCTGTGCCTTGAAAAAGCGGAAAGAGCGAAGGAAAACAAATTCCTGTGGCATGTGTATTTCCGTACCGCTCGCCTGCATTACTGTTCCGAAAATGGCGATAGAACCCGTACGAACCCGTTCAAACGCATCGCACATAAATCCTATAAAGAATGGATTGCATTCTGGGGAAACCTCGAAGAGAATTACCGTAAACTTGCGGAGAAACTGAAATGAGAAAAATGATTGACTATACAGGAGCTAAACTCCAAGGCTCCGAACGCTGTTTTGAACTCTACCGTGTCTACCCGAACGGTAAGCAATGGTTCTGTGGCTACTTCCGCAGCAAGGAAGACTACGACCTAGAAATCTGCCGCCTCAATAACGAGGAATACGGTC
>Ga0310697_10006430_pt1 | contig 11179 bp, 10 predicted proteins | sample 172DNAGHGlowgp2_FD_203883 | JGI IMG/M metagenome (GOLD analysis project Ga0310697, IMG submission 203883) | Sheep rumen microbial communities from Palmerston North, Manawatu-Wanganui, New Zealand - 1728 DNA GHGlow gp2 (v2) (version 2) | ecosystem: Host-associated > Mammals > Digestive system >... | reverse complement strand
ATATCGGGGCTGTTTCGGTTGGCAAGAATCCCGAATTTTTCTATGATTGCTCACAAAATTTCAAAATGGATGCATATTATGGCTAACGAAGCAAATGCGAACAACTCTGAAATCAAGGAATTTTTTGTCCATCACGGCACCAAGGTCGTAGTGGCCCTGGTGGTCATCCTCGTCGTAGTGGCGGGCGTGGTTCAGCTGAGGGATTCCCGCAAGGCCGCCGCAGCCGAACAGACCGAACTTCTGGGTGCGGGCATGACCATGCTCTATGCCAACGATAAGGACAACGCCCTCGCGGAATTCGAATCCAAGATCAACAGCCGCTCCCTGGAAGGCCTGGCTCTTGCCAAGGCATGCCTCTATGCGGGCAACATCAAGTACGAAAAGGGTGACCTGGACGGTGCCGCCGCCCTGTTCCAGAAGTCTTTGGACAACGCCGGTTCTGTGGTGCTGGTCCGCTCTGCCGCCCTCCACGGTCTTGCCTCCGTGAAGATGGAAAAAGAAGACTACGCCGCTGCCGCCAACCTGCTGGAAAAGTATGTGAGCGAGTTCGGCAAGCGCACCGGCGACAAGGAAGACCGCTTCCAGAAAGAAGAACCTGTGGACGAGGCCCCCATGGTGGCCGACGCCATGTGGAAGCTTACGCTGGTCTATCAGCAGCAGGGTCTTGACGCCAAGGCCAAGAACACCGCCGAACGCCTGCTGGAAGTTTACGGCGACAACCAGAACTACGCCGACAAGGCCCAGAAGTTCCTGGCTTCTCTGTAATTAGACGAGAGAACGGACCTTCGGTCCTACAGACGAAAGACGAAAGAAAAAATTAGTCCCGAAAGAGTTCGGGACTTTTGTGTTTTATGGTTATTTTTTCAATATGGAGCGAAGCTCGTCCGCCGCACGTTCCAGGTCGTCGTTCACGATGGTGTATTCGTACTTGCCCTTGGTCTTCGCGAACTCCATCTCTTTCTTGGCGTTGTGGAGTCTGGTCTGAATAACCTCTTCGGAATCGGTACCGCGACCCCGGAGCCTGCGTTCCAGTTCCTCTTCGCTGGGCGGCAAAATCAAGATGCCCGTGGCATCGGGATAGACCTTGTCGAAGTTCACCTTGCCGAAAACGTCCAGGTCAAAGAGAACCCGCTTGCCCTGCTTGAGCATGTCTTCTACAAAACTCTTGGGCGTGCCGTAGTAGTTCCCGTGGACCAGGTTGTATTCCACCAGGGCGTCGTCCTTGATCATCTGCTCGAACTCTTCCTTGGTCTTGAAAAAGTAGTGGACCCCGTTCACTTCGCCTTCGCGGGGGGCGCGGGTGGTGGCGGAAATGGAATACACGATGTCGGGGAACTCCCCGATGACCTTGTCCTTCAGGGTGGTCTTGCCTGCGCCGCTGGCGGCGCTCATCACGAACAGCTTGGATTTCATGGGAGGCAAATATAGGAAAATTAGGCGGTGAGCGCCTTGACCCTGTCCCGGATGGATTCCCTGTATTGCCGCTTTGCCTCGTCGCTTAAAAAGGACTGGCCTAGCATGGAGTCCATTTCGGGAACATGGGCCACGATGTCTTTCACAAAGCGCAATGCCCGTGTCTCGACGATGCCGATGCGTTTGGCGAATTCCATGAAATCGGCAGCACCGTAGAAACCGTTATCCCTGTAAAAATCCGTCTGGAAGGAATCTTCATCCTTGAACATGTCCAGGGCCGTTCGGGAGTCCGATGCGTGGAGCGAGGTGTTCATCAGGTCGTAGGCCGGTGAAAGTTCAAAGACGCCTTCTTGGTTGGGGCTGTAAATGGAAAAGTTCTTGATATGGGCGTCTCCGTTACACACAAGATAATTGAAAAGGACTGTCCTGAAAAATTTCTCCAAGGCTATGGTGTGGGCGCTGACATGGTCTTTTATCAGTTCCGCAATATCCTCGTAACTCAGACTTTCGTATTTGTAGTTGGAGCCTTGCTCTTCGCTGGACAGGTCGGCGACTTGGGCGAAGTCTTCTTGGTGGATTCTTGTTCCGTCTCTGTGTACATCGTATCGCTTGGTCAGGTAGGCGTATTCACCAGATGGAAATTGGAGCAATGCGGATTCGGCCACATCCAGTTTGAATATTTGCCTCGCCATTAGCATGGTCACGTGCTCGTTGGCGGGCATGTCGGCGTATAGTCGGAACTGCATGCTTGTTGCGGGTTTCAGGATATAGGTGCCGTGCCGGTCGGTAGGAACGAGCCCCTTGCCTTTGATTTTCAGGGAATACTTCGGCTGCGCTCCGGATATGGAAATCCGTTGGGGCTTGCCATCTGGGGCTTGGGCTATGTCGGGCAGTGAAAAATTCAACATGGCACTGAACCTGTCCTTGCCGAAAAGTTTTCTGGAACAGGTCCGGCAGAAATCGGTTTCGGTTTCCCGGAGGCAGCAATGGCAGCGATTCACTTTACCTCCTGCACGGTAATGTCTCCTATGGTTTCGCCCTGGGCTAGGGCGAGGAGCATGTCAAGCTTGTTCGACGGGTTGAGTTTCAGGCTCCGGCAGATGGCCTGCCTGTTTTCGCCCTCGGGCAGGAGTCCTGCAAAAAAGGGGAAAAGTCGGTGCGAAGAAAAAATCTTTTTTGACTTGGGGAGATTGATGGCGATGGATGCCCCGCCGTTTGCGAGATAGTCGCGGTTGTAGAAGAAGACGAAATGGCTCCTGTTTGATACGAGATAGCCTGCGACAGTCCCGTTCTTGAGAACCCGGGCCTTGCGGATTTTGCGGAAGGGGCTATTCATGGATGATGCGCTCCTGCAGGGAAATGACCAGGCCAAGGGACGAGAGAATTCTGGAAAGCACCTCGATGCTCGGGTTTGCGCTGTCGTTCTCGATGGCGCTTACGGTTCGCAGGCTAACTCCCGACATTTCCGCCAGGTCCGCCTGCGAAATGCCCAGGGACTTTCGTCGTTCTTCGATTTGCTTGCCGATGACCATAAAATAAGAAATATATTGCTTGTTTTCAAGTAAAAATAGGAAAAATTTGCAAAAATGTCAACAAAATGCGTAATATGTTGCGTAAAATAAAGAAAACCGCTTTCTATTTACGAAAATTTACTTGACTTTGTTTTTTTTTTTTACATTGAAAGAGGGTTCAAAATTGGAGTTGTTATGAAATGGAATTTAATTGAAGCTCGAAGTTTACGCGAAAAATCGGAGGGAAATATTCCGTCGGGTCCAGGAATCTACAAGTGGTGGGTTTCGAGGAAAGCTTTAAAATTAATCCTAGGTGCTCTTCAAGTGAATCTAAAAACGGCAGAATATGATGGTATTGAAAAAAATGAAAAAGATTGGTATTGTGTTTATGTGGGACAGGCGGAGTCATTAGAGAAACGAGTCAAGGGTAATCATGTTAATGGGAAGGGAAAGTCAACCTTTAGGAAAGATTTGGATGCTATTGTAAGAAAAATAAATGGCGACAAAAAAATCGAACAGCGTACAAATTCTCTTATAGATGAATTTGAAGTAGAATTCAGATCCGTTCCATGGAGCAAACTTGACGATGATGAAAAAAAGAAATTGGGAAGGAATATCTTCGCGTTTTCAATCAACAACATAATGGGAAAAATGAATTAAGAATAAAGTATCATATTACAAGTAAATTGACGAAGTTGAGAAAAGTGTAGATTTTTCATTTTCATCGTAACACTGTTGATTCTTGCATATAAGAGGGATTGTCGTGAGCAAAAAGTTTTTAAAAATAGTGTTTCTTTTTCTTGTGGCGTGCAGTGATGGTGACGGCATTTCATCTAATCAAGAAGAAAAAGGCGGTCTCTCGAATTTGCATAAATGCACATTGATGAACGAGGGTGTAACAATTAAGGAGCCGGATGGTGACTTGTTTTACACTTGTTCAAAGGGAAAATGGGAAAAAATAGATAATCCTGTTTCGTCGTCATCTTTTGCGGATTCGGAAAATGACTTGAATGAGGGTCAATCGTTATTATCTTCGTCGTCATCTTTTGCGAATTCGGAGGGTGGTTTGAATGAGAGTCAATTGACATCATCTTCGTTGGAATTTTGGAAAAAATTGTCCAGTGACAGTATGTTTGAAAATAAGGGAACTCTGCGCGACCCCCGAGATGGGCAGGTGTATCGTACGGTGACGATTGGTGAACAAGTGTGGATGGCGGAAAATTTGAATTACGCTTATCCGGAATCTACAGCAAAGCTGGAATCTTCTAGCTTTTGTTACAAGTATGAACCTGATAGTTGCGCAAAATATGGTAGGTTGTATACATGGGGTGCCGCAAGTGATTCTGCAGGTCTGTTTTTTGACAAGAAAAACCTTGGCGCGGAGAATGGAGTCTCTTTGCCTCATATATCCCAAGGAGTCTGTCCAGAAGGTTGGCATATTCCATCGAAAGACGAATGGCTGACTTTGCTCTATCGCGTCGGTGGGGACTATATTTCACTTATGTCAAAAGAGGGGTGGAGTGGACTAGGCTCCGATGCATTCGGTTTTTCTGCTTTGCCGGGAAAGATAACGGGAAAATATTCTTATCTTTCCGATGTTACGACTCTTTTTTGGGGTAAAGACTCTTATCGAGAAGAAGAAGTTCAGCTGATTCTTGTAGATAGCACAAGATGGCCTAGTAAAAGTGAAGTCGTCAGTGGTCGTCAGATTAGTGAATTAGGGTATGTTCGCTGTCTCCGAAACTTGCTATTGCCACTGTCTTCTTCTACCGGTAAGGGAACCCTAGTTGATAAAAGGGATGGAAAAGTTTATAAAACAGTAAAAATTGGCTCTCAAACTTGGATGGCCGAAAATTTAGATTATTCAGATGACAATTTGTATAAAATAGTTTTTTCGGGTGATTGGGGTGCATCACAATCAATCGGTAAAGTTACTTGTCTACATAACAGAGAATTCTTCTGTAAGCAGTTTGGTACACTCTATTCGTGGAGCCGTGCTTTGGATAGTGCCGCATTGTGGAGTGAAAAAGGGAAAGGATGTACGTCGTATCAGGGGTCATGGAAATGCGATGAAAGAGAACGGCCTGTATCGCCATTAAGGGGGGTATGTCCCGAGGGATGGCATCTGCCGGATTCGTTGGAATGGGAAAAGTTGTTTGATTTCGTTGGAGGCGGGGATGTTGCTGGAAGAGCGCTCAAGGCTCAATGGAGTTGGATCCCTATAGGTGGTGAGAACGGTAGTTTGACTAGTGGCAACGGTTATGATAGCTTTGGTTTTGAGGCTTTGGCAGGCGGCACGGAAAATGCTGGGGATTTCCTTACAGATGGCAAATTTACTGCATTTGTTTCTGTGACGACAAGGCGGTCATCTTGTGTTCGTTTAAATTATGATAGTGATGGATATGAACGTAGGTCTGATTCCCGTTGCTATGTCCGTTGCATTAAAGATTAGGAAAAAACAAAATGAATCAAATTCTCATTGGGGTTCCTTCTTTGAGGGAATTACTCAAGCGGAAACCTAGGGCTATATTGAATATCAGAAATAGTTCAGAAGAAGATGTTCCGTTTACGAAAGAAGCTACTGTTGAAGCAAAAAAATATGCTAGTAAAAAGAGTAAGGGCGTTTATGTTCATATATGGAAAAACGTCTGGAAAGTATGTTGTTAGATATGTGGGACAGACTGGATCGTATTTTCGTAAACGTTTAAAATGGGAATTGTCCTTGCAAAATGAGCCTGTGTCAATACGCTTTAGACAAGGATTGAAAAAACATATTGGAAAAAATCTTTTTACGGTGTTTTTTGATGAAAATGAGATAAGCGAAATGGTCAAAGGCGTCCGTGTTAAAGGGAATTTTAGATTCCTAGTTGAACAGGCGATGTTGTTCGCTTACAATTCAGATGACCTGTTGAATGAGAATAAGTAAAATGCTTCTGAATAAAAAAAGATTCTTAATCTTTGGAATGGTCTTTTTTATAGCCTGTAGCGGGGGCGGTGGAGGAGTTGCGTCTGTTTCATCCTATGCGGAGCTTGGGGATTGCTCATCAATGAATGAAGGTACTATTCGGTTTGTCTTAGGTGAAAACAAACAATATCGTTGCGTGGATGGGGAATGGACGGAATATAAGGAATCTACCTTTGGTGAATCTGGTAATCGGGGTGGTATGCCTAATGGAATGTGTTCAATAAAGCCAGCTTTTGTTGAGTCTGATTCCTTATTATGTGAAGTGGAAACGGATTACAAAACGTATATTAAAGTTGTTGAAAAATGCTATGAAGCTGGTGGTGGTAATGTTAAAATTGAACCAGATTGCTTTGGTTACGAATACGTTAGGTATTCAAGCGGCATCATCTCGATAATTTCATCTGCCTGTATGTATGCTAGTGAAATGAGTAAACAGGATTTGGAAATGGCATCTGATTATTGCGATACATTTCAAAATCTTGTTGAAAAACATCAACAATTGGAAAAATATAATGTTTCCTATAGTTGTAATTTGAGATCAATAGGAGCGCCTTTAGCTGAAAGTCTTTCGCTATCGGAGTATCTCTGGGCTGCAACATATACACGGAACTCGAATGCTTTCACTAATAATGTGTTTTTTAGCATAAATGAAGACCCCTGTTTTTTGAATGATGAAAGTCTAGAAAAAGCGGATGAATTAAGGAAATTTTGTGAATTGCCAGAAGAATGTGATATCTTTGGTGACATAGCTCGTGCACAAGATCTTTCTTGCTATGTACTGAATTATGAAAGGCTGGCGGTGACCTACCCGCCGGAATTTGTTATTCGTTTTGAAGAGCATGAAAGGAATAAACAATAGGATGTCCAACTACATGGATAAGGAGAGGGCCTTATGATTGGGGATTCCTCGGTAATGACATCCCCGTTTTGTCTATGCAGCTTTTTTTACCGGCTCAAACCTTAGCAAATAGAACGGCTCCCCATCGGGAGCCGTCTTGATGTTAGAAAAAACGAGCTGTGGCTAGTTCTCGAGAATCTGTTCTTTGGTAAAGCCGAAATACGACATGGCGTTTTCGACGGACAGTACTCCGTCGTGAACCATTTTCTTTGCCGTGTTCAACTTGTCTTCAAGTGCTTTTGCTTCGGCCTTTTGCTGCGTGTCGGCAATCTGTTGGCGAAAAACATCACCGGCGCTCACAAAGCCGTATTTTTGTCCTATGCTCTTGAAAGCCATGTTCAACTCCTTTAGAACACCTTGGTCAACGTACTCCTTTAAATATAAACTTATTTTCTGCAAAAGACAAGAGGCTTTATTCCCGTCCATCTTCTGCAGAGAGCTTTTGAACTGCGGCAAAGCTGTAAGCAGTTTATCCTTGTCAAAAGCATATTTCATCGCCACGATTCCCATTCCGGTTTCTACGTCCTCGCAGGCGAGGCAGTCGCTGTCGGGAATGTCCGCCATATTTATGAAGGTGCACTTGAAGGGAAGCACGGCCCCGTGAAAATATTTGGGGTATCCGTTTTCCAGCAGTTTCAAAGGGTCCCAGTTCTCGCGACCGTTGTAAAAGATAATCGCCATGGTGGGGAACCCGCTAAATATGCGGTTATCTTCGTGTAGCCGCATGACGGAATGGACATACCGGTCAATCTGTTCAAGGATGCCGACATCACGCCCGGACTTGTGCTCCAGCAAAATGCCCACCAGCACGGGGGCGCCCGTGGCAACGTTCACGCGGAAGGCGATGTCCGCCTCGCCAGTCTCGTCCACTTCCGAGTAGGAATCGGGAATCCGAATCAAGGTATCCAGGTTCACCACCGAGAGGAACTCACTCAGTTCCCGGTTCACTTTCGCTGACAGTTCCAGCAGGTTCTTGGCATGTGTAGTATCAGAAAACAACCATCGAAAGAATGGGTCGTGGCTGCGCTTTGCAACGCCTGTATTTTCGTTCATCATAGTTTCTCTTGGCCATGCGCGGAGAACGGCCGCGATGGTCTTGTTCATTTGGTAATATGGGAATTCGGGCCGGAACGCCGGCCCATCTGGCAACTGGTTCAAAACCGCTTGAACCACAAAGAATCCCACTTGGGAAACCAGGGACAATGTACAAAAAACTATTTGTTAGAATGTAATTTTGTATAAGAAAAGCTTTCGATTTATGCAAAAAAGCAGAGTGCAAAAAAAGAGGACTTTGCTCCTTCCCACTTCAATCTGCCCGAGATTTTTAGCGGATCCTTGTAATTCTATTGCTGCGCTCCAGAATGACAGCGAGGATAACACCTCTTGAGACCAGCTTTGCTAAATCCTAGATCCTAGTCCCTAGATCCTAATACCTACAACCTACTACCTAACACCTAACCCTACTTCTTATCCTCGATATACAACGGTCTCTGCTTGACTTCGTCGTAGATGCGGCCGATGTATTCGCCCAAGATTCCAATGGAAATGAGCTGCACTCCGGCAAAGAACACGACGGCCGTCATGAGGGATGCCCAGCCCGGCACCGTGGTGGCGGGGGAGAGGATTTTTTCCAGAATGGACCAGACGAAAACGCCGAAGGCGATGAGGGTGGCCAACAGCCCGATGTAGAAACTGACCTTCAGCGGGGCGGAACTGAATCCGGTGATGCCGTCCCCTGCCAGGTGGAGCATCTTACGCAGGGGGTATTTGGACGAACCCGCGGTGCGTTCGGCACGGTCATACTTGACGCCGATTTTCTTGAAACCTACCCAGCACACCAACCCACGCAAAAAACGGCTCCGTTCCGGCAGGTTCTTCAACTGATCGACTACGCAACGATCCATCAGGCGGAAATCGCCGGTGTCGGGAGGAATCTCGATGTTGGTGAGCTTGCCGATGAGCCTGTAGAAGCAGTAGGCGGTAACGCGTTTGAAGATGGTTTCACCCTTGCGCTTGTTGCGTTGTGCGTAAACCACTTGGTAGCCTTCACGCCATTTCTCGAGCATCTCGTGGATGAGGGCGGGAGGGTCCTGCAGGTCTCCATCGATAATGACTACCGCATCACCTTGGGCGTGGTCCAGCCCGGCGCTGAAAGCGGCCTGGTGCCCGAAATTTCGGCTGAAGTTCACCAGCTTGTTGGCAGAACCAGCGGGGATCAACCCTTCCAGGATTTCCCGTGTGCGGTCCTTGGAACCATCGTTCACGAAAATCAGCTCGTGCTCGATTTCCTTGAGTTCTTCTTCCAGGACGCGGTAAGTTTCAGCTACGATTTCTTCTTCGTTATAGACGGGTATGATGACGGACAGGAGCATGATTTTAGGTGATAGGTATTAGGTTTTAGGTACTAGGTTGGACGGTCTCAAGAGAATTTAACAATAAAAATAATAATTAAAAAGAGAAATCTGAAAAAGCGCCTTTATACAATAATTATTGTACCTAATAACTCAGAATTGCGGCGAGGCCGCTTACGGTATCAGCACCGGATTCACGAAGTCCACGTGGCTGCAGTCGATGCTTCCCTTGGCCGTTGTCTTGAGGGCGAGTTTCTGCACCCCTTCGATATTTGTGGTCAGAGTGTGGAGGCTTCCGGCCTTGAACACCGGCGTTTCGGCAAGCACGTTGCCGTCGCCCAGCACCTGCACGGAAACGCCTTCGCTACAGAGGGATTCGTCGTCCAGACCCACTCCCGCGCGGAAGGCCTTGAACGCTCCCGCAATACCATAGACAGTTTCGGAGGCGGCGTGGGTGGCAATGCCGTTTTCAAAGACCTGTCCGTTGATAGTCAGGGGCTTGCCTTCGATGCTCTTGTTCACGCCTATGTTGCCCCATTCCTGTTTGTGGGATTCGTAACGCATGTCCGTCAGTTTCTTGACGCCGTTCCCTTCGTTGAAGAAGGTCTTGTTCACCTGGGCCAGGACCTTGTTGCCGTCCAGGACGATGTAGCGGAAGGTGTTGTAGCCGGGCTGCAACTTGTCGTAACTCACCAAGATGTTGTATTCTCCAGGAACGAAGACGGTATCCTTCAGTAGCACCCTGTCGTGCACAATCCGGAGAGTCCAGTTTTGGGGAGCGCCCCTCTGTTCTATGAGTTTGAAATTCAGGAGCAGGGGGGAGTCGCTCGGATTAACCGCAGCGCTGTCGCCTGTAGTTACAGCGGCGCTGTCACTTGCCGGGGCGGCTATGCCCCTCGTAGGTTCGGAAACCTGGATGATGTTTGTGGGGTCGTAGTTCTTGCGTCCGTTGAACTTTGCAATCTGCACCCAGTAGTTGTTGGTGATCAATACGTTCTTGACCCCTTCCAGGTCCATTTCCCGTTCGAACACGTCGCAGGTGGTGGCGATACGGTGTTCCACCGCCTTCTTGTGGTAGGTCTGGCTATCCCAGCAGTCCAGGCCGCGGATGTAATAGACTTCGCCGTTGTATTTGTCCAGCAGTTCCTTGATTTTGCCGTCGTTCATCTGGCGGACCTTGTCGTAATGGTAGGCGGATACGCCGTAGGCGATAAAGTGCCAGGGCCTGCCGTAGATGAACAGCTTGTTCGTGGGTTGCTGTTCGTTCAGCCATTTCCAGATTTCCTGCTCCTCGGTAGTCAGGTGGTTCCGGTTGTACATGATGTTCTTGTTGAAGTCCGGCTTGTAATGGAAAGTCCAGCCCGCAAAGAGAAGCGTAAAGAGGAGTCCCAGTACCAGCACCGCCGAGGTCTGCTTCTTGGTCTTGGAGTCCGTACCGAAATATTCAATCAGGTGGGCTACCGGCAGGGCCGCCAAAAAAGCCATGCTGGGAATCATCACCAGGCTGTAGCGCTGGTTGATTTCGATACCGAAGTCGCCGGACACGTTTTCCAGAATCATGTAGGTCTGGATATGGTACAGGGCGAGGAACACGAGAACTTCCAGGTAGAACTTGTTGCCCTTGCGGAAATCCATGACGGCGCGGTAGATCAGGTATAGGAGCCCGGCAAGGAACAGCCAGTTGAAATAGGTGAGGAAGGGGTTTACAAGTTCGCCCTTGTCGTTCAGGGGCTTGGTCATGACTTTCCAGTTGTTCACCAGGTCCTCGAAAAAATGACCGTGGGCGGAAAATTCACCGCCCTGGAATCCGAACCCCTGGAAATAACTGATGGTAAGCAGTGCCGGTACCGAGAACAGGGAGAGCAACACGAAAAAGACGGGGGCCTTGAAATCCTTCTTGTCCAGCATTTTCGGCAGGGCAAACAGGATAAAGGGCAGCAGGCAGAAAACCGTTTCTTGGCGGGTCTGTGCAAAGAAGGCGAGGGTGAGGGCGAGGAGCGCCCAGTGCCGGACAGTGTTGCGGTCAAAGGCCCAGCGGAAC
>Ga0310697_10006429_pt1 | contig 11179 bp, 12 predicted proteins | sample 172DNAGHGlowgp2_FD_203883 | JGI IMG/M metagenome (GOLD analysis project Ga0310697, IMG submission 203883) | Sheep rumen microbial communities from Palmerston North, Manawatu-Wanganui, New Zealand - 1728 DNA GHGlow gp2 (v2) (version 2) | ecosystem: Host-associated > Mammals > Digestive system >... | reverse complement strand
AGCATGGGAATGCGTATCAGCGTAGAACGAAAAGATCTGCAGGTGACATGCTCCATGCACCTGTCGAATGTACACGACGAAAACATCCACGAAACGTTTAAGTCTTCACCGCCATTGTATCTCAATGCCGACACATCAAAGGCAGTCAAGGCGGCTCTGGATTTCAAAGAACAACTCAATGTGAAGGACGAGTGACAATGCCTGTAGGAAGCCTTCAAAATTTCGCCAATCAAAATAGCAAAAGTGCCATGAAAGACGGCACCAAGATGGGTTTGGGAAGCTCACAGCCGGAAGACAAGACTCCGGGAATGGTTTTTCGTAATCTCTACGAAACCCGTCAGAGAGCGGAGGACAACAAGGTAGTCGCCCAGCAGAATAACACGGATGTGACTGCCTTGTGGAAGAAATATTCGGCGGGAGACAAATCTGCAGCCAGAGATATTCTTAAAGGTCTTGAACCCACCATCAATGCCGCTATAGCCAATACAGCCGGTGGTGATACCAGGTATCTCACGCGTGCTCGCCTTATGGCTTTACAGGCACTTCCCGGTTACGATCCCAATCAAGGTACGGCACTGCCCACCTACATCTATAACAGACTGCAAGGTCTTCGCAGACTTTCGGCGGATCGGGGTAACTTCATTCATGTTCCGGAGCGCTCCGCGCTTCAGCGTAAACAGTTGGAAGAGATCAAAAAGGATTATGAGTTAGAACATGGGGCTGAACCATCCCTCGCCATGCTTGCCGATCTCAGTGGATATCCGCTTCATAAAGTCAGTAGGTTGATGTCCATCTTCGGCACTACATCCACCAGTGCTACTCGCGGAGAATCGGGAGATTCCTTGGAAGCACAGAAGCGTACCGCCAACGAGCTCTATAACGATACCTTCTATATGGAGCTCCCGGAAATTGACAAAAAAATCTACGAATGGTCTACGGGGTATAAAGGCGCCCCGCAGCTGGACAGGGCTACAATGGCCAAGAAGCTCGGTATCTCCGAGGCCGCAGTATCGCAACATGCCACAAAGATCAACCGAATGGCGGCCAAGTTCGATCAAGAATTGACGCAGACTATCTATGGCTGAACAAGAACAACGATCTAAAGTTCTGGACGACCCGCAAATCAAGGCGTTATTGGAGGTCAATTACGCCTATAATGACTATTTCCGCCAACTTGCCGACCAGGACAACAAAAGCGTAGAACCTCCAGAGATACCGGAACTTACAAAGGAAGCGCTCGGAGAGATTCTGATGAACGTTGTGCCTAAGGACTTTGGCACTTTCGGGGATCTGCAGTACATTAACAACGCGGCTAAAGCCGGATTCGCTCTTATCAAGCTTCGTAAGGGATCTCCGATGTGGGCTAGCGGACGTATCAGAGAGACGAAAAGTGATTCGGGATATTAATTATCAGGAAACCGCGGGTAATCGTACTATCGCGCTGACCACGCTTCAGGACACTCCGGAAATTCTGAAGAGGGCTATCACTTTGATGCTCTTCAGTAAAGACCCGGATATCCGTAACTTCAATGGAAGAAGCGCGGCTACAGCTTTTCCTACCATTACGCAGGCCGGGTTCCCTGCGGTTAATTTTTATCTTACGTTGGCGGCCAAGCGGATACAAACCATTTTGTCCACTATGTACGACAATATCGAGTCTGTATATTTTGAAGCGGTGGACGATGCTCCGCGAATTGCTGTTACGTTGAATGTTAAACTTACGGCTGAGGACTCGCCGTTAACTCAAATGGTATTCTCGGAATGAGCGGTATTTCGACCCTTCTCTTCAAGTTTCTCCAAAAACGTTTCGGCAACTTCGACTGGGGTAACGGTTCGGTTATCCGTACACTGGTGGCTGAACCGGTCGTAGAGCTGTCTGAGCAGGCGGTGTCGGCTGTAAACAACGTTTATAACAGCATCAATATCCAGGCATTGCTGGACTCCCCGGAAGAACACGCCGATGACATCGACAAATTGTTCAAATCTATGGGGCTGTCAACGCCTACGGCAACAGTATCCACCGGACGTGTCCGATTGCTGCTGGATTCGGACGACAGCTTTATTATCCCGGCGGGTGCATCCTTTGAATATAACGATGTCACGCTGATGACTGCCCAGGCATATACAGCGCGAGTCATTGATCCTTTCAACCCGGAAGACGAATCTACCGATACGATATTGGAAATATCCCCAGTAGATCCCGTGGTACTGAGCGGTAATATGACCGCCACCGCCTATGAAGTTATTGTGCCCGTGCGGTCAATAACCACCGGGATAAATCTCTCGGAAGGCACCGAGCTAACATGGAACGGTATTACTGCGGGTATTTATTCCGCTACGGTGTATTCTACTATTACCGGTGGAATCAATGATTACACGGCTTCGCAGAAAATAAACCTCATCCGGCAGCAACTTTTCCCCGCCGCGGTGTCTGCGCAGGAGAGTGTTCTTCATGCGATCAATACTAACACTCCTGACCTGGCTGTAGACTGCGCGTTCGCTCCTACAAGCCCTGTGGGATATACCGATGTTTATGTCAAAACCACTGCCGCACCAGCCACATGGCGGATTAAAGATTGTAGTATCGCCGCTACCGCTGAGGCCGGGGTGTTTTCACTGACAGTTCCGGCTGCGGGTATCGCCTACGTTAAACGCATTGTCATAACTGCTGTGGTTAACGGTGTCCCGCAAGATACCTACTATCCTGTTTTGTCCTTTACCAGAAATGGTCGTGTCGCTACGATTACATTTAATGGCGGTACGGGAACTGGTGCTCCGTCCGGCGGTGACCTTGTGGATGTGGAAGTCTTCGGGCTCAGCACTATGGTCGATGTTCAACAAGCACTGGATGTTTACACAGAGAACACCGGGCTGAATTTAATAGCGTGCACCCCTGAGCTGGCGTCTTTACAACTTTATATTCCCGTTGCTTCCGGGGTTGTCAGCACTGCTGCCGGTACTACAGTAGCCGCCGCAATCAATAGCTCGTTGCTTAATGCTACCGGTATTGGCGACAGCATGCTCCGTCCGATTTTGGCTACCCAAGGTATCAGTATGGCCGGAAACGGGACATACACCGTGAAACGCTACAGGGATGGCGCTATCAAGGTCAATCTCGGTACCGCTGATACAGGGCTTCTCAGCGCGGGGGGTAAACCCTACGCCATCTACAGTCATAACGATCAGGTGACTCTGGACAATGTCCAAACTGTATGATAAACTTTTAGTCCCCGAATGGCGGACTGCAATTTCTCCACGAGGATTTGCGGACAGTGTTCTGCAAGGTATTCGTGGGCTGACGCAGCGAATCGCCGACGTCGTCGGTCTCACCCTCAAGCATACTACACATCGCGTAGGATATCGCACTGTCAACATCGCACTGGACGAGATTGTCTACGTGGCAACACCTGCGGTGGGTGGGCTGTACGCAGGGGATATCATCGCCGGTGTCGTTGACGGCACAGTTGCGGGGGCTTATCCGGAACGATGCAACAAGTATCGTTTCAAATGGAGCGATCCCAATATTGATGTTTTTGGCGCCGGGCTGGAATCCCCGATGGCGATCAGAGGCCGCGATTTCTATGTCCACAGCGGCTATTACTGGTTCAAGAAGCACCCTGCCAAGTTTGGAACGATCGGCGTGTCCGGTAATAAGCACATGCTGTCGATGTTGTGTATCGGTGGAAACCACGTGGTAGACACCGACCCTCTGGGACTGCCCTATCATAGCTCCGCAGAAGCTTCGGTGCGTACTGCGGTAGACGCTGCGGTGTATGGAAATGCTCCTATGGGTGTTTCTACCAAGATTCTACAGGCTGTTGGCGGTTGCGACCTTGGTAATACCAAGATAGCAAATACATGGACCGAAGAGGATCTACTGATAGCAGTAACCGCAGATAACAAGATCAATTATGCTCCTGCAGACGGCGGCGTGGCCCTCCAAGACGGCAGCCTTCCGGATTTGTCGGTCATTACTACACCATCCGATTACTTCGTGCTGAACCTTGAAGATCACACATATGTCATTCCGCTTACCGATGACAATCTGGTAAAAGACTTTCCCGAAGTTCTGGTGAGGTTTCCCGGTATCAGCACCAATGGAACTACTTTCAGTGGTACGGCGCTCCTTGCGCTACTCCAACAGCAAGGTTGCGTTTTCTATCACTGGGGTTATATTGATAACAATCAGAATAAGCAAAAAGTGCTGAGCTCCTATAACATCGGCACCGGTAAAGCCTTGGTCAATGATGTTATCACGGTGCACATGGATCTGTCCGACATAGAGGAGGAAGCAACGCCGACACCCGTATTCTTCAATATGACTGCGCGTTGCTATAATTGTTGCTGATGTACACTATTTCTGGCGCACAAATCAATGGGCTGTATGCTTTCTATACGGCAAATCCTGTTGAGGATATCTCCATCGTCACATCCGGCGGTGTAGTATCCTCGGGCGGTTCGGTAACGGCTCTTAATCTTCCTGAAAAATTGACGGCTATCGTCAACGCAGGCGGCGGGGCTGTTCGTGTGCGCAATCTTTCCTATACAGCCGGGAGCAGCAGCTACACTTTTATGGCCAATACCGCGGATAACAACGTAGACCCCGTCCAAGGGATACCTTTTAAGGCCGGCGTAGTCATTCGTGCGGTTGGTTTGGCCAGTCTTAACGCTCCAGTAAGCTCGTATGACTACGAGAAGCACGTGGTCAATGTCAATTATTCCTCCGATACGCTGTTTTCGTATGCGGAGCTTGATTCCAATCACACAGTACCTGCGAATGGGGCTGTTACGATTATTTGTGAGGTGCCTTAATGTCTTGGAACCCGATAGAAGATGGAGTTACCGGGCTTAATGCTGCGGACCTCAATCCGATATTCAATGATCTGTCCGAACAAATCGGTGCGTTGACAATACTTACCGATGCCAACAAAATAGCCTACAGGGCTGCTGGCTGTGCAGGCTTATCCAAAGGTACGGTGGTTGCCTTTGACGGAACTAAGTTTGTTGCCGCAGAACCGAGCTGGACGATAGAGCCATCCTCCGGGAGAACTATTCCATCTCCGCTGTCCTATGTAGTTGGTATTTTAACCAGCGACGTGGCCGCAGACGGTACTGCTGATCTGCTGGTTTCAGGTATCATCACTATTACCGAAAGCAGCAATGATAATGAAAGCGGTCCCGTTTATCTCACTTCCGGGGGTGGTCTTGCAAAAGGCGTTCCCACGGGCGTTCTTCCGGTGTGCTGCGGATACCGTATCGAAAACGACAAACTGATCTTCAGACCTTGCGCCCCAGACTATACCGGACATAGACACACCGAATACACACTCAGCGGCGGTAGTTGGAGCACCAATGTCTACACATACGCTAACGACACGACTTGCGGCGCCATTCTCGCAGCAGTTCCGACTGATTCTATCGTGTGTATCGTTGATGGTGTCATTCGGAATTTTACGGTAAACACCACAAATCAGACTCTGACCATTTCCGGAATCAGCGCTACTCCGACCGAAGTCAAACTTTTTGCCACTACTTCTCTGGTATCCAATGATGCCGAAGTACGGGCGATAGCTCCGGCGGACGACAACACTATCCTTAAAGTCACCAAAGCCTTCGGCACCGTGTATCTCGATACGGAGCTTACTCCGGTCGCTTCCGGAAACAATAACGGTACGTGCGTGGCGTCAATCACTCGCAGTGGTATTCAGACTGCCGATGTGGTCAACACCCTGACTGCGGGCGGACATATCAGCATCACCGGTACAAACGGCAACTACACAATTTCGGATGAGGCTATCGGAACGTATCTGGACTTCCAGACCATTAACGCCAACAACGTGTTGGTCGGCGCAACCGCAAATGACGCCATTCTGACATTCCCATCCGGGATCGATTCCAGCGTTCTTGGAATCGTGCGTCTTCCGACACTGTCTACTAGTAAGATGTGGTCATTCCGGGTGTTTGTTTGGACTGAGTCCGGAAGTACTGCCGGGTTGACGGCTGATGTGAAGATCCAAACTCCGCCGACTGCTCCGGGACAAGCGCTGCCCGCGGATACTACTGAGTCCGGTGTTGCGATCAATACCGGTGCGCTGACTGCTCCTGGTAATTCGCTTATTCAAATAACTCTCGCAAGCACCGGCACACAAGTTCAAGTAATTGCCGCAGGTGTATACATTGCGGCAGTAGAATAGAAAGCACTGACTGATGCCTATCCTCCGTGAGTACTACAACGAAAACGCCCACAGATACTACCCGTTTGTAAACGCCAACGAGGTTCCTACCGGGCTAATTCTCGACTTCTGTCTGATCTCCACTACGAATCTCCCGGATAACGCCACGTCGGAGGACACCAGCGTCACCTATATCTCACAGCTGACCACCGATGGTACTCAGCTTCGGGTGTATCTGGCTGCCAGCACCGATGATGGAGACATTGACTTCGGTTGTATCGCCACTACCGATGTCAGCACCCCTATTGTTGCAGGCGGTGTACTCGGCAGACGTACCAACATCTCCTACGCAGCCAACGGCTATGTTTTTCAGGGTTACATCATTACGGGAGACCTCGAGCGGCTTCTGCCGCTGATGCCGGCAAGCACCCTACTGAATAAAACTACTGGCCGACTGTATACCAACTGCATAATGCACATGACCCATTGGCTAACCGGTTTTCAGGTCGGGGATGAAACCTTGACCGGATTGGTGGAACTCGTGGCTGGTCCCGGGATCTCCCTGAGCGTTTCCGGAAATACCGTCACCGTGTCCTGCATCGGCGCTACAATACCCCCCGATAATGCCATTATCATCAATGACGACACATTGCTGAGCAATCTAATAGCCGCATATGGGCAGCCCATTACCAGTATCAACGGGGTCGACATTACCGATGGTGGGGATTGGACGATTGCGGTTAAACCCGATGAAGGCTTGGTTGTCGTTGCAGATAACACCACCCACAGCATATCGATCACCAATCAGTTCGCACAGGCGTGCTGCTCCTCCGACCAGATCCAGACACTTGTAGACAACATTGCACAGCTGAACGAGCGGGTTATTACCGTCAATAACTTCCTCACGCAGCTCGAAACCAATGTAAACATCCTATCCACACAACTCACACGACTTACGTAGGAGGGGTATTGTGAGTAACGGATATCTTGCAGATCTTCCCGGCTGTGGGATGAAGGTAAATAACACGGTGGTTTCTTCCGGCGGCATCCTCGTCAATGCACCACCGATGCAGAACCTCGACGCCGACATAATCCTTGGCAGTGGAGGTTCGTTGTCCGTCAGCACCACTTTTCCGGAAGATCTCTCTGCCGCATATCAGGACTTTATCACCGCTAAGCAGACGGTGATGTACAATGGCGGCTCCTGCGTGTATGTGGGTAATTCCCAGTCTTTCGACAGCGGATACTACGCCATCACCCAGTCTAGTCTTATGACCTTAAACGAGGTTGGTGGTTCCGTAGAAAATATGGCGGGTAGTCGGTATAGCAATCTCAACATCAACCCCACCATGGGTGTGTGGACCGAGACTGCAAAGGTTAATGATGGTACGGTATCATTGATGCGAACACGGAAACCTTGTGTCACCTGTAAAGACTGGAACGACCTGTTCGTCATGGAGATGGTCCTCTATCACGCCATCGACAATATCTCCTGGAGAATAATGCGGACTCCTGCCGTATCCTGGCCGGCGGGTGTGTGGAAACAGTATCAGGGCGCACTCTATAGATGGAACGCCAAGGCGTATTCCGCGCAATACGTATATGACTTACAGAGCACCGAGGATACCTTCACGCTTAAGTTGGGGTGGGTGAACGTTACCTGTACTCCGGATACCAGCTTCGCCGCGTATTCCGATGTGGCACTGACGCCCGTATCGGCTGGCGGAGATGCCTACGTGCAGTATCGTCTGCTATACGGCGGGGGACCCACCGCGTCTATATCGGGGGGACTTGCATTTGTAGCCAACACGGGGACGTCGCAAATATATTTCCCCAGCCAAGACGCGACTAACAGCAGCGGATTGATTGCCGCGCTAAGCGCAGGGTTCGCTGCCGCCGGCACCACCTCCCCCTCTGGAATAACCGGTTACAGCGTTGCTTCTACAATGCAGGACTTCAACGTTGCGGAAAATACCAACAACTGGATAGTCGGTATAGTTTGTTCCGGCCTGGCTGGTGACGGCTACGGCGCTGCCGGTTTTCAGCTGGGTTACGCTCAGCGTATTGGCACTCAAATAGAAACTACCGCCGATGAGAAGTGGACCTACAACGTGTCTACATACTGGTATAATAACCTGACATCCGGGTCATCCGCGGCGTATACTACATCCGGAACGGCAATCATCAATGGTCTGCAGAATCCGTCGTAATACACATGATATTAGCTAACACAAAAACTACCGGATATTCATTGGGGCTGCCGCTTTACTGGCCGAGTAACCCGGCGCAGCTATCCACGGGAATCATTCAGGGGTTATCCATTAGCCTTTTACTGAATGCGGAGGACTCTGTTCCTGAATTGGAGATAACCAAATACGCGGTACAAGGCAATCACGTATCCCTAGCGATATCCGGTCCAAACATCTTCTGCAGTATGGAGGGCGATCTTTCGGATGCGTATACTGTGTACACGCTGGAAAGCACCTCCTCGGTGTTCCTGCGCGGCTGGGTGGGACTATACCCCGACAACACCGAGAAACTCGTGAACCTGGCGGGAGCTAGAATAAACCCGCTGTACATTCATGCGAGTATCCGACAAGCGGTAGATCCCGGCGTATTCTGTCTGCGGAACGGCACTCAGGTAGTTACCAGCACCTCACTGCTCGGTATGAGTGTAAGAACCACCGCTGACGTAACGGTGACCTCGACGTTTGAGTCTGGCGGAGTCGTATACGACACGGAAGTGAACACTGCGGTGACACCGGCCGAAAGCGTAGACAGCAGCAGTATCTATTATATCAACGGTCTGCCCGTATCTGCGAACGGCGAGGCCTCCCTGCGACTTCCCGCTGGATGGACGGTTATGGGAAACAAGTTGTGTGCGCGTGTGGGAAATCCGAGCACAACTCCGTCCTGTGTGGCTACCGACTATATTACAGAGGGCTTGGGACCCCAGAATTTCGCAGGTGACTATAACCCGCTGGGTGTGGCTTTTGACGATGGTGTGTTAAACATGGTACCGATCTACAACGGCACAGTCAAATTTAACTCCGAGTATGAGCCGGGCGGACTCGTCTGGGATGATCTATCGGTACAGCACGACGGAGCGGCCGCCAATGCTAACTAATACACATATTACAGATACTGCTCCGTTCGCTGTGCATAGCACATTCCTCTGCGACGGTCTGAGTATACCGCGGGGATTATTTTACGGTGGCTGCTTTTATACAGCGCAGGAGTTCGTCCCCCCGGTACATATATCCTATATCGCTCCCGGAGGTATTTGGGGAGTTGCCGATGCCACCGGCGTGGAATTGGCACAAGTGCATTTCACCGCAAGCAGCCCCGTAGGAAATATCATAGGAACAGACGGTCAGTACGCGGGGTGTCTAAAAGCACGGATATATGATTACTGCAATACTCCGGCCAGCGGTGGGATCAGCACGTCGGGCGGGATCATCAGCGGCGGAGATTTGGAAGTATTCCTTCGTGGCATCACCCGGAGGTATGAGCTGGACGCCGATACGTTGATACTGGATATCTGCTGTTGTACGGCGTTGGCTTCGTATGAAGCCGCATCTCCGGAGATTCGAGAAATACATCTGCCGGACGATTGTGCGCTGGTGTTGGACGACAGCGCCAATTATTATATGTCCGCGATACCCGTACAGTCGACAAATACCCCGGCGCTTCAACGGTTGGTGATATCCGGTGGATCTACGAGCTGTACCCTGTCGGGCAGCCATATCAGTATTTTGCCATGGTGTGAAACACCCGTGGCCATCGGTACATCCTCAGACGGCTATGTCCCGCTTACCAGTGGAGCCCCGGAAGGTGTGCAGGATATTACAGTGTCTGTCGTGGACGGCGCGATAGTCATTGCTACACTTGGGAGCTTTGGTCGTATCAATGACTAGTCTATATATGCGGCGTAATTCGCCGTTTGTCCTAAATCACAGCGGTGTCAATACCGGTAAAATACTGGATCTTCGTATCCACTGGACCGCCGATGATATCGTAACAGATGTCCCGGAAGTCGATCCGGGTGAGACACGGTTAATCAGTGTTGCGGACGACACATTGGTATTTGCTGCCAGACATCCTATATACAGAGACACCTGTTTCCGACAGACTATATCCGGGGCCGTATCCCAATATCTGGATTACCTGACTACTAATGCGGGACCTTATCAGGTGGATACTGCCACCGGTATGGTGTCATATCTGGTGATGGGGTCTGGAGGGGCTTGCGGACTAGCGCTGTGGAGTCCCCGGATAGTACTCGTACTGGATTTAAACTATCCTAATTGGGTAGATACCGGTACGGATGTCGGTTTGGTGGAGCCTTTCAACGTGATTTTTGACTACGTCCCACAGGCAACCCGGCAAAACATTCCCGTATTTACGGACGCAAATAGCAGCATAGTGATCTCCGGGAACTATTTTACCAATACGCCGACAAGCAGCGGTCAAATAGTCTCTACAGCACACAGATTTTCGCTAACCGACAATACACTGGTGTTCCTGGATAGACCGGCGGTCCCGGAACCTCCGGAAAAGATACTTTCAATAAATGGCGTCCGCGCCGACCATGGCGGCATAACGATCAAGACCTTGATATGAGTTCCAGCTGTCTGATAAAACCTATTCCACCGCTCTGTGTCGGAGCAGCCGCTGTCAGCGTCTCCTATAGCTCCGGTATCGCGTTGTCGGAAGATGTGATCACGTATGCCAGTACGGCTGCAGTATACGGGATCGGTAAATTATCTACACAGGTACCGTCATTCAATCCGTCGTGGGCTGCGCTATCCGCATATGGCTTCAACAGCGGTACGGTAGGATCAACATGGCAGGCGCTGGAGTATCATATTTCTGGCGGGCGTACTGTGGGCCCCCCGGTATCCTCCGGCGGTGCAGCCTGCGCCGCCGACAGTTACAATACTGCTGATAATGAATATACGCTGATATCCTGGGAAGGTTTAGCGGATAACGGGTGGACAGGTGCG
>Ga0310697_10006424_pt1 | contig 11188 bp, 8 predicted proteins | sample 172DNAGHGlowgp2_FD_203883 | JGI IMG/M metagenome (GOLD analysis project Ga0310697, IMG submission 203883) | Sheep rumen microbial communities from Palmerston North, Manawatu-Wanganui, New Zealand - 1728 DNA GHGlow gp2 (v2) (version 2) | ecosystem: Host-associated > Mammals > Digestive system >... | reverse complement strand
CTCCTAGCAAGTTGATCCGTAGAGACGTCGCTTCCCGTCGTGCACCCGCACGTGGAGAGTCGCCTTGTCCGGAACGAGCGGCGCGTAGGTTATCAAACCGCCCCCCGGCTGTCAAGCGGCTGCGGCGTTCCCCATGGCACCTGCGCTTTTTGGTATAATTGTCGGCGAACCAAGGAGCACAGCATGTCAAGAATCGAAGAAGCGTTGAAGACGGCCTGCGACACGCAGGCGTGCGTGATCGGCGAGAACATTCTCGGACAGACGCCGGCCCTCGTGCGGGAGCACTTCCCGGCGGCGACGCGCGCGCTGGTGGTGGCGGACCCGCGCACGTGGGCGGCGGCGGGCGAGCAGGTGGCGGCCCTCCTCGCGGAGGCGGGCGTCTCGTCAGAACGCTACATCCTGGAACCGGACGGCAAGATGTTCCACGCGGACTACCGTTACGCAGTGGAGGTGCGCGAGGCGTTGACTGCGGCCGGCACCCAGAAAGGCGACCTTGTGCCCGTGGCGGCAGGCTCAGGCGTGGTGAACGACCTTGTAAAACTCGCCTCAGGAGACCTCAAGGTGCCGTACCTCGTCTGTGCCACGGCCGCGAGCGTGGACGGCTACTCGAGCTTCGGCGCGGCGATCCGTTCGCCCGAGGGCGCCAAGAAAACGTACGCTTGCCCCGCGCCGCGCGCCATCGTGGCCGACCTCGCCGTGATGCGCACCGCCCCGAAGTGGATGGCCGCCAGCGGCTTCGCCGACCTGCTCGCAAAGGTGCCCGCAGGCGCGGACTGGATCCTCGCCTACGAGCTGGGCGCGTGCGCGTGGCACGATCGCGCGTGGCATACCGTGCAGGACGGTCTGCCAGACGCGCTCGCCAACCCGGAGGGCGTGGCGGCGATGGAGACGGAGCCGATGCGCAAGTTTGTCGAGGGCCTCATGCTCGGCGGCTTCGCGATGCAGGACATGCAGAGCTCGCGTCCCGCATCCGGCGCGGAGCACATGTTCAGCCACATCCTCGAGATGCGCGACCACACGTACAAGGGCGACATCGTTCCGCACGGCATCCAGGTGGGCGTGTACACGCACTTCATGACGAAGTTCTTCGAGCAGATCCTTGCCTTCGACTACACGAAACTCGACGTGGACGCGTGCGTAGCCGCCTGGCCCGACTGGCCGACAGAGGAGGCGCTCGCCCGCAAGCTCTTCGCAGGCACGAAGTTCCCCGACGTGGGCGTGACCTCCACGAAGGCGAAATACCTCGACAAGGACGGCCTGCGCGCGCAGCTCACGATCGCGAAGACGCGTTGGCCCGAAATCAAGGCCCGCCTCGAGAAGCAGCTCCTGCCGTCCGCCGAGGTGGCGCGCAGGCTGCGCGTCGTCGGCGCGCCGGTCTATCCCGAGGAGATCGGAACCACGCGCGAGGACTCGTGCGCGAACGTGATCGTGGCCGCACACATGCGCGACCGCTACAATTCGCTCGACTTCACCTACCGCACCGGCCAGATGGACGCATTCGCGCGGGCGGCCTTCGGACTTTAAAGGAGAAACACATGTCATTTGAACTGCACAAGAAGAAGGCGTTTGTCTGCGATCTGGACGGGACGCTGTTCATGGGCCCCAACCCGATCGCGCCGGCCGTCAAGTTCGTGATCGACAACACGAACAGCGGGCGTTTCGCATTCTACTATCTCACGAACAATACGTCGAAGTGCCCCGAGGAATACATGAAAAAGATCGCGGGCGCGGCGATTCCCGTCGTTCCCGAACAGATCCTCACGCCGCTTATTACGCTCGAGGCTTATATCCGGGAAAAAGGATACAAGTCGGTCTATCTCATCTCCAGCGAGAAGGTGAAGGCGCACATGGCGGAACGTCTGGCCGACGCGGGCGTGTCGCTTGACTACGATCCCGAGCGCAACGAACTGATCGCGCTCACCTACGACAAGGAGCTGACGTACGCGAAGCTGGCGGATGCGACGAGCCTCTGGAACATGCGGAACTGCCCGCCCAGCCCGATGTGCCCCGTCCGCACGAAGAACCAGGAGCCCGTCGACTTTGTGGCGACGCATCCCGACAACTGCTGCCCGAGCGAGCGCGGCCCGATCCCCGACATCGGCGGGATGATGAAGTTCCTGGAGATCACGAACGGCATGAAGCCGAGCCACGTGTTCGGCAAGCCGTCGCCGACGCTCCTCGCGCCCGTGCTCGCGAAGTTCAAGCCGGAGGAGATCGCCGTGGTGGGCGATCGGCTCTACACGGACAAGGCGATCGCGGACAACGCGGGCGTCGATTTCGTGTGCGTCCTCTCCGGCGAGACGACGCCCGCCGACCTGCAGAAGTACACGGGTACGCCGCCGTCCGTCGTGGTCGAAACCTTCGATCACGTGCAGGACCATCCCTAGGCGCGGAACCGGGCGCTACCGCTGCAACTCTTTGAAATAGGCCTCGATCGCGTCGGCTTTCGTCGTCTCGCGCACGGCGCGTACGCCCAGCGCCCTCACGTCGCGGATCCAGTTCTCCACAGCCTCCGCGCGCGTCTGCGGACGCGTCCATGGCAGGTACTTCCGTTCGGCGAGGCTACATAGCGCGTCGTAGTGCAGGAGCAGAAGATGGTCGACCGACAACCGCTCGCGGCGGACGCGGGAAGCGTACGGCTCGCCTTCCTTCTCCGCCGCGGCCACGGCGGCGTCCATGATCCGCGTCACCTCCAGCTTCTCCATCCCGCCAAGGAATGGCGCGCTCTTGTGGTAGCAGCCTACGGGCTTCTTCGTCTCCCTCGGCCCGTCCTCCACGCGCGCGATGAACCTGGCGAGGTGCGGTGCCGCCGTCTTGCCGTAGTAGCCCGCGAGAAACTCGTCCACAAGACGCTTTTCGTCGTCGTCGGGATTCCACAGGAGGTGCGCGGCGAGATAGTGGCGGAGCGTGGCGAACGACCCTGCGGAGCAGAGCGCGTCGCCCTGCTCGAACACGCCCACGGCCCCGTTCGCCGCGAACAGGCGGATGTTGGGCGCGATGGACGCGATATTCGGGTGCGGCATCATGTAGCTCGTGAAGTTCGCAAGGTAGTCCCAGATGAAGAGGTTGCCGCCGGCCACGCGTCGCCAGTCGGCGAGGTCCTTCGCGAACGCCGCGTTCTTCGGCGCGGAGGCATCGGCGAGCGGCCGCGCAAAGTCGCACTCGATGTCGCAAAGGCGCACCACCACGTTGTGACGCGGCCGCGTCTTCGTCGGCGCCTTGCGCGTGAACTGGTAGGCGAAGGTGTCGATGCGCACGTGCGGGAACTCCTTTTCCACCGCCTTGGCTACCTCGTTCGCGAAGCGCAGGTACGGACCGGACGCCGCTCCGCCGTCCTCGTCCATCATCGCCTTGCACGCCGCACACTGGCAATAGCCGCGCCAGTCGTTCTGCGATACCTGGATGAAGTCCACGGACGAATCCTCGCGAAGTCGCTTCAACGTCTCGCTGACATACTCGGCCTTCATCGCCTTGTTGGCGAGGCAGAGCTGCTTCGGTTGACGCGTACCGTCGATAAGCGAATACCATTCCGGATGCACGGTGAAATACGTGTTGGTCGGCAGAACCTCGAAAAAGGAATGGTATGCGCTGCGGCGACCCTTGAAGAAGTAGAGGCGGTGGTTGCCGCCCATCTCGGGCGGAATGAACGTCATCTCGGAGAGCATGAAGCGCGTGAGCGAAGAGAAGTTGCCCTTTGAACGCACCTTGAAGAGCGGATCGAACCCGTCGAGGTAGTATGTCTCGCGATATTTGAATTGCGGCGCATAGTCGAGCGCAATGTTGCCGGCCGGGACCTGATCGAGCTTCGGATAGGTCGCGGCGCCGGAAGTCCACCACCGTACGCCGCACCATTTCTCAAGATAGAGGTCTACCGCATAGAATGGCGCGCGCGCCGGATCTCCGTCCATCACCACGCCGTCCGGGACTGACTTGAGGAACACGCCGTCCACGGGCCACGACTTCTCGCCGCGCGCGGCCCTCGCCGCCCGCGTTGCGCCTACGAACAGCCGGGTGCCGTTCGTCGCATCCTTTTCGGACACGATCGTCGGCCGCGCGCCGAGGCACTTCGCCAGCTCGCCCGCCAGCTCGTTGGCGGCAGACCGTTCGACGGCGGTCGGCGAATCGGGCAGCACCACGACGGGCATCCCGGGCGCGCCGCACGCCGCCAACGCCATCATCCCGATGCTTGCCGCCAGCCAAAACATCCGTCTGATCTCCCGAAAGTGCGTTGCAGTATCGTCGATCATCTTTCTAGCTTTCGCCTGTGCCATTTGACGGCAGTCTACCAAATCCTCCTCCCGCTGACAAGCAACACGATCCGCCCGAAATCTGCTATACTTTTCACAGCTCATCTGAAAGGTGGGGGCCGCACGGTCTGGCGACGAGAACCGACGTCGGGAGCGAGAAGACAGAGCCGCGACACACATCTTTTTGTTAGTAAATCTGAAGAGAAAAGAACATCTAGCATGAACAGCGAAACTTTGATCCTTGCAGGCACGGCGGCAGTCATGCTGCTTTTTGCCGTAGCATTTCTTTTTACGCTTGTTCTATTTCTGCGCGCAAAAAAAACCGCTCATGAAAACGACAGCGAAATCGCCCGGCTTCAGGGCGAACTTGAAAATGCGAAGAAAATGTCTGCGGCTCAAGAGGAGTATCACGCACATAGGCTTGATGACAAAGACGAGGCTTGTCGGCAGCTTATTGCGAGCAAGGAAGAAGCTTTCGCCCAGGCATTGTCGGACAAGATGACGTCTTACGAGAAACTATTACACGAAAAAGACAAGGCATGCGCAGCCGCCATCGCCGAAAAGGAAAAGGCGTGCGCAGCAATCGTAGGCGAGAAAGACACGGCACTCGCGCGCAAAGACGTCGACTGCAAGAAGATAATTGACGAGAAAAATGCCGAAATCGCAAAATTCCTTCAAGAAAAGGAAAAATCGTTTGCGGCGGCCGTCGAAACCTTGAAAGAGCAATTTGCCAACATCGCGATTTCCCAGATGAAAGCGCAGAGCGAGGGTCTGTCGAAGTCGAATCTCACGAACTTGGATGCCCTCCTCTCGCCGTTGCGCGATCAGGTGAAACTCTTGCAGGATTTGGCGAACAAGGCCCAGAAGGAATCGCAATCCCTTGGTGTCAGCATGTCCAAGGACGTGTTGGACATAGGAAAGATTGCCCAAAGTCTCCAACATGTGGCGAATGCCCTGACATCCAACACGCGCTTCCAGGGGCGCAAGGGCGAAGACATTCTCGCCGAAAAACTGCGTCAGGCCGGGCTGGAGGAAAACGTCAACTTTTTCCTCCAGCAAGGAACGGATTCCGACCGGCCGGACGTACAGGTGTGCGATACCGAGAATCGCTGGCTGATCATTGACAGCAAAGTGAGTCTTACGGCTTACATGGAGTACATGGAAGCCACTGACGAGACGTCAAAGGCCGCGAAGCTCGCGCAACACGTGGCGAGCGTCCGTCAGAAGATCGACCAGCTTGCAAGGAAAAAGTATCCGATGGTCCTTGCGGCCGAAAACAAAGACCGCAACTACTTGCCGGTTACGGCGATGTTCGTTCCGTATGAGGCTCCGTTGATGGAAGCGCTCAAAGCCGAGCCGTCCCTTTGGCAGCACGCGGCAGAGAACAACGTCATTCTGATTACGCCGCTCACGTTGCTCGCATACCTTCGCCTGGTCTATCTCGCCTGGCAACATGAGAAGGAAGCCCGCAATCAGCAGGAAATTGTCGATACGGCACGCGAACTGCTCGCTCGCATGAACACCTTCCTGAAGACGTTCGAGGACATCGGCCGCGCCATTGAAACGCTGGAGGAAAATTATACAAAGGCCAAGGGTTCTCTCGTGGACGCGCCTCATGCGCATACCATCGCCAAGTCGGCGCGAAAACTGATCGAACTCCATGTCAGGCTTGAAAACAAAAAGGGAAAGAAGCTTGAGAAAGCCGAATGCCTCAGGGATTCCGACGATGCCATCCCCCAGATCGCACAAGAACAGGCTCTTGACGGCACAGGATGCCGTAATGGCTGAACAAGACGTGCCTGAGGACACAAATCGCACGTTCGGCCATCCCGCCATCACGCCGGTCAGCAGGCGTGCCGCGCCACGGGCGAAGATTTGGTATAATATTCGCCACACATGAAAGACATTTTTCTGGTTCTTGTCACGGTACTGGGCGGCCTCGGCGTATTTCTCCTGGGCATGAAGCACCTTTCCGAGGGTTTGCAAGCCGTCGCGGGACGCGAACTGCGGAGGTTCATGGCCTTGGCCACGACGCATCGCGCCGCCGGCGTCGGCACGGGCATCGTTTCGACCATCCTTGTGCAGTCGTCCTCCATCATCACCGTCATGCTCGTGGGGTTCGTCTCGTCAGGACTGATGTCGCTCCAGCAGGCGATCAACGTAATCATCGGCGCGAACGTGGGCACCACGGCAACGGTATGGATCGTCGCGTTCGCGCCCGACCCGCAGATACTCGGCCTCGTGGGGCTGGGACTGGGCGGCATGATGTACTTCTTCCTGCGCGGCGAACGCCCGCACAACCTCGGCCTCGCCATTCTCGGCTTGGGCCTTGTGTTCCTCGGCATGTACTTCATGTCGAAAGGCGTGTTGCCCATCCGCCAGAACCCCTCGATCCAGGCGGCGTTCACGAAAATGGACGCCTCGTCCCTCGGCGGCGTGGCGCTCGTCGCCCTCGTGGCCGCGCTTTTCACGGCAGTCATCCAGAGTTCGGCGGCCTCCATCGCCATCGCCATGACGCTCGCCGCGCAGCAACTCATCACCTACGAGATGGCGATCGCCGTCCTCTTCGGCGCGAACGTGGGCACCACCATGACGGCCTGGCTGGCGGCGATCGGCGGTTCGGCGGCGGCCCGGCGCACCGCGCTCGCGCATACGCTCTCAAACATTCTCGGCTCGCTTATCTTCCTGCCGTTCGTGCTGCCCGTGCTCGTGCCGATGGGCAAGGCCCTCTTCCCTGGCTGGAACGCCGTCACCGAAACCGCCAAGGGGCCCGTCCTGGCGAGCATCATGGCCCCCATCGCCGTAACGGACACCGTCTTCTCCGTCCTGCGCGGCGTACTCACGTTCCCGTTCGTGAAGCCGTTCGCGCGTCTCATCGAGCGGCTGATCCCCCAGAGCGAGAACGAGAAGCCGCACCTCAGCCCCCTCAAGGTCATCGCCGGCCTGTCGCCCGTCATCGCGTGCGACCAGGCCCTGATGGAAGTGACGTTCATGCGCGACAGCGACATCGACCTCCTCCAGTGCGTGCGCAAGGTTCTGACGGGCGAAGCCAACCAGAAGAAGGAAGACCACATCACCCACCGCGAAAACATCCTCGATAACGTGCAGCACGAGGTGACGGAATTTCTCGGACATGTAATGGTCAAGCGCCTCCCGGCCGACGTGGCCGCACGCGCCCGCCGCCTCCTGCGTCTCACAGACGAGCTGGAGTCCGTCTCCGACGAGGCTTCCACCATCCTGAAGGTGACGCGCCGCTTGCGCCGGGGGGGCCAGGAATTCTCGCCTGTCTCGCGCGACGTGCTGCTAGAGGTTCACGACCGCGTATTCGCCTTCGCGCAGAAGGTCTCGGCCTACCTCATGTCGCCGCGTCCCCCGTTCGACCTCGACGCGGTACAGGCCGACTCGAAGTCCATCCACGAGTTCGTTCGCACCTGCCGTCAGGGCCAGCTCGGCCGCGTCGGCCCCGAAGATCCTGCCTCGCCGGTTCGCGTGCTGGTGGAGCTGGACATCCTTAACGCCTACGAACGCACGCGCGCCTACTACCTCAACATCGCCGAGACGCTCGCCGGCGGCAAGCGCTGATTTGACGAATCAAGAAATGTGTGGTTAAATAGTTGACTCTTTCCCGAAAGGAAGGTCAACAAATGGAAGACGCAAAAGACCAGACAGAAGCAGAAGATTTGAAGGGGCAGGATGCCCAGGGCGACCAGGACCAGAACCAGGATCAAGTCCAAGACACCCAGGACGGACAGAACGAAAACAATCTTGAAGATCCCGAAGAACCGAAAAAGGCCGAAGAACCGCCTGCGGAGCCGGACTGGAAGGATCGTTACGCGCGCGCGATGGCAGACTTCGACAACTTTCGCAAGCGGACGGCCCGCGACCGAGAGGATCTCGTGAAGTTCGCCGCCTCGGACGTGCTGAAGGACGTCCTGCCGACGGTCGACAACCTCGCGCGCGCGCTCGACGAGGCAAAGGACAAAGCGGAAGACCCGTTCGTCAAAGGCGTGAAACTTGTCTACGACGGCCTCCTCAAGACGCTCGCCGACCACGGCGCGACGCCTCTCGACGCCATCGGCGAGCCGTTCGACGCGAATTTCCACGAGGCGCTGGCCCAATTGCCGTCGGAAGACGTGGAGGAAGGTCACGTGATGAGCGAGGTGAAGCGCGGTTGGATGCTACACGGCAAGCTCTTGCGAGCGGCGCAGGTGGTGGTTTCCGCCGGAAAGAAGGCGTAAGATGGCAGAAAAAAGAGACTACTACGAGGTCTTGGGCGTCTCCAAGACGGCGAGCGCGGACGAAATCAAGAGCGCATACCGCAAGCTCGCGATGAAATGGCATCCGGATCGCAACCCCGACAATCCGGAGGCCAAGACGAAGTTCCAGGAGGCCTCCGAGGCGTACGAGGTGCTGTCCAACCCCGAGAAGCGCCAGCGATACGACCAGTTCGGCCATCAGGGCGTAAACTTCGGACCGGGCGGATTCGACTTCGGCCGCGACTTCTCGCATTTCCAGGACGTAGACCTCGGAGACATCCTCGGCGCATTCTTTGGCGGCGGGGGCGGCGGATTCGGAGACTTCTTCGGCGGCGGCCATCGCCATCGGGCCGATCCTAACGGCCCGCAGCCTGGCGACGACATGACGATGGAGCTGGAGATCGACTTCGACGAAGCCGTCTTTGGCAGCGAACGGACGCTCAATCTCACGCTCCCCGACCAGTGTCCAGACTGCAACGGAACAGGGGCGGCGCGCGGCAGCGCGCGCAAGACATGCCCCACCTGCGGAGGCCACGGACAGGTGATCAGCGGCGGAGGCTTCTTCCAGGTGCGCCAGACCTGTCCCCGGTGCGGCGGCGCAGGGACAGTGGTCGAGAAGCCATGCCCCACCTGCCGCGGCGCGGGTCAGGTAAAGAAGCCGCGCCAGCTGACGCTGCGCATTCCCAAGGGCATCGATTCCGGCGCACGACTCCGCCTCAGCGGCAAGGGCGGCGGCGGTCTGCGCGGAGGTCCGCCCGGCGACCTCTACGTGGTGCTACGCGTACGTCCGAGCGAAATCTTTGAGCGGGAAGACAACGATCTGTACGTCAACGTGCCCGTCTCTCCCGTCACGGCGGCGCTCGGCGGCAGCGTGGACATCCCCACGCCCGACGGCATCGCGAACGTGAAAATCGCCGCTGGCACGCCCAATGGCAAAATGCTCCGCCTGCGCGGCAAGGGCGTGGCCGACCTGCGCGGGGGCTCTCCCGGCGACCTTGTGGCGCGCATTGTCTTCGAGGTGCCCCAACGCCTCACCGGCAAGCAACGCAGCGCCCTGGAGGACCTCGAGAAGTCGCTCGACCCCTCCAACTTCCCCGAGGCGCAGACGTTCGCGGCCCGACTCAAGACATTCTACGCACACAAGGACAAGCTCTCGAAATAGGATTTCTGCTTCACGCGCGCACGTAGTTGTGATAGAATCTCGTACAGGATATCATTCTCCATGACCGTACTGCAGATAGCCGTGGTTCTGTGCTGGATGGCGTGTGCGGCTATTTTTGCCGCCTACGCCGCGTCCATCGCAGGCGAAATTACCTATGTCACGCTGGCGGACGGGCGTAAGACCGCCCGCAGCTTGCCGCTTGTTTTCCGCATGCTGCTGCCGTTCGTCCCGAACCTGGCGCGGTTCGTTTCACGCCCCGGTTTCGCGCGGGCTCGCCAAGTTGCGGACGAGATGATCGTCTCGTCCGGACTGGAGGGGCTTATCACAGGGGCGGAGTTCGTGGCGCTCAAGTTTCTGGTGCCGCTCACCTGCGGCACGGCCTGGGTCGGGTTCGTCCTGCTGCTCGGCGCGCTGATGCCCGACTCGATCATCTCCGACAACACGCTTCTCCTCGGCCTCCTCGGCGTCCTGCTGGCCTACGCCTACCCGCTCATGTGGCTGAGGGGCACGCTCAAGCGGCGGCATCTGGCGATCTTGCGCGCGCTCCCCTTCGTGCTCGACCTTCTGACGCTCAGCGTGGAGGCGGGCATGGACTTCATGAGCGCGCTCCAGCGCAACTGCGAACGACGGAAGCTTGACCCGCTGAACGAGGAACTCATCCGCATGACGCGTGAGATCCAGGTGGGTACGCCCCGACGCATCGCGTTGCGGAACATGGCCGAGCGCGTCCGCCAGCCGGATCTCAAAGGCGTAGCGCACGCGCTCATCCAGGCGGACGAGCTGGGCGTATCGATCGGCTCAATCCTGCGCATCCAGTCCGACCAGCTGCGCAGCCGCCGCTTCGACCGCGCCGAGAAGCTGGCGAACGAGGCGCCGGTGAAGATGCTCGGCCCGCTGATGCTCTGCATCTTCCCTGCCGTCTTCGTCATCCTGCTGGCCCCCGTCCTCACGCAGGTGGCGCACAACCTTTTCTAGGAGGAACATGAGCGAGAACATTCCTGAGATACTCGTGGCGCAAGGTCCGCTGAAAGGCAACCGGTTCACCGTACCGGAAATTGGTCTTCGTCTGGGCCGGTCGTCGTCCTGCGAGATTTCCATCCCCGACCTTTCCCTCTCGCGCAACCACTGCCTGTTCGAGGTGCGAGACGGCGCGCTTTGGGTGACCGACCTCGCCAGCGCCAACGGTACGCTCGTCAACGACGAGCCGCTGGGGGCGGACTCGAAGCAACTCCGGCGCGGCGACCGCGTGACGGCGGGCGAGACGGTCCTCGCCCTCGTCGAGCCTGGAGGCGAACTGCCGTCGGAGACGCCGGCCGCGCCGAAGATCGACCTCGGTTTCCAGAAGGACAAGAGAAACGCCGAGGGCGGCAAGGCTGCGCCTATGCGGCTCGTCCTGTGGATCGTCGCGGCGCTGGCCGTCGTCGGGGCGGCCACGCTCATTATCGCCACGCCCGACGAGACATCCGAGGCCAAAGCGCCCAAAGAGCTGCCGGACGCCGTACCCTTCCTCAACTCGTTCACGT
>Ga0310697_10006423_pt1 | contig 11188 bp, 8 predicted proteins | sample 172DNAGHGlowgp2_FD_203883 | JGI IMG/M metagenome (GOLD analysis project Ga0310697, IMG submission 203883) | Sheep rumen microbial communities from Palmerston North, Manawatu-Wanganui, New Zealand - 1728 DNA GHGlow gp2 (v2) (version 2) | ecosystem: Host-associated > Mammals > Digestive system >... | reverse complement strand
AGACGAATAATACCAGTGTAATAAAGACCTTCTTTAATTGGGTTAACAAGTTTCTTATTAGCAAGACCAGAAACATCTACAGTAGAACCATCTTTCAAGATAGCTTCTTTAGTGCCCTGACCAGCGAAATCAACTGGACGAACTTTAACAGAACCATTGGTAGCATCTTCAATAGCGATGAAAGCCTTATAACTAGAGGTCTTATTACCAACCAAGTTTGTAGCCATAACATCTTCAATAAAGAGTGGAGTACCAGCTGGGATTGTTTCGGTTACACCATTAAGAGCGATAGTGTCAGCAGTTACACCTGGAGTATAGGTCTTAACTGTAGCAGAAGCAAGTTCGGAAGCCAATTCAGCAGAGATTTCAAGAGATGGCAAGAACTGCTGTTCACGATAGTCAGTTCCACCAACATTACCAATCATACCCTTCTTGTAGAGAGGTTCGGCATCAACTGGTGTGAAACCTTTACCACCGGCAGGAAGAATAGATTCAATCATTGGGTCAATGAAGCCATAACGGTCTTCAGTAGAGATAGAACGCAAGAAACCATTAGCCTTGGTCAATGGCATCCAACCAGCACCAACGAATGCGGTATTAGCACGACCCAAGTCTTCGGAAATTACGTCCTGAACAAGACCTTCAATAAGAGCTTTACCATTTGGCTGAGCAATTTCTTTGTCCCAGTTTACATCGGTAACAGCTTCTACGAAGTCAGTATCAATCATGACGTTACCAACTTCAATCTTCTTCTTAACAGAACGTTCTGTTAACTGTGAAGACTGACCAGTAATGTCTTTACCACGAACATACTTACCAGCGTCTTTAACAACGAAAGTATATTCTTCACCATTTCTCTTACCGACCAACTGGTCACCAAAGTAAGATTTAGAACCAACTGTTAAATAACCAGCGGCTTCAGCAGCACGTACGTTAATAAGGTCGGTCAACTCGTTTGTAACAAATGCGTTATTTGTAGGCATAATTTATATTCTCCATTAATGTTTATGATTATGTTCGGTTAACCATCTGTTCCAATAATTTCTATCTTTAACAGTTGGTGTAACCGTTGTTGTGTTATTTGTGATTTGCTTTCCAATGACTGGAAGAGCAGGTTTGGTTGTTTCAGGTTGAACTTGTGGAACTGGTTGAACTGGTTTATATCGTTTCTCCAAGATTTCATCTGCAACTACTGCAATGTTTCTCTTTAGAGATTCTGGGTCAGAACTACGAAATACTCTAGCAAGTAATCCTGGATTCTTCTCTAAATCCATCAACTCTTTCAAGACTATTGGATAATCATTTAGAGTTTCAAGATAACCGAAGACTACACCATTTGGGTCACGTTCTTGAACTGCTTCAGCAAAGTATTTCCCTTTCTCTGCAATCATTTGATTATATTCCTGCAATTCTTGGGGGTCCTGGAAGCATCGTTCAGTGATAATTCTATCCCTTTCCATATCGTAATCATGCTGTTCTCTTTCATTCTGCTGACGTAATGCATTAATTTCATCCTGCATATCGCGTTTCTTGAATTCCCAGTTTACATACGATTTAGGATCTGGTGTTCCATCTTGATTCTTGAAGTATTCATAATCCAAACCTTTCTTTCGTTCAAGTTCGGCTTCAAGTTCTTTAATACGAGCCTCATATTTCTGTTTCTGTTGTCTACGTTTATCTTTCTCACGAATGAAAGCATAATCACGCTTACTCATTGTGGGAAATCTAGGTTTAGTAGCAGTTTCTTTATTTGGCTCTTCTTTCTTCTCAACTTCTGTACTATTTGCTTTAGACTCATCACTTTCTTCAGCTTTCGTTTCAGTTGTTGGCTCCGCTTTGTCATTGGTATCAGCTTTATCTTCAGGAGAATCGGCGGTTGGTTCTGGTGATTTAGAAACTTCTGTTGATGGGACTTCTGTTTCATTAGCTGTTTGTTTGCTCTTATTGATAATTTCTTGAGCTTGTTCTGTTGTCATACTCATACAGGGTGACTTCCTATCTTTACCGGTATTTGTTAAATTGTACTGGCTACCGTTGCCATAATACATTCAATAATTAGAGCAGTACTAAGGTCCTAATCTTTGATAACCCAATAAATCTTCTAGGAAAGGACCATTTAATGCATCTCTATATGACTTAGAAGCGTTGTCAAGTTCAGAGTAATAATTCATATCTGGGTATGGATCTGTGAAAGTTGGTCTATTTCTAAACGATTCATAATCTACTTCAACTTTATATGGGTCAAAGTCAGTTAAGATATTTCTTTCATTTACTTCAGCTTTCAATGCCTTTAAATCTCTATCAAACAAATTTCTGTCAATAACTGGGTTATATACCCAATCATCTGCAGTACCTTCAAGCATATAATATTTCTGATTAGTTCCTGGCCTTCTTAACGTTCCACTTCTTGGGCTATATAAACGAACCTGTGGCTCTTCTTTGCGTTGATAATAATTGTGTGGATGTTTATTTAATCTATTCTGCCAGTCTTCATTGTGTAGAACTACTTGCTCTCCACGCTTCTTATGCTTATTTGCTTCTTCTATATTATTAATGACTCTGTCAATCATATTCATTTCTTTAAGTTTATAAGCTAAAGGTCCATTTACAGTTGTGCGTGATTCACCCAATCTAACAGGGTCATAAGAATATGTTACATTAACCATATCTTTATTTGATTCCATATATGGGTCTTTATCTGCATATCTTGGAACTAAATCATGTGCAGCATTAGATTCATCAATTAGTTTATTTAATTGTTGCCCATTTACATCTGTATAATGTTGTTTATCACGATACCAAGCATAGTAATGAGATTCTGGTCTTATTTCAAAGTAATCGTTATACTCTGGTTTATCAGTATCAAACCTATTTCTATTAGTTACTGCAGGTTTAATAACCTTTGAGCTAGTTATCTTACCATTAGAATTTCTCTTATAAGCATAAATTTCACCAGTTGTTTGCGTTGGTGCATTACCTAAAGTATGGTCTTTAGAAATTCTAAATTCATATCCTTTATTAGCCAAATCATTTATTCTTTGTTTATACTTTGGACCTACTGGAACACCAAGCAATATAGCTTCTTTCAAAGCATTAACTGGTTCACCACTCAATAGAGACCCTAATACTGGAAATTCTCTACCTACTTGTTTAGCAGTCTCAATAGCACTTCCATCAGGATTATAATACATTTCTCTGGCAATAGTGCCAAATGGATAAGGAATTAAATTCAATGCTTCTTCTTTAATAGCATCAGGATTTAATCTGAATGAAATAAACCCTTTATTTGGGTCATATGGTTTAATATTATCTGCCATTGAATTTCTCTCCTATACTTGGACTATTTAGAATTTCTGCCACTTGATCTGGTGTCTTATAATATGAATATATCTTATTACCAAGTTGTACTTGCATAGCATTACTATATGGGTCATAATCTATATCACCAACCCAGCTAGAAGACTGAGATATATTTCTACGAGGGTATTGGTCATCCCAATACTTTGGATATTCTGCTTCTCTTAAAGCAGCTTGTGCTCTAAGTTGCTGAATAGCCATTAATCTAGCTGGACCTTCTAACAACATAGCTTCACGATAACCTGGAAGATTTCTCTCATCCAACAGTTCTTCGTGTTCTGCAGGAGTCTGCCTAAAGGTGGCTTGTCTATCGCCACTCTTTAGAACATTGTTAGATAATCCAGCACCTGTTAGAATGTTAAATAACATAATTAATCCTTATTTCCAAGGTTTCTTTGGGTTTACATTCTCATAGAAATCTTTATCAAGTTCTCTTTGATAACTATTTGCCGTGTTCTGTACATCATCTGTCCAAGTTCTAACATCCTTTAATGGTACATAATTATCATCAAGCCCATATTTAATATTAAATAATTCCTCAGCTTCTTTCAACTCATTATATGGTACACCATCTATCTTCATCTTTATAAGTTTACGATAATCTTTACTAATTGGTAATTCATCACGATATCCTAAATCTTCAATAATTTCTTGATATACATTTGGATGTGAATTCATATAAGTTTCTGAATCATCAATATATTTCAATGCTTTATTATTATTTCCTATTGGAATTTGTTTACCTATAGGTCTTGCTTTATGGTAATACTGTGATATTATATCACCATTAGCTTCTTTAAGATATAATTGTCCGTTAATATCTACAAATCGTTTATTTGGATTATCATTAACAAACTTTCTTTGAGAATCGTATACCCTAGTTCTACGACCATTCACAGGGGTACCAATAGGGAAACCTACTAGTACAGCTTCTTTAACTGCATCAGTTGGTTCACCCGCTAGTAATGAGCCTATAACTGGTGTTTCACTCAAAGCAACCTTTGCAGTTTCTCTTATATCTCCTTCTGGATTGTTGTAAATATGTCTCAAAGTTCTATTATATGGTACAAAGGAGATAAGTTCTTCCTTGATTGCATCAGGATTCAATCTAAACTGAATAAATGATTTATTTGGATTATATGGTTCCATATTACATCCCCATATCACTTAAAGCATCTTGATAACCTTCTAGTTTAGCATCAGTTTCTCTTTCAGCTTGTTCAATATTCTGTTCTGCTGCTTTAAGATTAATTTCTTGCTGTTTCAAGTTAGCATTGTCGCCATCTTTAGCAGCTTGAGCATCAAGTTTAGCACCTTCCAAGAGCATCTTATCTTGTTCGGAAACTGTGAATTTCTGCCAATCAAGTTCTCTCTGTTCACGATTATTCATGATATTGATTTGGCTCATAGTTAACTGTTCACGAAGCTGTTTGTTCTCTTGTTTGGTTAATTCAAGTTCACCAATAACTTCATCAAATTGAGACTGTAATTGTTTCATTTGATGGACTGCCGTTGGGTCTTGCATTTCGGAAACAAAGTTTACATCTGGTGGTAAATTAGCAACAATGTTGCGACTCAATTCATCACCCAAATCATTCTTCAATGTATCAGCAAAGTACTTAGCAATAATTGGTTTCATTGTATCTGGCATAATTGTACCGAGAGCAGAAAGTTCTTGACGAATCTTCATTTCTCTAGTAATTACAGAAGGACCATTCTCCAATGAGAATTTAAGGTCTTGACCACCAGTTAACATTTCAATTACAATTCTACCAACAGTTCTCATGGCTTTATAAGCATTATTATAATAGTTAGCTGTATTAGATTCTTTAGATGTTTCTTGACGAAGAATTTCAGTTGCAGTTCTTTCTCTCTGGTCAACAATACCAGCTAATGGAATACCCAATGTATCTTCCATCAATGTTCTACATGTACTGATTGTATTCTGTAAATCACCAGTTTCAAATGATTCAGTTAATGGTACAGGTTGATGTTCACCTTTCCATAATACAGCTACAGTATCATCTTGGTTAACTGCGGCAAGTTCTTTCTCTAGTCCATCAATAGCATCTATATTAACCATATAGTTTGCTTTAGGACTTCTACCACATCTTTCAATCAATGTAGAATAAGCAATATTAGCACCAAGTTCAAGTGTTAATGTTTGTTGTACAATACCATTATAATTGATCTGGTTATCTTCATAGATTTCATTACCAGATAATCTAATGATAGGAATGTATTTAATTGGTAATTCAGCTTGTTGTACAATCTTATCACCAACAATCTTATAGAAATCAACAAAGCCATTGTCATTCTTTGTATAATAAGAAATAACTGCAACAGAATCTGCTGGGAGTTTCCATTGTTTATATGGAGTGAAATCTATATAGCAAGTTGTTTGTGGATAATTCATTGGTACAACATCTTCACCATATAATCTCTTTGCTTTACGAGTAGAAATATAGTTAATTACAGCACCTTCTTCAGCATCACTACAATCAACATTTACACAGTTTGGGTCAACAGCAATACTGTCAATATGAGTGGCAGTTTCAATTACCACTTTAGGTTCCATAGTTAATTCATCTTCTACAGTTGTAACCACAAGATAACCATAACCTGTTAAGACTGCTTTACGGAAAGCATCAATCATAGCAGATTTAGTATCTGTATCATCTTCCAAATTATCTATATTCTCTTGTACAAATTCAAGCTCGTTTCTCTTGTCAGTTAATTCAACATGCCAAGGTGAATTGCTAATCGGTGAAGATATAGCATTTACCATTGGATTCCAGTTATTTAATGATAAATTAACTCTGTTCTTTCTGTTATACTCTTTCATGTATTCAGTATTCCAGAAATCACCTGAATATCGTTTCAAATCATTAACTGCTCTGATAATTGTTCTTGAATAACGAGCATCAGATTTATTTAGAAATTCTCTACATTGGTCTATTATTGCGTCCATTAGCAACCTCTTTGTCAATAATTAGGATAAGTAATATGAATCAGGCCATGCTGAGATTGGTTCAAAGTCCATATCAAATGGTCCTTGATACTTGAATGATGAACCACCATACAATCCAAGCATAGTCATGAAACCCATCCATTTAGTGATTCTCCAAGTCATTCCTGTAGTTCCACCAATCCAATATAGACTCTTTGGCCAAGGTGTTCCAGTTTCTGCTTGTGCTATATGTTCTTGACGAGTTCTTTCAACTGTGTCTAATACAGTTGTTGTACCCAATACTGGACGTTGTTCTCTGTGTTGAGCTGCAGTTTCAGGAGCAGGTGGAATAAATGTACTACCCATATAAGTTTGAGCTTTAAGTCTTACACCAATAGTACCAATAGTGAACATAGTGAATTCTGTCATATAAATGTTTGGATCTGTGTGTCCAGTATTACCTGTGTGTGGCTCAACCCAGTTGTCAATCTTACCAACATAACATAACTGTAAGTCACCAGTATCTGTACCAATAGTCTGATACCTACCTTCAACTAAATTCAATGTCATACTGTGGTGTCCAGGGAATGTACCCTTATTATCTTTATAAGTATAAACATTGTACTGTTCATAGTGAGTGGAAGTACCACGATTAATTGCTACGGGAGAAGGGGATAAACCATAGTTGTTAGTTATAGCCAAACCTCTAGCAAGCCAGTTTGAAGCATAGTGTTCGTTTGTGCCTGGAGCACCGAATATAAGTTGTCCAGATACATAGTTATCCTTAAATGTACCATTTACATAACGAGTTGTATGTAATGTTCCAGTTTGTTGTTTCATTTCATTATAAACTGGGATTTGTATATCGTCACCAGTTATACCATAAAGTATGAAATTAGCACCAACATTACAATCTTTAACATCTGCATAAGCACATTCTTGGTCTTGTGCGATAACTGTATTATAATAAGCACCATTACTTGTAACATCAAACTTCATGTTAATTGTAGAATCTCTTGAAGAAAGATTTACACATTTATACTTAATTGTTGTTGGAGCAGTAATAGTAGTGCTATTCAATGAAACTGTACCCAATGAGCCAGCATAATTATAATCATCAATTTCAACTGTACCATTTGTTACAAACAAATTTACACCAGCTGCTAATCTTAACTTAACATTACAATTATTTAATGTTAATGAAGTATTAGCTGGAACTTGATAATAACCAGTACAATCTTCCATAATATAGGAAATAACTTGACCACCCAAGTTATCCAATGGGTATCTTGTACCTTGTATAATGTTCTTCAAATTAGCAATAGAAATTACATTAGATGTAATCTTGTTTGCAGACCAGTTGTTAATTGGTTTACCAACATTGGGCATATCCCTGAAATCAAAGAAAGCATTACCATCCATAGTTTGACGAATCATCTTATACAACCACATATTATTGCGGAAGTCATCCATATCAATTTGGCAATTTGTACACAAACCAGCTAATGAAACTGTATAATCACCGGATGTTACGAACATTCTTTCTGTTAATTTACAGTTATTGAAGGTGTTGTTAATACTGTTGTTATTGTCGGAACCAATGTTTCCATTCTCTTCAAAGGTACAATTATCAAAGTTAAATCCATAGATAAGCATTCTTGTGTCAATATGGGCACCTTGCCAGTTCTTCTGGTCTGTATACTTGTCTATTATTACATTCTCGTAACCAGTATAAGATTTAGCATCCCAACTTGTCTTAACATTCTTTGCGATAAGATTAGTATTTCTCTGTACAAAGTGTGGATTACCCTGCCATTCACCAGTTATTGTAGAGTCAGTTTCATCATAGAACTGTATACCCTTAGAAACAATAATTGGATTATTAGAAGCTACAGTAAGATTTCTATATCTGTACCAAATATAATCACCAACTGTATCCAAGAATGGACTAATACCCTTGGAATTACAGTATTCAAATAAATTAGATAATCTATATGTCTGTTCAGTTGTATTATAGGAATTACTTGGGAAGATACCAAAGTGTCTTGAATCACAGTGATGAGTTGGTTGAACCATTATCCATCTACCAGTGATTTCATATTCATACTTAATAATTGAACCTTCATTATCTGCATCAGTTGATTCAGGGTCCCAATAATAGTTAATTGGTTCTTTATCACCAAGTTTATTATAACCCAATAGAGTAATGACCTTAATACCATTTATTTCTGGCACATCTTCTACATCTAGCAATCTTAAATCGTTAATAGTTGGAACACTGTATGTTCCAGTACTAGATATATTTCTTGAAATAGAGTTCTGGTTCTCAATCGTATACTGTAGTGTCCATTTAGTTTGGTCAGATGTGTTAATACCTTCTTGAGCAGACCAAATACCATTACCAATATACTTATAGAAATAAGCAACACAGTCTTCGTCAATAAAGACTTGATGTTGTGTTCTACCATAAATGTCAGTTAACTGTGGATTATCAAGAGCAGTTCCATCACTATCATAAATTGGAGCAACTGTTGTTCCATCCTTTACCATAAACTGAACACAGCCATGCAAAGGATTACCATTGTTATCAAGATAACGATTCCATGTGTCAAAGCTTCTCATTTACTTATCTCCATACATTGTAGCGATATAGATTTCTTCATCAGTTAAATTGTGTGGCAAACCAGTAATATATCTACCCCAATCGGCAGAATTTATAATCTTATTAGCAATAAGTTTCTTATCATTATCTGATATAGATATACCAGCTCTACCACCAACTTGTCCACCTGCTACTCTACCACCTTCACGCAACATTCTTGAAAGCTTTGGTTCAGACCAAGCATTAACTAGAATGTCACCATAAGGCATATTCTTAATTTGTTCAGCACGTCTATATTGGTTTGCTAATACATTCTTTGGTGTTGGAACATAATCTGGTCCACGATTAGCTTCTTTCAAGAAGTTAATAGCATTATTATACTCTTGTTCAGTTAAGATTTCACCATTCTTAACATTTCGCCAAAGCTTTGAACCAGTTCCGTATAGATTAGCTTCTACTGGTGTTGGGTTATAGGGAACATAATCACCAACATCTATACCCATAAATTTAGCAAGGTCTGTTTGAGCATTAGCAGCTTTCTTTACTTCATTTGCTGTTACAGCTCTATATAATGCAGTTTGTTTCTCAAGTTCTTTCTTCTTATTTGCTAATAGTATATTTGGGTCTTGTTCACCAATATCTTCTACACCTTTAGTGAAACGTCTCCAAGATTTAATACCCTGTGTTCCAGGAATTCTCTTTAAAGCATCACCAGCAGATTTAAATACTATTGGTGTACCGAAAGCACCCATAGCACCGGCAGCACCCAATTCTAATGGATGAAATTCATCTTGTGTTTCATCATGGATTTGTTTACCCTGACGGGCTACATTACCAGTCAATGCTGCCCAAATTGGACCTCCATAAGGAGCTGTAGCAAGTCCACCTTCTACTATATCAGTTCCAACGTCATAAGCAATGTCACCTTTAGTAACATCTTTACCCATTGCAGCTTTATTGAAAGAAGTTGGCAACATTATATTTGTCAAACCTGGAACATTTACTTCACCAACATAAGGAACTTCTTTAACTGTGATAGCTGAAGCATTATCTTTCCATTGACGTTCTTTCTCTTTCTCAGTAGCAAGTTTAGCAACCAAATTTAAGTATTCGCCAAGTTCCATTCCATATTTCTTTGCGTTTGCTTCAAGTTGTACTGGAGATTTATTCATCCAAGACTTTGGTCCTTCCATCTTATAGAAATCTTCACCTTCTGTGAAACCATAGTCTTTCTCTACAACCTTTGGATTCTCTGTTATAGAAATAAACTCTGGTAATGAAGCTATTTCAGGAACTTGAGATAGTTTATCTTTATATAAAGAAAGAAATTGTGGAACTTTATCAGCATCAGTATCAATCAACTGTTCTTGTAACTGTTCTATTTCTTCCTGTGAAAGAGCCGAACCAGATTTAGTGGAAGCAGCATCGTAAGCAGCATCAAGCAAAGATAAGTATTTCTCTTTATTATCTTTCTTATCTGCCATATTATACTCCTATAAATTTAGCTGTATTTGGATTGTTTCGTTTCCAGTTTCTCTGTTGAGCTGGAGTCATACTATTATATTTGTTTAACAATCTTTGTTTCTTTGCTTTAGTTTCTCTATCTTTAGTTTCAGCACCAGCACCTTTATTTGCTAATTCTGAACTTAATTGAACTACAAGTTCATCTGGTAACTCTGGATCTGTGATTAATGCTTCTACTGAAGCAACATCTTCATCTCTCCAGTTCTTACCTTGACGAGCCATTAAATTCTTTGCAGTCTTAACTTTCTTATTAATACGAACAGATTTAGAATCTTCAAATTCTTCAGGTATTACTATTGGTTCAAAGTTCATTTCAGCAGGTAAATGTTTACCCCAATAATTTACTTTATTTGCAGTTCTCTTAAAGTTAGCAATAGAATCTGGGTCATCTTTATCCATCTTCTCTTTAGCTGCATCGTGTTCAATTAAAGCAAATTCGTATTCTTTCTGTGTTAAATCATCATTACTACGATTTGTACTATTTGCTTTATCAGCAAGTTCTCTTGAAAGTTCTCTATCTAATGCTCTTTGTTGTTCTTGAAACTTCTGTTGTGCTAACATATTTCTATAAGCAACTTCGTCAGCTTCAATTCTATCAAATCCACTTCTATCACCCTGTGCTATATAGTCAAGGTATGATAAATCACGATAACCACGCATAGCATTTCTTTCTGCTTTGCGTTGTTCCAATTCTGCTATTCTAGCTTTAATTGCACCTATATCCATTATCTACCTCTACGATATGTTCCTTGCAT
>Ga0310697_10006421_pt1 | contig 11188 bp, 5 predicted proteins | sample 172DNAGHGlowgp2_FD_203883 | JGI IMG/M metagenome (GOLD analysis project Ga0310697, IMG submission 203883) | Sheep rumen microbial communities from Palmerston North, Manawatu-Wanganui, New Zealand - 1728 DNA GHGlow gp2 (v2) (version 2) | ecosystem: Host-associated > Mammals > Digestive system >... | reverse complement strand
TCTCCCTTTCCGCCCAGACCTCTTCCCAGGAGGACTACCTCCGCCGGTACAACAACCTCGTCGCCCGGGTGGGCGCCGCCGGCGTGGGCGTGGAAACCCTGGTGGACAAATGGATCGCCGACTATCCGGAGGACACCTCCGCCCGGCTGGCCCAGTTCTCTTTCTGGTACACCAAGGCGCAGTCTCCCAAGGTCATCCAGCTCCCGCAGGACCGCTATCTCGGCCGGGAGCCCCTGCTGCCCATGAAGGATTCCCTGGGCCGGGTGAACAATTATTTCGAAGACGTGGATTTCGAGGACGAGTCCTTCGGTGCCGCCCTGGAAGCCCTGGAACAGGCCATCACCCTGGCCCCGCAGCGGCTGGATTTCCGGCTTTTGAAGGCCGATGCGCTCACGGCCTACGAGAAGGGCAGCCCGGACATGGCCCTCGCTTCGCTCAAGTCCCTGGCCGACGAGAACTACCGCCGGCACCCCGCCTGGACGCACGAGTCCCTGGAAAAGGTCGATGATGACGTATTCAAGGCCCTGATGCAGGACTACTGCTTCGCCTTCTTCCGCCTGGGCACGGACTCCTCCGCGGAGGCGTTCAAGTCCCTGTCGGAGCACATGCTCACCTACTGCAAGGACGATCCGCTGTTCCTGGACAACATCGGCTCCTACTGGTTGGTTTCCAAGAAGGATTACAAGAAAGCCCAGAAATACTACGACCAGGTGCTCAAGAAGCACCCCGACGACGTGACCGCCATCCGCAACGGCGTCCTCCTCGCCCGTTCCAAGAAGGATCTCAAGCTGGAGAAGAAGTACCTCGCCATGATGGCCAAGTACGGTGCCACCGAGACCGACCGCGCCTCCGCCGCGGCCCGGCTTGAAGCGCTGGGGAAGAAATAGATTCCTTCGCTTCGCTCGGAATGACAGGAAGGTCATGGTCGGAATGATCATTGTCATCCCGAGGAGGTCGAAGACCGACGAAGGGATCTCTACCGTTCCTTATGCTCGTGCTCGTAGAGCTCCCAGGAATTGAACAGGTTCTGCCAGATGGCATAGAGGCCCCCGGCGACGGAAGTCACGGGGGTTAAATAATTGTACCCCAGCCAGATGAGGAAGCCGGTGTTCTTCTGGCCCAGGGCCTGGCCGGCGGTGATGGACTCGGTGCGGTCGCGGCCGATGCGGCGCCCGGTGAAGAACTGGACGGCGCAGCTGGCGGCGGACACGGCGACGATGCCCGCGACGGCCCAGGCGCCGAGGTGGCTGTGCAGCAGCGCATGGGTGGAAAGGACCATGGCGAGGGTAAGTCCGAAGAACCAGATATAGAAGGAGTTGGGCGCAAAGCGCATGAGTTTGCGCTGGAGCTTGTGCGTCGTGTAGCGGATGACCCAGGCCAGGAGTCCGGGCAGGATCAGGACCGGGAACACCTTCAGGGCGATCTGCGCCACGTAGGCCCAGAAGCCCAGGTCGGCCGAGGGACGGACCATCGGGATGATCATCGGGATCAGGAAGGTGGCGGCTACGTTCACGAGGACCAGGTAAGTCACCGTGCCGGCCAGGTTTCCGTCCAGTTTCCGGGTGATGACGCCCGCGGCCGAGGCGGTCGGGCAGATCAGGCACAGCATGGCGCATTCCGAGAGCACCCGGGCCGGACCGTCGCTCAGGACGGCCGAGAGGGCGGCGAATTCCAGGAAGGTGAGGATCTGGAAAAGCAGGGCCCAGAGGTGCCAGCGGTGCAGTCTCAGGTCATGGGGCGACACCTGCACGAACTGGAAGAACAGCAGCAGGGCGATGACCAGGCGTTGCCCTTCGGACGCGATGGCGTGGAGGGCGCCTCCCCAGGGCTTCAGGACGGGTGTGAAGTAGTAGAAGAGGTACAGGGAAATGCCCGTGACGATGGCGATGGGCAGCATCCAGTCCTTGAAAAACTGCACCGCCTTATTCATGGATCAGCGGTTTGAATACCTTGTCCACGAGCGGGTCCGTGAGTTTCATGGTGAGCCCCGTGAAGATGGCCAGGATGATCGTCCCTTCCCGGATGACGACGTGTTCTCCGTTGCCGAAGAAAGACCGGAAGGCGAACCAGGCGAAGAGGGCGGAGGCGATCACGAAGAGCACGTCCACGATTACTTTCGCATTGCTGAACTTGATGCCGGTCACTTCGGAAAAGACCACGACGAACTTGTCACCCGCGAGCATCCAGGTGTTCCCGAGAACTTCCAGACGGATGCCGATGGCGGTCACCAGGACGGCGATGAGGCAGAAGACCATCCGGGTTGCGTACGTCTCCACCGCAACGTTCCTCAGCAGCCAGATCCCGGCATCGCACAGGTAGCCGAACACGAAGGCGGCCAGCAGCTGCAGCAGATAATTCACGTCCCAGACCTTCCGGCGCATCGCCATCTGGGCGAGGATGAGCACCAGGTGCATCATCCACGTGAAGGTGCCCACGGAAATGACCGTCCATTTCAGGTTGAGCACGGCCGGAGGACAGGAAGGCGGGGCGGTGCCCAGGTTCGATTTCAGGGAGACTGCCACGCCGAAGGCCACCAGGATGAGTCCCAAAGTGGCTACCAGATAGCGGACTACGATATTCTTACGCATAAATTTCTTCAAATAAAGATTACAAAGATGCGCAATAATGCGTAAATTTGCAAACCTGTGTCTCGAATACAAATATTAACATCAAGTATATGAAAAAGTTATCGATTCTCATGATTTCCCTTTGCGCACTTGCCGCGTGCGGCCCGAAGGGCGTCCAGCACGCCCCGGCGCTGGACCTCACGGACCTGGACACCACCGCCAGCCCGAAGGTGGATTTCTACCAGTACGCCACCGGCGGCTGGCAGAAGAAGAACCCCCTCAAGCCCGAATTCTCCCGCTACGGCTCCTTCGACGCCATCGCCGAGACTACCCAGAAGAACCTTAACGAGCTCTTCGAGAACATGACCACCCTCGAGGCCAAACCCGGCACCGTGGACCAGAAGATCTCTGACCTCTATAAGATGGCCCTGGATTCCACCACCCGGAACGCCCTGGGTGCGGAGCCCATCCGGCCCTACCTCGCCGAGATCCTCGCCGTCGATTCCAAGGACGCCCTGGCGGACCTCCTGGGCAGGATGAACCTCTATGGCGAAGGCGGCTTCTTCGGCGCCGGCGTGGAGGCGGATCTCACCAACAGCGACATGCAGATCCTGTATCTGGGTCAGGGCGGCCTGGGCATGGGCGACCGCGACTACTATCTCCTTGAAACCAACGCCGCCCTCAAGCAGGGCTACCGGGACTTCCTCGTGAAGGCCCTCACCCTCGCCGGCGTGAACGACCCTGCGGGTGTTGCCGCCAGGGACATGCAGGTGGAGGACGCCATGGCCCCCATCTTCTGGTCCCGGGAGCAGAACCGTGACATGCAGGCCATCTACAACCCGATGTCCTCCGCCGAGATCGACGCCCGCTGGCCCGAGCTCCGTTTCGGCCGCGTGTGCGCCGCCATGGGCATCCCGGCCCAGGACAAGGTCATCGTCCAGCAGCCCAGCTACTTTGACGGCCTGAACCAGCTCTTCAAGGAGTGCGACCTCGAGACCCTCAAGTCCTATCTCCTCGCCCAGTTCGTCTCCGGCCAGTGCGGCGCCCTGTCCGACGATTTCTACACGGCCTCCTGGGAGTTCTTCTCCCACCAGATGGCCGGTGCGCAGGAACAGCGTCCCCGCTGGAAGCGTGCGATGAGCGTCCCGAACAGCCTCCTCGGCGAGGCCGTGGGCCAGATGTACGTGGAACGCTACTTCCCGGAGTCTTCCAAGCAGAAGATGGTCGCCCTCGTGGAGAACCTCCGCACAGCCCTCGGCGAGCACATCGACGGCCTGGAGTGGATGAGCGACACCACCAAGGTCCGCGCCCATGAGAAGCTCGCCGCCTTCACCGTGAAGATCGGCTATCCGGACAAGTGGAAGGACTACAGCACCCTCACCATCGACCCGAAGAACACCTACTATGAGAACCTGAGGAATGCCAGCGCCTGGTATGTGCAGGACAACCTCTCCAAGCTGGGCAAGCCCACGGACAAGACCGAGTGGGGCATGACGCCGCAGACGGTGAACGCCTACTACAATCCCACCACCAACGAGATCTGCTTCCCGGCCGGCATCCTCCAGAAGCCTTTCTTCGACCCGGAGGCCGACGATGCGGTGAACTACGGTGGCATTGGTGTGGTGATCGGCCACGAGATGTCCCACGGGTTTGACGACCAGGGTTCGATGTTCGATGCCAAGGGCAACATGGAGAATTGGTGGACCCCGGCCGACAAGGCCAAGTTCGACGCCCTCGGGGACAAACTCGCCGCCCAGTTCGACGCGGTGGAAGTCCTCCCCGGCGTCCATGCCAACGGCCGCTACACCCTCGGTGAGAACATCGGCGACCACGGCGGCCTGTCCATCGCCTTCACCGCGATGGAGAACGCCTTGAAGGGGAAGAATCCCGGCCTCATCGACGGTTTCACCCCCGCCCAGCGCTTCTATCTGTCCTACGGCAACATCTGGGCCCAGAACATCACCGACCAGGAGAAGGCCCGCCTCACGAACATGGACCCGCACTCGCTGGCCGTGAACCGCGTGAACGTGTCCGTCAGGAACTTCCAGACCTTCTTCGACGCCTTCGACATCCACGAAGGCGACCCGATGTACCGTCCCGAAGAGGAACGCGTCCACATCTGGTAGCATGACCGCGGACCGTTTCATAGCCCGCAAACTCAAATTCCAGGGGAGACTCGCGGCGGTGTCCATCGCCGTGAGTTTCCTCGTCATCATCGTGGCCGTCGCCGTCTCGTCCGGATTCCGTCATGCCGTGCGGGACGGCGTCTCCACCTTGACCGGGGATGTGCGCATTTCCCGTTCCTCCGCTGTCGCGGCCGAGCAGGCGCCCCTCCCGGTCCATCTCCCGTCGGAAGAGACGATCCTGGGTTTCCCCGGCGTGGAGTCCATCCGTCCGGTCGCCGTCCGGGCGGGCATCGTCCGCAGCGGCGATGTCATCCACGGTGTGCTGGTGAAAGGCCTGCCGGACCGGCCCGATTCCAGCCTGTGCGTGTCCATTCCCACCCGCCTGTCGGCCATCACGGGCCTGAAGGAAGGGGATGACATGACCACCTATTTCGTGGGGGAAAAGGTCCGGGTGCGCAAGTTCCATGTGACGGAGGTCCATCGGGACATGCTCGAAATGGATGACAACCTTGTCGTCTATGCCAACCTCGCCGATATCCAGCGCCTCAATGGCTGGAGTGGGGAGGAGGCGTCGGCCCTGGAGGTGACCGTGTCCCCGGACAAGCGCTCCAACCTGGCCGTCAACGACCTCACGGACCTGATCGGCATGCGCCTGCTGCTGAGCGGGGAGGAGGCGGAGGAAGGCCTCGTGGCCACATCGTCGGTCCGCACCTATCCCCAGATCTTCGACTGGCTGGACCTGCTGGACTTCAACGTCCTCGTCATTCTCATCCTGATGATCGTGGTGGCCGGTTTCAACATGGTGTCGGGCCTTCTGATCGTCCTGTTCCGGAACATTGCCACCATCGGCACCCTCAAGACCCTGGGCATGGGCGACCGGGCCATCGGGCGGGTTTTCCTCCGCGTGGCAGGCGGTGTCGTCCTCAAGGGAATGGTGGCCGGGAACGTACTGGGAATCCTTTTCTGCATCCTCCAGCAGGCGACCCATTTCCTGAAACTGGATCCGGCGAACTATTTCGTCTCCTTCGTCCCGGTCCATATCGACCTTCCCTGGATCCTCGCGGCCGATGCCGTGGCCTTCGTCGCCATCATGCTGCTCCTGCTGATCCCTACCCTCTTCATCGCGCGGGTGGACCCGGCCGTCTCCGTCCGGACGGAATAAGCGTTCTTCGTTTCCGGGGAGTTCTGTTGCTCGTTTTTCTGTTCCCTGCGCTGATTCCGACCGGACTGGCCGATAATTGTGTGATGAGCCTGTTCCTGCACAAATTTCGACCCAATTGAAGGAAAACTGTGCGGAACGGGAGCGTTTACACAAATATGAGCGTCGGAAAGGCGGGCGCGCTGCCGGAAACGTCAAGGTTCCACGTAGTGGAAGTTGAAGCGGCCGCCGGGGGCGGCGTCGCCATCGACATAGAGGTTCAGGATGCGGGTTTCGCCTCCCGCCGGGGAGTCGGAAAGGTTGTTGTCGGCCCACTTGAAGGCGAAGTCCAGTTTGCCCGAGGGGAACAGGTTCCGGGGAATCCGCAGTTCCATCTTGTTGCCCGCGACCCGGTAATCAAAGGTCTGCAGCCGCGTCCAGCTCCATTCGGACGTCGTACTCGTACACTGGGAAACGTATCCCACGGTCGATGACTGCGGCGTCTCCAGGTTCAGGCAATAGTCATAGCCCTTCCAGCCAGAACGCCAGCTCATGTCCTTGTTGATCAGTAGCCGCATCCAGCTGGCGCCGGAGTACGAAGTGATATTCGCGGCCGTCTCCACGTAGAAATACACGTAGTCCGCATCGCGCGTCACCTTCGCATCGACAATGTCGTTGCGCCCGGTGGTGTTCGTGTAATGCTCACTCCCGTGTCCGTCGTGGGACCGGGACATCGTGTTACCAGCGTAGTGCTTGAAGTCCGGAGATACATGGGCCCATTCCGTGAAATTGCCGTCAATGGGAACCGTCTCCTTTCTGGAAACGTTCGGATAGGCGCTCACCCCCTTGAAAGTCCGGATGTTCTTCGTCAACTGGTAGTAGTAGGAATCTCCGTAATCTCCCCAATCGAGCGTCGGTTCGATATCACGGCTGTGCTCCCAGTCGAAGGTGTCCGCAAAGGCGACGGGACTATAACCATAGTTGGGATCGGTCTGGGAGGTGGGCCAGCGACGGAACTTCAGGCTGATCCATTCATTCCAGCCGGTGACAAAGATATAATGCGGATCCAGGCTGATCGCACGGTTCCACTGCTGCTGGAAATTGTGCCCCCAGACGAAAGCCCCATTATCCGACCTGTCATGATAAGTGGCGGGATCGGCCGTGTAACTGCGGCCGTAAGCAGTATAATTCCCTTGGGAATCCTTGACATTGAAGGCATAGAAATGACCGCCGCTCGTCGGACAGGCATTCTGCGCCACGCCCACAGGCACCTGTTCGTTGTTGTTGAACGCATGCTGGGGATAAATCTGGAGCCATCCCCATTGGGGCGGAACGACTTCTCCCGGATCAGGCGTGTAAACCAGCGAATTGGGACCGGCGACATAATCGTACTGGCCGGGACGCCAGGTGAAGAAACTGCGGATGGCGGCGTCCTTCGCGGTGGGGTTGAAATCCAGGCAGGCCGGGAATGCCATCAGGATGGGGTGCCCATCCACCTTGAACCACAGATCTTCATAGAGCCCCGGTTCGTACAAGACATCGTAAATAGCGCGGATCTGGGCCGCGGCTTCGGCATCGGGAGGCGTCAGATGGGACATGAACGCTATCTTGGGAACGTTGACGCCCTGCAGACGCGCTTGTTCCCACGTGGCAAGCAATTGGGTCACGGAAGACCACCAGGTGTAGATACTGTTGGACAAATCGAACATGACCGCATCCACACCTGCATCCGCCAGCATCTCCGCATGCTTGCGAAGCACCCACGGATCCGTTGTGCGATAGTACCCGAAAAGCGGCTGCCCCCAGAAGTAGACCTGTCCTTCCTGCCCCCATAGTAGACTGCTGTAATCCTGGAGCGCCTCTGGGTGACTCTGGACCACGGTAGAGATGTTCACGACGTTATTGTAGGCTACCTGCACCGTCTCATGCCAGGGCCAGTACATCATGACCACTTCCTTGTTCGCCCGGGGAGCGGACGGGTTCGAGGGCATGACGCGCCGCTGCAGTTCATCCTCCGCCACCCAGGTATCCGGAGCGGCGACCTGCACTTCCACCTCCAGATCCTCCATCGTCATGTTCCCGTCCAGGTCCGAGACCTTGCGGAAGGTACCCCTGTTCAGATTGAAACTCGTACTGAAACTTCGCGTGCCTTCCTGCGTGGCGGTCGTGGCCGTGAACGTCACCCCCTGCGATAGGGAAGAGGGCGATTCCACCGGAAGCGTTACGATATAATACCACGTGTTCGTGGAAAACGTCCCGCCACCGGGAGCATTGACCTCGATCGTGGAAGAAGGGTTGGTGACGGCGTGGACAAAGGGAGTTCCGTTTCCGTCCATGCCCAACTGGACCGTACCGCACAGGGCCTCGCCGCCGTCGGCCGTCATCGTCACCGTCTTGATGCCCGAGCGGGTAACCTTGAAACGCACCCCGGAGCACACGTTCTTGAAGTTCATGCTCAGCTGGACCGTGCTCTGCGACATGTTCGCCGTGGTGAGCGCCGTCTTCCCCAGCAGGAGCATCAGCCCGTTCGCGAAGGAACCGGCCTTGGCGGTCTGTACCGAAGGCAGCGTGGTCGTGACATAGCTGCCCGACAGGGAGATGTCACTCGAATAGGGATACACGCCCCACACGGCGTCACCGTTGTGGCAGGCCGATACGTCCACCGCCAGGTTTCCCGAGAAGGTGGTCCCCGCCGATGCGCTCGCCCCCGTCGATTCCAACCGCGAGGCCGATGCGCCGAGCAGGATGCTCACCGCATCCCCCGGTGACCACAGGACACTGGTCCCCGACAGCTCGGTCCGGGTACCGTCCTCCTGGTACGCATCCAGCACGATTTCCTTATATTGCGTTCCGACGGGATCTCCGTTCCCGTCGATATCCGTCTCCCCCATCTGGCACGAAACCGCAGCAAGCGCTGCGGTTACCATGCTCCAGAAGCGGACAGTGTTCCGAAAGTCTTTCATATCCCTGATCTGTAATCCATTATAGTTCCGGGCCCATCGTCACGCTCTCAATGGGATTCGAGGCCGACACCTGCGCAGGGGTCGCATGCCCCGCGATGCTCGTCGCACGTGGATCCGTCATCGGGCGGATGGAAGCGGCGGTAGCACGGATGTTCTTCTTGACAGACGCCGTTGAGGATGTCGTTTCCAGAATGTACGACTTGTCATAATCCGTATACGAAGTAATCACATCCTTCGCCCCGCTGTTGTAGCTCATATTGCAGGAATGATCCGTCCAATAATAGCCCTTGGTACCGCTGTCCGTCACGGACGTATTGGCGGTGGTGCCTCCGTTATTATAACGTCTTCCCGTCCGGGGATATCCCGTGAATGTGCCGCTGTTGTAGGTCGCCTTCGTCGGAACCGTGAATCCGGCCGGGCAAGGATCGTACACGGTCTTGTACTTGCTCACGGAAGCATTTTCATTGTAAAGCGCGGCATTCCAAAGATTGTGGAGGATCGAGCCAGCATTACGGGTAGCATCGGAAGTATAAGAATAAGACGTGACAGTGGTATACTGCGGAGTAGCATCAAAATCACTACTGCTGAATACGCCTGTATCAATCAAATCTTCCTTTTCCGTATCGTCATAAGGACCGGAAGGATACGAAGACCCGCTATTAACAGTCAAATTCCAGTTACCATTATTAGGGTCTGGAGTAAAATTGCCTGATGATAACCCTTGGCCTTCCAAAGTGGTTTTCTGACTTGAATTTACGGTTCTTGATGAACTCAATACTAGATACACCTTTGTGCAATAGGTTTCAAAATTGTTATAATGATCAACTGCAAGCGAATTTCCACTATAAGGCGCAAAAACAGAACTCACATTACGTAATGTAGTAAGTTGGTTATCGTTTAGCATAGTATTCGCCTTAATATAATACAAATTATTGCCAGCATTAATCCAGTTTGTACTCGGAATCGTAAACGGGGTACTATTACTGTCTGTCATATAATTATAAACCCAATTCGAGAAATACACAATACCCGTAGCTGAAATGCTTGTAGGGACATCATATCGCACTTTTCTCATCCACCCAGAAGAACCAAGAATGTTCGTAATTGTTGTTTTTTGTTCATCCGTAAAAGGGCCGTACGTTCCTGCAGCAAGCGTATAGTTATCAATTATCCTAAAAGTAACTCCGTTACTAAAAGATGTAATTGCTAACAAGTCATCCTTTTCAGTAGTTGTAAACGGACCTGTTGTTTGGGCAGAAGACTTGATATAGTAATCGTTATGATCAAACACTTGGCTCTGAGTAGCTTCATACAACGGCACCGCCTTTCCGTCCAAAAAGGTCGTGGATATCGAACTCTTCAGCATTTTCCAAGCGACGCGGATCCCTCTCCAATACCAATAACCGGTAGATTCTCCAGCATCGGCATGCTGCTGTAGTTCTATCGAAGAACTGAAAGGATACGGGTCCTTCCGGCCCCACTGGTAATGCGGGTTTGTCCCGTTCTGAGGATTGTTGATGGATGCGACATCGCCGGTCTGGGTCAGGGTAAACGAAGTGCCCTCATTTAATACAGTGGTAATAGTCTGTTGGTTGGCATCAGTAGTTGTTTCATACTGTACTATCCGGAGCGTCACCGTCCGGTCCGTGTACTTGCGCACCGCATTGGTAACAATTTCATCCTTATCGACCCATCCCAGATTATATGGCATGATTGAATTGGAAGGGGTTAAATCCTTGTCCGTCACCCAGATATGCCAGCTCCAAGCAACATTGAGATCAGGCTCTTGGGAGAAACTGGAATAAGAGGCATTGAAAACGATATTACCCGGTCGGATGTTCTCCGGAGTAATGGTAAATGTAATGTAGGCATCCGTTGCATTGGTCCCCCCTTTTGCGAAAGAAGTGATCATGTCGCTATCGGGTGATATCTGGGTTAATCGATGCACATGAATATCTGAATATGATAACCCCAAATCCGTAATAAGGTATGGAGACGTAATAGCCTGTCCTTTTGCATTGTAGAAGGCCGGGAGATAATAATTCTGCGTAGCATCCGATCCTTGGCTGCCCCAGGCAGAACGGATGGCGGAAACGTCCTTCGGGCTGTATGCGCTTGGGTTGTTGTCTCCTAGCAAAAGGGCGTTGCCATAAATCAGCGGGAACTTGTACACGCCGGGACGCGTGACGACATAGCAGTTCGCCGTAGTCTGCGCAATGGTCGAACCATCCAGCGCATGGGTGGACAGGTCATAAGGGGCGGATGATGAACCGACGGAACTACGCGCCCTCAGGATTTCCGTGGCGGCATCGAACGGAGTCTTGTTATTGTCGTATTCCGTAGCGGCATTTGCCGCAGCCAGCGCCACCGTGAACGTGTTGTTCGTATGGTCTT
>Ga0310697_10006418_pt1 | contig 11196 bp, 7 predicted proteins | sample 172DNAGHGlowgp2_FD_203883 | JGI IMG/M metagenome (GOLD analysis project Ga0310697, IMG submission 203883) | Sheep rumen microbial communities from Palmerston North, Manawatu-Wanganui, New Zealand - 1728 DNA GHGlow gp2 (v2) (version 2) | ecosystem: Host-associated > Mammals > Digestive system >... | reverse complement strand
GATTTCCTCTTTATAGTGTTTATACATCACTGAAGGGATGAGAATTTCAATCTTGCCGTCTACACTGTCAAGTTTGAATTCCGTCTGGTCGATGGAAGCATCTTCACGAATAATCATGTACGTGTCAACCCGTTTCAGTTTCTCATAAACGATATCAGCGTTAAATTTATGCCTGCCGATGTATGCCATCAGGTCTCCAGGTTCCAGAGAAATCTGATAGCCATCATAAATAGGTGATAGGTCTTCGTTGATGTAGTTTTCTACATACTCATTGACTACAACAGACAGTTCAATACTAACCTCACGGGCTATTTCCGATTTTGAGATTCTTATGTCGAAGTGTCCATCCTTGCTAACTTCACATTTACGGAAGAAAGTAGAGACACATTCAATTTCACAAATATAGTCGGCCATGTTGTGAAAGACATAGCCTTCTATGCTCCTGTTGTTCAACTGAATATCTATTTTGATAAGATATTCGTATCTGTTCTGGTCAACGGAAACGTGCCATGAGTATTTAGCTGCGATGTCGTTTCCAATGCCAAGCACAGGATACGGGAATGCTACGTTCTCAATTTTCATAAGCTTTCAATGTTAAGGTATGTCTCACCATGTCATTAAATCTCACACTTACCTTATTAATGCCTTCACGAAACGACAGCCCTTCAACAATGTTTTCACGAACAGTCCCTTTATCACTTTCAGCAATCGATAGTTTTTCATCACTTCCCTCGCCACAAACAATAATATTCATCATCACGTTGTCGTAGTTGTCTTCAGCATGGATAAAGATGTCGTGCCATGTTTTTCCATTACGGTTCTGGGCAATAACGGAAAACTCAACGTCAACAATCTCACTATATGTGCCTGGCAATGTTTTGTCAAACTTCTGTGTGCTTGGCTTGGTTCCAGGGCTTGAACCCTTTCCGCGTTTTTTCTTCTTCCCCTGACTGCGCTGATGTATGTCTCCGTTTTTTCCTCTGCCATCCTCAGAAAAGCCTCCCTCTGAGACTGTTCTGATTTGGCCTTTGTCAGAATCATCATCAGCTGTATTGTCTTCGATTATGGGCTCATTCATCTGTGTATCGGTATAAGTGCCTTTTGGGTCTATGTCGCCAGGTTCTCCCATTCTCGGATTATTGCCTTTTGCCTTAGCATCCTCGTCATCGTCGGGTAACAGGTCTGCAGGTATGGGTAGATAGTCTTCAAGTTCAGTAATGTCTTGACTCTCACCTTCCTCGTCGTTGATGAGGGAACGTAGGCTTCGGTCAATGAACTGCTGAATCTCGTCAAGAGCAGCCTGCCCATCCGGCTCAATCCGATTTCTTTCGTCTCGCCAGTGTTTTGCCTTCCACTCATTATGCGCTGGTGGCTCCAAATGCCCTAATAGCTTGTTACCGCTCTTATCTTCGCAGATAAAAACCGCTGCTATGGAGTTGCAAAGGTTATATTTCTGAGTGAAGACGTGCATTTTCAGGGAACGCATAAAAACGACCTTAGTACGTTCCATCCCTTCCTCCTCAGGTATGGCAGCAGCGTAGAGCTTCACTTTTCCAATAGTTTCTAGTTTGTCCATGAAGAGACGGTGATTATCATCACTGCCTGCATTCGCTACTGCATCGTAATATGGTCGAGGATTGGTAAAGGTGCTGGAGTTGCGTTTCGTATTGTCCGCCATACGTGGGAAATAACGCTTCATTAGCCGAAAAAGGTTATCCTTACTGAGGCATTCTTCTTCCACCTTTACCTCTAAATTGCCCTCATATATGGCCATCCAGAAATTGCGGATAACTTCCTTCAGGATGTTGTCTACAGAATCTACATCCTTTTCAATGCCGATAATATCAATGTTAGAGCCTTGTTCGTCTCTTCGGAACGGAACGGGGATGCAATCAGCTTCAGTGACAGGCTTTCCTTCGTTGTTATCATAATAGCCTACAGAGGTAAGCACCTTACCATTTCTCCTGTGAGTACTCAATACAGAAGCCCCTTCGAAACAACGTCTCTCGGATGTATCCATTGTGGAAATGAATACCGTGCTGTATGGTGACATCTTGTAATAAGCTGCTTTACCGTAACCAAAGCTTCCCCCTCTTGCACCTGTTTCATCCTTTACTGTTACGCCAATTGCCCGCACGAATGCATAGAATGTTGACTTCGTGTCTCCTTCAGCATATTTCATGCCCTTGGTGTTAAAGTCAGCAACCCTCAGATATGGAATTGTCTGTCGCATTCCGTCATTCTTAGGAAAACGGTCTAACATGGGTTTATACACCTTCTTGGCATCATTTCCATAGTAGTCAATGCAGCCTTGTATATGACTCCTGAGGTCAAAGAAGTTGGGAAAGTCGCGGCTGTTGATTTGCTTGTATAAGAATTCCACCCTAACAGGTCCTGTACCTATTGCAGCATCTAAGGAATTCTGTATCGATTCACGAACAAGAGATGTGTACAGATCATCCTTGAAATGTTCGCTCATTGGGTCATTCAGCTGTTCTCTGCCAGTTTCTTGTCCGAAATGCCATTTGCAGTCTTTCTCTCTGCTCATATTATCGTCTCTCTATGAATTTCTGAATCTTTTTCAATTCATAATGCTCATTTAACAGCTCGTAAAAACGACTTCTTATCTGGCGAGTTATTTCTGAGTAATCCACTTCATACTGATAATCCAGATAAGCTTGTTCAATGATGAATGTCTCTTCTGATGACAACTTTTGACGCTCTTCTTCTAATGTTGTCCAAACGTAATCTTCCAAGAAAGGGTTTATCTCTTCTTCTATCCTGTCTTGAAGTTCTATTGACAAAATATCAATAAACTTAAAGCTACTGGGATAATCGTCTGTAGAACCGGCCAGTGTTGCCTCTAATCGGTTCATTTCGCGCATTGCCCTTTTGCATAGTCGTGTAATAATGTATGCTGCCATGGTGTGGCACTTGTTTTCTAACTGGGTGATGAATTCTTTTTCTGTCATAGTGTGGAATATTATGGTTTATCGTTTTATAGTCCTTTATTTGCAATTTCCAAAAACTCTTCGTAATTTTGCAGCGTGAACAAGGGAAGAAAGGAGAATTATTATGGCAAGACCGATTAGAGAGACACCCGTGCTGAAAGGCGAGGATGCTTTCAACTTCGAATGGAGAAGACTCATGGTTGACCACATGAGCAAGGAAGAGCGTGCGGAAAATCGACGCAAACTGGAAGAGAGAATCGCTAATGCAAGAAATAAAAGAGAAATCTGCTTCTAAGCTATGCGACTGGTTCGTCTTACTCCTGACCTGCCTATTCCGCTTTCCGTTTCATCACCGTCGATGCCTACCTCTCCGCCGTTCCCTTCTATGAAAAGAACGGCTTCATTCATCTGACCAAGAAAGACGAGGATGAGCACACCCGTCTCATGTACTTTGACATGCTGGAATTGGAATAGCAGTCGCGTCATCTTAGGCAATTCTTGTTATTTTGACTTAGTTAGTTCATTGAAATCAAGGCCATATTTTCTTTCCAGGTGCTCTAAGGCATCTATGATGGCCTCGCCAATGTAGAGATGATTTGAGCCGAATTTGTATCTAATGGTACCAATCTTTGACTTGTCAATATTTGTGATTCTACCACTTGTCTTAGTGTCCTTTCCTTCTTTATTCTCGTACCACACAGGGTATCTGAACTCTAATCCTTCTTCCCATGTGTAGCCGTTGAGGGAATTAGGATTGTAGGTTTGACTACCAATGATTTGCTCTAATTCACAGATTAATTCCGTTGATGCTTTTGTTAGTTTCATATTCAGTCATATTTTGTGGTTTGATATTAAGACGTTCTTTATCGTTAGTTTGTAATCGCTTTTTTTACTCTAAAAAACACATGAACTCACAAATAATCTTTCTTCATCATTAAGTTCGTATATATCGTAGATAATCTTATCTATTTCTGTATCTCTTTCTTCTGAATAGCTTTCAATTTGAAGTTTCAGTAATTCTGCCAATTGTTTTTCGGCCACCTTTGAAGGGTATGGGACATGTATGGGATATACTGCTTGAACACTAATTAGCAAATCTCCAGTTCCCGTCTTTGGAGAATCTTTTAGCAAATAATGACCCATCTTGGAATTAAGCAGGCAACAAAGATATTCAAGATGTTCACCTGTCGCAAAACACGTGCTGTCAAGTCCATAAACGCCTGTATCATCATAAGAAAATCGCAGGATTGACCCTATTCGCTTCCATATTATTTTGGGTTTGGAAAATAATTCAATATAGGCACAATTCCTAAGATTATATGAGGTATCCCCTTTATCCGCCCTTGAGACAATATTGTTATAAAAGCCATCAAGATGTACTTTAATTGCAGGATAATCTTCAATATGAATTCTTTCAAGCTTTCCCTTTAATCCATTGTGAGAATTAATAAGCCACTTGCCCGACCAATTATATCTATATCGATCAATATCTCTTCCACGCAACAACGGTCTTATGATTGCTTCTGTTGCCATTCGTTCTTGAGGATTGCGACATGAATCAATTATGTTGTTACGTGTTTCTGTGGATATTACAAAAGCGGGATTATAGCCTGTCTTAATACCAAAATTGATTTTCAGGTTCCATGAGCTTAAAGCCTCTCCTGAATTTATAATTTTTTGGTGAAGTCTACTTTCTACATCGGACATTATTATCCATTTACTCTTACCATTAAATGAACAAACAATATAATTATTGTTGACAAATTGATTCAACTCATATAGTTTGTTCTTATTCTCCTTTGTCACAATAACAGATTTTGTATGACCCTTATTTTCCTCTTTTTCGAAAATAAGAATATTGGTGTCGACTGTTGCACTCTTAAACACTTGAATTCCATTAAAATCTACAATAACCAGCGGATTTGTGTTGTCGCACAGAAACTGTCTGGTTTTTCCTCCGTACTCAGTACGCATCCATTTATTTGAAGTAATATAGCATAAGAATCCTTGTCTATTAAGCAACCTATACCCTCGTTCATAAAAGAGACAATAAATGTCCCCTGTTCTTATATATGTAGAATAGTTGGAGTTTTTATATAGTTCTGCAAGCTTCCCATTGTCGTCTTGAAGAGGAATATACGGCGGATTCCCAATCACCACGTCAAATCCATCCTTGATGCCGAACATCCATTCCGGGTCGAAGAAGGAGGCACGGCCGTTCTGGTCGTAAGGATTCCAAGCTACTAACTGCTTTGCGTCTGCGCTGGCAATGACGTTGTCATCTGTAAGCATTTGAGCCAGCTCATCACGAAGTTCCTTGTCTCGATTACGAAGTTTGGTCTTCTGATAGACCGTTTTAGCCATGAAATGCTCATGACGAACGGCTTGCAACTTTGCCTTCAGGGCTATCACGTTCTGCTCAAAGAGGCTGTATTGCCGGGGCTTGTTCAGGGCAATCAGAGAATCGCAAGAGACGAAGTGTGTTTCAAGGTTGGGCAGATTGGGGATGCCATAGTTCTCATCGGGATTGTCTGACTTCTCACAGTCACAGACCAGCGAGATGAAGAAGCGGAGCTTAGTGATCTGAGCAGCAATAGTCTGAATATCTCCTCCATAGATGCAGTTCTCCATGATCTGTAGCTTCAGGTCGTACTTACTGCCCGGAGCCTTCAGGTTCTGAAGCAGCTGCACGATGCGGTTGAGCATACCTATTGGGAAAGCACCTGAACCGCAGGCAGGGTCGAGCACCTTGATGGCTTTCAGTTTTGCTATTACCTCTTTATAATATGCAGCCTTGCTCTCGTCATATACAAAATCATCAGCAAACAACGCCTTCACTTCATCAGTATCCCCAAGATATGACTGGAGGCTGATGTCCACCATATAGTTCACTATCTCGCGTGGCGTATAGAAAGAGCCGCTCTGGTTGCGAGCCGTCTGCTCCGTCTCAGGGTTATAGGCTCCCAGCAAGTTCTCGAACACCTTGCCGAGGAGTTCAGGGTCGAGGGCAACCTGCTGTTCTGAGGGAGAGTTCTCCTCAACGGTGAAGTTATAGCGGTTGAAGATGGAGATGAGGCCGTCCTTAGGGTCAAAGAAAAGCTTGTTGGGAACAAAGGCACGGCGTGTCCAGTGACCATCGCGGATGGTACTATTGCGGCTGAAGCCATCGTCATAGTAAGCCTGGTCTACGCCGTCGCTGGTCTTGTTTTTGTCGAGACACTCAAAGAGACCGCCATTGATGAAAGGTATGAACTCAAAGAGACGGGTAATCTGCTCCTCGCTGATTTTAAACAACTCCTGATAGCGGTAGAGCGACTTCACGTCGGGCTTATCCTTCAGGTGGGCAAAACCCCGTCGCTCAACAATCTCGTGTCCGTCTTTGTCGTAGGTAATGTTCTTGATGGGACGGTTGAGCGTGGCGAAGAACAGGTTTTGCAGAATGCCCTGATAGTAGTTGGCGCTGTCCATGCTCATGGGGTCGAAATTCTTCAGATAGAGTTTCAGTTCTTCAGGGTCAAACAGGTTGGCAGGCACGAGGTCTTTCTGCTTGATAAACCATACGAACATCAGGCGGGTGATGAGCCGGATGAGCTTGGTGTCCAGCTGATGGGTGTCGTCGGCATTGGTATTGGGATTGTTGGGAAAGTAAACGCCTGTTGACGGGTCGAGTGCCCAGGTGTACCAGTTAAACAGGTCGTTGTAGAACTGCTTTGTCAATGCCTCCACAGAGAATGCCTCGCGGATGTTTTTATACGAGATACCCGTCCGCTGAAGTTCGAGAAAACGGTCAACGGCAGTATGGTAGTACTTAGCTGCATCGCCAAAGACAAAGGTGTAGCGCTTGGGCGAAGTCTTTTCTCCGCGTATGTCGGTAATGAACGAAAGCCGCCAGTGGCTGCCATCGTCGAACACGGCAATGCCCGCATCGGAATCAATCTTGATGAAGCGGTTGACAAGCTGGCGCAGTCCTACCCGCCGCTGGTCAATGGAACGATTCATCTTCAGGTAGAAGAAACTTATCTCGTAGCCATCGCTGGTGGAGAGTTTACCCCAGTAATAGCCTTGACCCTCGCTTGGGTCAATGTCGAGTGGTTCGGGCACGCGCCTCAATGTCTGGGCTTTGAAGAAGTTGATGATAAAGTCCGTCCACGTCCCTTGGTTGAACTGCGACTGGAACAGGTGCTGTATTTGCTCTCTGCTGTATGCCATAGTTTTATTCAAATGTCTCACTGGTTATTATCAATGGTGTTCCCTCTTCCTCCTTTTTCCTGATGCGATTCTCAGAAAGGTGGTACTTGTCAAAGAGATTCTCGATAACCGGCAGAATCTTCTCTTTGTGGTCAACGACTTTGGAGCCGTCCTTGGTCAGGCGGTTGATGTCGCGTTGTAGTGCATTGATGCTCTTGGTCAGACGGTTAAAAACACCCTCTACGATGTACTGTTCCAACACCAGGAGCTTCTCGTAGATATCATCGTTGCGAAAGGCCCGCTTCAGCACTCTCATGGCCGCAAGCGCCTTAGTGCCGTTGTCATTCTTCTTTGCAGACAGGTTTTCCGTGGAGTTGTTCTGCTCCTCCTCCATGAGATAGTGGCGGAACGCTTTTTCCACCTGGGCGTAATGAACGTCCTTCACGGCCTGGAAGTCGCCCGTTGGTTCGTCCACCTGTGCCTTGAGTGTTTCTGCCGCATCAACAAACTCTATCTTCACAGGCTGGCCACCTTCTGCAATTGTATAGAACTGGCTCTTCTGCTCCTTTGTGATGTAGACGATGCTCGACCGATGAGCCACGTGCTTCTTGTCAGCCATGTCGGGTTTCCTCACACTACGGCTCTTGCAGGGTAGCGCCTTTATCTTGTCGTAAAGGTCTTTGTTGGTGGCATAGAGTTCGCGAATCTCACGCAGCAACTCCAACTGACGGTCCACATTGTCACGCACATTCTCATCGAAAAGTTGAAAGTCGTGCAATATCTCTTCGCGGGAATAGATCTGGGCATCCTCGCCTAAAGCAGAATGGAATCCCTGCAACTTCAGGAGCGCGTTCTGATAGAGCCCTATTTGGCAGTTGCCTTCCTCGGAAGGATAGAACATATAGTTGTAAATCTTGTCTGCCACAGAACCGATACGGTTCACACGACCTATGCGCTGCATCAGCCGTGTGGCATTCCATGGCGAGTCGTAGTTGATGATGATGTTTGAGCGATGCAGGTTGACACCCTCAGCCAGCACGTCCGAGGTCAGTATGATATTGTACTCATTAAGTTTCTCGCCCTTGCGGTAGTTGGCATCGAAGTTTTTCTGGATATGCGGCAACTGCGTCTTGCGGTTCGACGCACAGACCAGAAGGAGGTCTTTACGCTGCAAGATGTTCTCCAACCGTTCCTTCAGATAGTCCAGCGTGTCAACGCTCTCAGAGAACACCACCAGTTTGCTTTGCTTATTGCGGCCGTCGAACAGTTCGCCACGTAGCAACTGTACAAAATTATCAAGTTTGGGGTCATCATCAACAGCGTCCCACTGTTCACAAAGGTTTGTCAGTTTCTGCTCATCGTTCTTGAGCATATCCAGAAATCCGGGAAGGAAGTCGGAGGCCTGGTAAACAAAGTCACTCTCATCAACGCCCTTCGAGACAATCTTCTCGATGACGGCATCAAGTTCCATCTCTTCCATCATTCCCTTGACGTCAAAGTCGGGGGCGATAATCACCTTGTCTGCTTCGAACATCTCTATCATGTCTTGCGTGATGCGCAGGAAGGTGTGAAGCGAGCGCCTGAAGGCATAGAAACTGCTCTCCAACCGTTTCACCATGTGAACCCGGTAGATAGCGGAAAGCAGATTGGTGACATGCTTGGCCTGCTTGTATTTCTCACGAGCCGGGCCTGTGAGGAATTCGATAGCCCGGTAGCGCGCATAGTCGATACCCGTTCCCGTCGGGTTCTCTTCAGGCGAATAGGTGTCTATAAGCATATCGACGGTTTGTCCGAACAATGCCGACAATGCGGCATCCATCTCGTAGACGCACTCCTTGGGCTGCTCTATATGCGGGAACACCACTCCTTGGCGGTCAAGGTCGGCCTTGTATTCCGGATTGTTGATAAGGTTCTTGCGGGTGCGTCGGACCAGAATCTTGTCAAGCACCTGAGTACGCATTTCTTCATATATCTGGTCGACAGCGGTTGTCAGCTCCTTGTACTCTTTAGTCCTGAAGCGTTCGCTCATGGCCTTTTTGTAACGTTGAATCCAAGGCTGGAACAAGACGTTGAGATTGCTGATGCCGTCGATGTTCGGGTTACGTGCATCCTGGAACAGCAGAATCAGGTTCAAAAAGTCCTCCGGGCGATTGTTCAGCGGGGTAGCCGACAGCAGCATGATTTTCTTATGGGTGCCGTCAATAAGGCCTTCGTTGACTCGCGGCGACTTGCAGATGCGCTGCAGCTCGTCGTACCGTTCTGCTGTGTCGGAACGGAAGTTGTGGGCCTCATCTATGAGAACAAGGTCGAATTCTTCTTCGCCTTTATAATTATCCTTTCCCTCCAGGACTTTATTCAGACTGCCATTGCTGACAAACTGGGTGTAACGGGTAATACCAAAGTCGCGGAAGGTATCTACCCAGTTGTCCTTGACGGCAGGCGGATAGACCACCAGCACATTGGTGTCCTTGCCATTCTCTTCGATGAAGCGTTTGGCTATCATGGCTCCCACAATGGTCTTACCCGTACCCACTACGTCGGCCAGGAAGAAACCGTTATACTCTTTCAGCATCTGGTAGCCTTGTATGACGGCATCGCGCTGATACTTCAAATCCATGTAGCCCTCTGGCAGCGACATCGTAAAGTTGTCCTCCACCTGGTCGCCGAAGGCATCGATGAGCACCTTGATATATAGTTCGTAGGGAGTAGGCAGATGGTCGAGATGGGTTTTCTTACGGATACGGGCAATATCATCGGGCGAGAGCGGAATAGATTCTTCCCACAGTTTGCGGAACTCCTCCTTGCAATAGCTGACATCGGCGAAGTCCTTCATGGCTACGTTCAGTTCATAGCGAGGTGTCTGGGTGATGCCAAGTCCTGACTCGGATATGTTCGAACTGCCCATGATGACCCATCCGTCAGAATTCTCGTTGTGATGTTCGGGCAGACACAGGTAGAACTTGGCGTGGAGGTTCTTCGACTTGTCGATACGCATCTCCACCGTGCCGTTGGCAAGGTCTTCACAAAGTTGAAGGATGCCTTCTTCCACCTCTGCACTATAATGAGCCTCGATGACGTCACGGATAAAGTCTTCGGTGTACTGTTGCTTGGCCTGTTCCTCGCCGCCAAGCATCAGAAGGCTCTTGTCATGTTTGCGGAAGATGTCGTCGATATTGATGCCCACCAGAATCTGTATCTTCTTGACATCCTTCAGTAGCTTGCGCAACTTGAAATAGCCCGACGAACGGAAATAGCCGGCCACAGCTAGAAAAGCATAAAAGTCGTGCATATTTTCGGCTATGCCCGTGAACTTTTGAATCAACGGCGAGTCAATATTATTAAAAAACTTAGAACTCATTGGTATTCGGTCAGCAGCAATAGGTCTGACTGATACCCAAGCGTCAGAAGGTGTCTATAGTTTCATGGTTTCAACAAAGCAGAAAAAAACGAGGGTATCCCCTGCTGCCCGTTCCACTACTTAGGCCGTAGGAATTGCCCTCTCAATAGAACGAACAGAGAGATACCCACGCTGGAGTATACAAAGCACCCAAAAGTGTGCCATTGAGGGCATACGAATAGCCCTCGGCACACTCCGGCTGCGTATATACACATCCGTAGGCGTCACCTCTGCATTTGTCTTTGATTGAGATCTTGAGTTTCCTACGTTCAAGTAGTCAAAAACAAAGCGTACAGTGTCGCTTATTCCACAATGTAGTGCTCCACCCTAGCTGTTCTGAACTCCGAAGAGAGCATCGCCGTAACAAGTAGAAGCATTTGCAAAGGTAAGAAAAATTTTCTTTAACCTATAGCAACAAGGCGTAATTTAAAATATTTTAAACATTTGACTCCTTTACATCTATGCAGAGGGCAGTTTCCCAAAGATCAGCGAACCAGCACGGGTCTTTTACCAAAACAGGGCTTACATATCAAAAATGCAAGTCCTGTTCGTATTGGGACGAATACACACGAGAACCGACCCTATTGTGTACGCGGTGTACACTATACAGAGAAAGGGAAAAAGAGCCCTCACCTCTGACACCCAATGGTATAACATGCT
>Ga0310697_10006417_pt1 | contig 11197 bp, 10 predicted proteins | sample 172DNAGHGlowgp2_FD_203883 | JGI IMG/M metagenome (GOLD analysis project Ga0310697, IMG submission 203883) | Sheep rumen microbial communities from Palmerston North, Manawatu-Wanganui, New Zealand - 1728 DNA GHGlow gp2 (v2) (version 2) | ecosystem: Host-associated > Mammals > Digestive system >... | reverse complement strand
GCTCAGTGACACGTTCCTGGGCAAACTCGGGCAATTCACTCTCTTGACGCAAGGCCACGTCCACAGGGTCGTAATTGAAGATGTCCTCACAGATGACACGAATCATCGCCTGCACCTCTTGGGGCTCGGCAACACCCGTCAGCCCGGCCTTGAGTTGTTCTATTGCTTCTTTCAGTTTCATCATGGTGCAAAATTACAAAATATTCCTGTAACCTGCACCATCACTTTAGCGCAAAAAAGGACACAAAAACCAGATAATAATCGACAGTAAAAAGACCAAAAAATTGCGATATGGGAAGATTTTATGAAATTTTATTATAATTTGTCACTATTTTGAGAAATTATTTGTATTTTTGTGGCGCAATTTCATTTCCATTCCTCATGAGAGGCCGGATTTTTGAATATTATTGCATTAGTTCACAATCAAAATTAATTAGCAACCATTCTATAAAACTATAAGACTTATGGCTACTAAACTAGATTCACTTGATTACAAAATCTTGAAAATGCTGTCACTCAATGCACGCAAGCCCTATCTGGAAATCGCTCGTGCATGTAACGTTTCAGGTGCCGCTATCCACCAGCGCATCCAGAAACTTTATAACATGGGTGTCATCAAAGGCTCCATTTCGTTGATTAACCCCGCATCGGTAGGTTTCCAAACTTGTGCCTACATCGGTTTCTTCTTGAACGACCCCTCCAAGTTTGATGAAGTGGTGGCAAGGCTCAAAACCGTCCCCGAGGTTGTTGAATGCTATTTCACCACCGGCAAGTATGACCTGTTCATTAAACTTTATGCACAAAACAACGACCACCTGCTTCAAGTCATCCATGACCGTTTCATGAAGATGGGCCTGGGACGCAGCGAGACACTGATCACTTTCAAGGAAGTGTTCAAACGCCAAATCCCCATTGCCCCAGAAGGCGAAGAAGCGATAGCCGAATAAGAAGATTTCAGGGAGCGACATTTTCGCTCCCTTTTTAATAGTTTCAGGTTTAACATCATTAAGGATTAATAGCGCAATGAAAAACATCCAAGCAAACCACCTTACGCCAATGGAACTGGACTGGCTCACCCATGCCCAACAGATGGGGCATGAGGCCGGAAAAGTGTTGAGAAGCTACTTCAGGCGCCGTGACCTGGGCATCCAGGACAAGGGCAACGCCTATGACATCGTGACCGAGGCCGACAAGGCCAGCGAACGCATCATCTTGGAACACCTGCACACGCATTTTCCTGACCATGCCATTCTGAGCGAGGAGAGCGGCGATGACCACCGCCATGCCCGTTGCCAGTGGATCATCGACCCGCTTGACGGCACAGTGAATTACAGTGCAGGCATCGCCACCTACTGCATCTCCATCGGCCTGAAGGTGGCTGGAGTGACCCGCATGGGTTATGTCTATGCCCCAACGCTCGACGAGGAGTTCTATGCCATCAAGGACAAGGGCGCCTATGGTCCCTACGGCCGCTTGCAGGTCAAGGAGACTACTGAGTTGCAACGGGCCGTGATTTCGACAGGTTTCCCCTATGACAAGGCCACCAACCCCGACAACAACCTCGACCGCTTTGCCCAGGTCATGCCACGCGTGAGAGGCATCAGGCGGTTGGGCTCTGCCGCCATGGACCTGTGCTACGTCGCCGCCGGCTGGCTCGACGGCTACTGGGAACTGAACCTCAAGGAATGGGACGCCTGTGCCGGTGAACTCATCGCCCAGGAAGCCGGTGCCACCGTCAAGCGCTACCGCAACGACCACGGCATCTGCATCCTGGCCGCCTCCCCCGCCATCGCCCCCCAACTCTTGGAACTGGTAGAGTAACCTCTCAGCTCTCCCTCTTTCGTCATAATTATTATCACAAAAATCAGTTTGTGGTGGATTTTTATTTGCATTTATCACTATTTAACGTATATTTGCAGGCAAATATTCACCAATAAAGCTTTGTATCTATGAAAACAAAATTATTACTATTTGTTCTAATTCTATTAGGGCTGCCTATGTCTGTTTATGGACAATCCGCAGCAAGTGAGCATTCCGACGAATATACGACTGGAATGCAACATTATGATAACAAGAACTTTGGCATGGCTTTCAGCCAATTCCAGCTAGGCGCCGAAAAAGGCTATGCCGATGCCCAAAACGCATTAGGCGATTGTTATTATGAGGGCGAGGGTGTGGCTAAGGACCTTCAGAAAGCTGTGTACTGGTTTCAGAAAGCCGCTGAACAAGGCTATGCCCCGGCGCAATATAGTCTGGGCTATTGCTACCAAGAGGGTGAAGGCGTAACAAAGGACATCGTTCAGGCTATCAAATGGTACGATAAAGCCTCTGAAGCAGGAAATGCCGATGCACAAAACGCTTTGGGCGATTGCTACTATGAGGGCATTGGCCTTCCTCAGAATTACAAGGAAGCCTTCTATTTGTTCAACAAGTCTGCAAATAAAGATAATGTCGAGGCGATGTATAGCCTGGGTTACTGCTATTTAAATGGCGAAGGAACCGAAACAGATACACAGCGTGGCATTTACTGGCTCAAGAAAGCGGCCGATGAGGGCCACGATCTTGCACAATACAATATGGGGCTCTGTTATTATGAGGGCAATGGTGTAGCACAAAACATGCAGGAGGCCAAGCATTGGTTTAAGAAAGCCGCCGAACAAGGTAATGAAGATGCCCAGAAGATTCTCGCCGAATTCAAGGACCAGAACACATCGGTCAAGAATCAGCCAGAGCCAAAAGCGGCACCAAAAACTGCTCAATCCACACAGACTGCCAAAGCAGTAGCAGAAGAGGATGACGATGACGATGCTCCCAAACCCACTGCGGCCGAATTGGCGGCATTGAAAAAATTTAAGGCATCGATGGCAGGACACACCTATCAATGCAACAATTTCAAATTCAACGACCCCACTCTCGATTACATCATGTCGGCTGGCGGTATGCAAATAGTAGCCTCTATTGTATTCGTTTCCAAGACACAAGCTAAAGTCAAAGCAACATTCAAGCTTAACTCCAGTGCAGCGCAAAGGAGCCCGACAGCCTACCAGATGAAAGAATCCATCGAGAGGATTATGAACTACACGGGAACAATTTATACATGGGGACCATACTTGGCTTTCAAGAATCCTAATGGAAACAGCGACTACATGGTAAAACCGCGTGAAGGCACGTTGAAACTAGTTGACGAATACGGCAACGTTTTCAAAAAGATCAAGTGAACCGTTTAACCTTAAAATATTGCGGAAATGAAAATGAAAAGAAATTTATTTGTCCTGATTATGCTCATCTTGTGCACAGGCATGATCGCATCTGGGCAAGCAAGAAAGAAGAAACAGTCGGCTAGCAGTCGCCCTGCTGTAACAGCCAAAACTGTGGTCGGCCACACCTATGCAAAACATGATTTAAAAGTGGCAGACCCTGAACTGGCCGAGGCCTATGACAATGGCACCTTTAAACTAGTGATCGATGTTTCAGTTTATTTTGTGACTGAAAACGAACTGCAGTTCACCATGATGGCCGACCTTGAGAGTCGTGTCTATTCAAAGCAAGAGATGGAACAGGTCAAGGCATCAATGGGCATCAATCAAATGAATGAAGTCGAAGAACAGAACTATCACATTAAAAATGGGGTAGTTTATGACTCTGACACAAACCGTCCGATTGCAGTCATCAACAAGGGGGGCAGGAGTATTACCCTAAAAGATGACCTCTTTAATGGCAATGTTCTGCCAATGATAGAATAGATCCATAAACCATTCACTACTATCTCAAACATCAAACAATAACCCTATATGAAAAAAATTTTTTTGGCAATAGCTTGTGCTGCTGTTCTGATGCTTGGCTTTAGTTCATGCAATAAGGACAAAATAACCACATGGGAGTATAAGGTTGTCAGGGTTGATGCCCAACTCGACACGACTTATAAAGAAGAGTTCTCTAAATGGGCACCCAAACATGTCATGTTTGACAACAATGAGCTTAATGCTTTAGGTGCTCAAGGTTGGGAGTTAGTGGCAGTACATGACGAAATCGAAACGAAATTTGCCCAAACAGCAGCTTCAGGAAGTGGTGTTATGGGATTAAAATCCAACACTCGCACATCCGCCGTCCTGTTATTGTTCAAGAGGCAAAAAAAATATGAGTGAACTCAAATACCACGATATTAAAAGCAGGTTGGAGCGATTGGCCCAACCTGTTTTTTTGACATCCACTGGCTTTCATTTCCTGTTCTGCTTTCTCCGGTCGACTCCTGGGACAGGTAGAGTAAATATTCCTCTCCCAGATACCAACAACCCTCATGGCGAGTGCCGACTAAAAACTAACAACTAAAAACTAACAACTAACAACTTTTTTACTACCTTTGTAGCCCGAATAATAAAAATTACTGGAATTAGAATATGGATAACAAAAAGATTGTTTTGAGTGGTATACGTCCCACGGGGCAGTTGCATCTGGGCAACTACTTGGGAGCGTTGAGTAACTTTGTGAAGATGCAGAACGAGGGCAAGTATGACAGCTACTACTTCATCGCCGACCTGCACGCACTCACCACCAACCCCGACCCCAAGGAGCTGCACACCAACGTGCGCCACATCCTGGCCGAGTATCTGGCCGCTGGACTGGACCCCGAGAAATCGACAATATTTGTGCAAAGCGATGTGCCCGAGGTGAGCGAGATGTACCTGCTGCTCAACATGCATGTGGGCATCGGCGAGCTGATGCGCACCGCCGCCTTCAAGGACAAGGCCCGCAAGGCCCTGGGCATCACCGCTCCCAACCAGGGCGATGATGACGAGGACGTGGCCAAGGAAATCATCGGCGCCAGCACCAACAAGCGTGTGAATGCCGGTCTGTTGACCTACCCCACCCTGATGGCCGTGGATATCCTCATCCAGCGTGCCGACTTTGTGCCCGTGGGCAAGGACCAGGAACAGCATCTGGAGCTCACGCGCCGCTTCGCACGCCGTTTCAACTCGTTCTACAAGACCGAATACTTCAAGGAGCCGCAGAACTTCAACTTCGGCAGTGCACCCGTCAAGGTGCCCGGCCTGGACGGCAGCGGCAAGATGGGCAAGAGCGAGGGCAACTGCATCTATCTGGTGGATGAGGAGAAAGCCATCCGCAAGAAGGTGATGCGCGCCGTGACCGATGGCGGTCCCACCGAGCCCAACCAGCCCATGGCCGAACCCGTGCAGAACCTCTTCACGATCCTCAAACTCGTCGGCACCCCCGACAAGGTGGAGTACTTTACCGAGGCCTACAACAACTGCTCCATCCGCTACGGTGACCTCAAGAAGGAAATCGCCGAGGACATCGTGGCCCTGACCACGCCCATCCGCGAGCGCATCATCGACATCGAGAATGACGATGCCTATCTGCACCGCGTCCTGGAGATGGGTGCCGAGCGTGCCCGTGCCCGCGCCAGCAAGACGCTGGCCGACGTGCGCGAGATCATGGGCATCACCAAGTTTTGACACCAATCAAACAACTTGAACAACAAACAACAACACGAACAACTTAAATATTTAATTCATTTGTTGTTTAAGTTGTTCAACGTTGTTATTGTTGTTTGATAACAAGAGGAGATGAAGGGGTATATCCAAGACAAGGAATTCGGGAAAGTATATGTGGAACTGCGCCGAGGTATGACCTCGGTGCGGTTCACTTATCATCCTGACGGTCATCTGCTCATGCGAGCCCCCCTGGGTGCCAGCGCCACCCAGCTGCAACAGATGGTCGACATCAACCGCGAGCAGTTGCATCAATTACCTCGACCTCAAGCCATCTCGTTTGACTATGGCCAAGTGATGGAATGTTTTAGATGCCGTGTGGTGATAGAACCCACCAACCCGCGCCCAGGATACCTCAAAACCGAATGGGACGACGACAACGTCTTGCATGTGACCATGCACGAGAGCACCGACCTCGACGAATACTCTGCCAAGCAATATATCTCTGACCGCATCAGCGAGGCCATGGGTTATATTGCCAACAAGGAGTTGCTGCCGTTTGCCCGTGAAACTGCCGTCGCATTGGGCCTCAAGCCAGCAGGCTTCGAGATTGGCCGCGGCATGCGCAAACTGGGACACTGCACCGCCAAACGGGTCATCCAACTCTCCCGCAACCTCATGTTCCTGCCCGAGCCACTGGTGCACTACATCATCTGCCACGAACTGGCCCACCTCACCCACATGAACCACTCCCCCCAGTTTCACGCCCTGTGCAACCAATACTGCAACGGCCATGAGAAAGAACTGGAACGCCAACTGCGCCAATTCCGCTTCCCCATCCTGAAATAAAAAAGAGGGGCAAGTCCCCTCTAAACTCTAAACCCTAAACTCTAAACTTCACTAGGTTGAAGCGCACGCTTCAACCTAGTGGATAGTCACTTGGGTGGCGCCGAAGCCATATTCGCGGAAACTGGCATCCTGGGCGGTGCAGCGCGGGTAGCGGCGCTTGAGTTCGCCCAGCAGGTGCTGGCGCAGCTTGCCCTCGCCCTTACCGTGGATGAAGACGATGCGTTGGCCATGCTTGCTCAGGTTGGCATCCATCACCTCGCGGAACTTGTCCATCTGGTACTCCAGGATGGCGCCCGGCGTCATGCCGTTGAGGTTGTCGAGCAGCGACGTGATGTGCAGGTCCTGCACGATGATGCCGTTGGGGTCGGTCTTCTTCTGGACCGGCTTGCGCTGGGGGCGGTCAAGGCGTTTTTTCTCCTTCATGGCACGCTCCAGCTCGCCGCTGTCGATGCGCATCATGCGGGCGGGACGGTCGTTGGTGACGATCTCCACGGCGATGACAGGCACTTCAAAGTAGGGGTTCTCGTGGAAGCAGTGCACCTTGTAGAACTTGGTCACGTCCAGGCGCTGCTCGACAAGGGCGGGATTCTTGAGTTTAAAGCCCTTGCCTTGCTTGAAGGCAACATACTGCACGGCAATGTGCGTCATGTTGTTGAGGTCGTCGTGGCCGAATTCCTCGAGTTCCAGCTGAATGTTGGGCTCGACGATGCCATGATAGCGGGTAATCCACTCGCCCTCACCGTCGCCGCGCGTCATATAGGTGAAATACAGGAAATAGTTGCTGTCGTTGACCAGCGTGGCATAGAACGTGGTCGTGTTCAAGTGCTTGATCTCACGCGCTTCATAGCCCAGCACGACGTTCAGCACCTCGCCATCGGGCGTCTCCTCGATGGGCAGGGTGGGTTCGGGAGCGGGCTGAGGCCTGGGAGCGGGTTTGTCGGGCTCGACCTGACGGGTGCGTATGTCCAGCGGGCGTTCATAGGCCGACGCCTTGGAGCCCGCCTGTCCCACAACGACCAGATCACGCTCCAATGCCGGACGCTCAAATCCGTCCTGATCCTCCACATAGACGGTCTTGCCGTCGATTCTGGACACTCTGCCTCCTCCCACATCATTGAGGAAGCGCACGATATCGTTAATCTTTACATTCATGATGATTTCGTTTTTTAGGCCGCAAAGGTACTAAAAATGTTTCAGTTTTTTCCTTCTTGCTCGAATGGATAAACAAAATCTTGCACTATGTTCATCATTCAGCATTCCCAGATGGCATATTCTGAAGATATCAAGGACATTTAACAGGAGCGTTCAAGGTCAAATGGGTGATAATCAATTCTCGGTCTGTGTGTCAGTCACTTTGATAGGGGTGCGGTCCTTGGTGAGGAGGGCAATCTGTTTCACGCTGTAATAAAGAATGGCAATGCCCACTAATAGCAAGGGAATCGATATTTTCAGTGGCAATGATTCATCATCCTCGGACAAGAAGTCCGATGAAGCAAAAAAGGAATTAATATATCCGGGAACATAGATTATCGAGTTGTAAATGGCATGAACCAAGATTCCGGGCCAAATGCAGCGTGTGCGGTAGTACAACCATCCGACAAGGATTCCGAAGCAGGACAAGAACAATGTGTAAAGCGAGACGTGCGGAATCGCAAATATAATCGCCGAAATAACGATTGCGAACCAAGGGTTCCAATCCTTTTCCAGCAAGCGCCGTTCAATGGCTCCCCTGAAGATGGCCTCCTCGACGAGAGGGGCAAGCAAACACCCAGAGATGAGTTCGATAAAGATAAAATTTAAGGTATCAGCACTTAGGTCCTCTCCAAAAATCAAGGTCTCCCACTCACCCACAACGGGGAAAATCATGATCATCATCATGTCGAACAGCAGGCACCCCACGCTTGCCACGGCTACCCAGAGATACAATTTCTTTTTAGAAAAGCCATCACCAAAACGATAACCGAAACTGAAACTGAAATTTGTGTATTTTCGTTTCAAGAACACGCAGATGGGCAACAATTGTGAGGCGACCATTAGCGTGAATGAACTTAGCCATGAGTCGCCGCCGAACAAGTCGTTATCATTTAAGGTGAAACCCGGAATGAAATAGCCGGCTATTTTATAAATCGCTGTAAGTGCGAAAAAACCAGCAATAACCAAAAGGACGTATAGGAAAAAATATTTTAAAGCTGCTTTCATTATTATGGCGGGTATCAAGTGTTTAATAGCATCGCAAAGGTACAAAAAAACGCTATCATGGCACCTTACCATTGCTAATATCCGTGATTATCCCGTGACTAAAAAACAAAAAAGAGAAGCTGTGTCATAATGACACAGCCTCCCAGCGCTTGCTAAAGCAGCATGTTTTCTAGCCTTGAATGCTCAAACAGCGGTTATTAACCATTGATTGTGGAACGCTTCCTGAGCTTGAACGGTAATCACTAGGAATTCCAACCGTCCTCCCAGCCTTTCATATAATACTCCTGAAGTGCCTTCTCGTAGACCGCCTTTGCCTCATCATTATTAGGGGTGCCATAATAAAAATTCCACTGTTCCTTGAAATTGGATTCGGCGCCTTCTAATAACTTTTCCTTTGAGTACTTATTTGGCGATTTATCATACAATGACTTTTTGGCTTTACCCGTTGAGAAGCCTTCTTTGTACATTCTTTTCATCACCATTTTGACGTCAAAAGTGCCCTTGGACGTTGTTACCGCAGTAGGCAAAACAGTGGCTTTGGCCTCAATCTGTTCGGCACTCGCCTGTTCAGCATTCTCATTCGTTGCCGTATTTCCGCAACTGCTTATGACAGCAACTGAACCGACTACCAATACTAATGAAATAAATAACTTTCTCATTCTATCTATAAACTTATGTTTGCTCTTGATTGAGGGATTCTTTTAATACTTGTGGTCGGTGTTGTTGAGTTCATCGCTGGTGAGTTTCTTGCGGTCCATCTTGTACCAGCAGTAGGCGATATAGGCCACGACAAAGGGCACGAGGATGCTCACCACGCTCATCACGGTGAGGGTGAATTCGCTGGACGAACTGTTGCGCAGCGTGAGCGAGCTCTGGACGTCGAGCAGCGAGGGCAGGTAGGCCGTGTTGTTGTAACCCACCACCCAGAACAGCGTCAATACTACCAGCACCGAGCCAATACCCGCTGGCCAGATGCCGCTGCGGTAGTCGCCCTTGAGCAAGGTCTTGCCGATGCCAAAGAGTACCATCACCACGCCCAGCAGCAAGATAACGAGTGCCCACCACATGGTCAGGTAGTTGTGCAGGTATTTATAGGGCTCCACCTGGGCATTGCCACTATCGTCATAACCAACGCCTGCCGAGGTGAGAATGACCACCACAACAGCGACGAACAGGGGAACGAACACACCGGCATTGATGAGCAACAGGTGGCGCTGGCTGGCATTCACTTCCTCATCATCGATGTTGTTGATGAAATAGAGCGATGCCAACGTGCGGGCCAGAAAGAACACCATCACACCAAAGAGCAGATTCTTCCAGTTGACGATGGCTTCCAAGCCATGGTTGGGTCCCCACTGCGAGATGGATGAGCTCTGCACATTGAGGAGGTTGCTCTTGGTCACCGTGAACTCGGCGCCAAAGAACATCATGGCCACTGCCACACCCAGCAAGACCGGGCCAAGGATGCCGTTGATGAGCAACAATGTGTCATAGAAACGTGAGCCGTAGATGTTGCCTGGCTTGGAACGGTATTCATAGCTGATGGCCTGAATTACAAAGCTGAACAGGATGAGCATCCACAGCCAGTAAGCACCGCCAAAGCTCGTGCTGTAGAACAGCGGGAACGAGGCAAAGAACGCACCGCCAAAGGTCACCAGCGTCGTGTAGGTCAACTCCCACTTGCGGCCCATCGAGTTGATGAGCAACGCGCGCTTGTCGGGCTTGCCATAGTGGATGAGCATCGACTGGCCACCCTGCACCATGAGCAGGAACACCAGCAACGCGCCCAGCACCGACATGATGAGCCACCAGTAATTCTGTAATAAATTGTATGTTGTCATGACTTGGGTCCTCCTTTCAGTTTAATCGTTAACGGTGTCTAAATCGGTTTGCGATTTCTTGGAAATCTGCTTGCAGATGATGCCGATGTCGGCAATCAGCAGGGCGGTAAATACCACGGCAAATATCCAGAAGGTCGTCTGCACATAGCCGGCACTCAGGTCACTGATGGCCACCTTGTTGGGCATCAGGTCCTGGATGGTCCACGGCTGTCGTCCCACCTCGGCCACGACCCATCCGCTGGCACTGCACAGATAGGTCAACGGAATGGTGATGATGGCCAGGATGTACCACCACTTGGCCCACTTGGCTTTATTGAGGATGTCGGGCTTGTAAACAAAGAACAATGCCAGCAGCAAGAAGAGCATCAGGTAACCGCCCACGGTGACCATGAAGTGGAAGGTGTAGAACGTCAAGGGCACGTTGGGAATGGCCTCCTCGGGTTTATCGAGGTAGCCATAACCGAAGTTCTTGAAGTCGGCGTTGATGGCAGCGCCCAGGCTGTCGGTCACCACCTTGTTGCCACTGCGGGCCGCCTGGTCATACTGCGACAACATTTCCTGCAGCTGCTTGCCGCGCTGCATGCGCTCGGCATAGGATACCGTGTTCACCTCATTGCCCTCGTTGTCATAGCTCACGCCGTTGATGATATCCTCAATGCCGGGAACAAACGCCTTGAAATCGTGGGTGGCAAGGAACGACAGGCCATAGGGGATGCTGATGTCGAACAGATAGGGATCCTGGTCATCAAAGGCCTGCTTCGAGGGGTTCAGGATACCGAAGGCCACAATCGACTGCCCGTGGTCACCCTTGTACAGGCCCTCCATGGCAGCCAATTTCATGGGCTGGTACTTGGCCAC
>Ga0310697_10006415_pt1 | contig 11202 bp, 11 predicted proteins | sample 172DNAGHGlowgp2_FD_203883 | JGI IMG/M metagenome (GOLD analysis project Ga0310697, IMG submission 203883) | Sheep rumen microbial communities from Palmerston North, Manawatu-Wanganui, New Zealand - 1728 DNA GHGlow gp2 (v2) (version 2) | ecosystem: Host-associated > Mammals > Digestive system >... | reverse complement strand
TTTCGGCTTCGTCAGCCTTCTTGCTGATAACGTCAATCAGTTCGGCAAAGCTCTTGTCCTTGAGAATCTTGCTGAACTGTTCCTTGTAGTTACGGGCCGTCGAAAGGTCGTCGATGACCAAGTCCCAGGCCTTCCACTTGCCATTCACGATGGTCATCTTGTATTCAAGGATAGATTCCTTGCCGTTGTTCCACAAGTGGGCGATAACGCGGGCTTCATCAGAGCCCTTCATCTTCGCCGGTTCATAAATCGTGGAGTCGGCGCGATACAATTCCAAACGGGTTGCGCTGGAATTGCGGACCATGCGCTGGAATTCGGTCACGAATTTCTGCTGGGAAGCCTCGTCCTGCTCTTTCCAAACACTCGCAGCGAGAGACTTCTTGGCCAAAAGCGCAAAGTCAAAGGAATCGTTCAACAAGTTCTTGACGCGTTCCGTTTCTTTAGCGGTACGTTTAGACTTCTTGATGATGTTCTGCAATTCGACATCCTTGCTCTTGACGACAGATACCGGATCATCGGCAGCGAAAGACAAGAGCGAAGCGCAGGCAATGGCAATCATGATTTTCTTAAACATCTTGAGACTCCTCATTTTTTATTAAAATACGAATTATACTCGCTAAGAGACAAACCGATCTTTGCAATTAATCCGGCAAATTCGACATTATATCGGCAAACTGCAAAATAATAGTCCTTTTTCATGGTTACATTCTGCGTATAGGCCGAAACGAGCTCACTCGTCTGGGACTTGTCGAGGTCGTATTTCATGGCGGCCCCCTTCAATAGCGCTTCGGTCGCACGCAAACTTTCACGTAGCGCATCCAAATTTTCCTTGGCGGCGACAACCTGGTAGTACTGCTCGATAGCCTTCGAAACAAGGCCGTCCGACGCATAATTTTCTTTCAGCTGGAGACCTCGGTATTCCGTTTTCGTCTGGCGGTAATCTTCCCAGTTTTTCCAGAAATTCAAACGGTAACGGAGACCCACGCCGATAAGCCCGGAAATCTTGTTGACGGCATCCTGCGCAAAGGCGCTCTTCTGCAACACGTTGCGGTTCCCAGCCCAGCTCTTCACATACTGGAACTCTCCCATGACAAAGAACTCCGGCGCCAATTTCGCCTCGGCCAAATCCATCTGGTAACGCCGAGCACGAAGCCCAGCACTCAGCTGCTTCAATTCGGGATTGTACTTCATCGTCAGTTCACGAACTTCGTCTTCGGTCGGCATGTGTTCGGTTCTCATGGTCAGCACGGAATCTTCGGCAACGAAAGTATCGCCTTCCGGTAGCGCCAACGCAAAACGGATAGCCAGCATCACGCGCTTCATTCCAAGGTCCGCCTCGATAACGCCTTCCTTGACCGTATGCATTTTCGCCTTCAAGTTCAGCAAGTCCGTTTGCGACACGGTCGGTTCGTCCTCGTCCAGCGCTTCTTCGAGCTGGTCATACGCCTTATCGACTTGCTTTTGCGCATCGGCGGCAAGGCGCTTCATTTCGAGAGCGAGCAAGTAGTTGTAATAATACGTCTGGAGCTCGACTTCTTTTTTGCGCGTTATATTTTCGATTTCGAAAGTTTTCTGTTGCAGGTCCGCTTCGAGAGCCTTTTTGCCCGTCTCGTACTGCCCCAGGTTCAACGGCTGGATAAACTTAGCCTCGATGGCCCAGAAAGGTCCCATTCGTGAAAAATCGTACGTATCGACAGTATCGCCCCAGTCATCCACGGTTTCCTTCAAACCGGGAGCGGGTCCCACCATCATGGACACGTTGAAAGTCGGCAAAATAACTTCGGACTTGAGCGCACGAATCTTGTTAGCCTTGCTTTCCGTACCGAACCGGGTTTCGGCCATCTGCGGATCGGTTGCAAGACCCTGTTCCACAAAACGCAAACAATCATAACGAACCTCACCCGCAAAGGCAAGCCCCGTCATCACAAACAATAAAAAGATATTTCTAATCACAGCCAGAATTTAGAAAAAGTAGATATACTAGAAAGAGCAGTGATTCACCAAATCCTTGTATTTTGCCACAACTCCTTCATAATAAAATGTCGGGAGCGGTGCATTTTTTTCAAGTAACTTGTCAACGGCCGTGTGTCCTAGGTTATAAGCCACCAAAGCTTCCCTCCATTTGCCGTACTTGCCGATAAGGCGAATCAGGTACGCAGAACCCACAGCGACATTGACTTCGGGGCGCATCAAGTCGTCCTCGTTATCGATAACAAGCCCGAACTTGCGGCCCATCGCCCTTGCAGTTTCCAGTTTTATTTGCATCAGTCCAAGCGCACCTGAAAACTTGCCCGTCTGGAAACGCCCACGGGCCAGCGGATTGCCACGGCTTTCCTGCGCCACAACTGCAAGAATCATCAGCGGGTCCAGCGAATAAGACTGGGAAATCTGCCAAAGCTGTTCCGTCAAAATGCGAAAACTCACTTCAGAAAGGCGGTCTCCCAACAAGTACGTCAACGCCTTCTCGATTTTCACGTAATCAAGCGTCCACTTACCCACCACTTCCAAATGTTCCATGTCGTTATGGAGGATGCGCTCCTGGTATGCCAAATTTTCAAGCTTAACCCTGTTGGAATACCATTCACTTGCAAAAGTGAACAAGACAGCAAAACCAATGATAAGCAGAACGCTCACGCTCATCGAAGAAAGTCGAACGCTACTTTTCACGCCGGTTTTTCTCCAAGTACTCGAGATACGAGACCCAATCCTGAATAGCGCCAAAAGAACTCAACAACGTCGTATCCTGCACCACACCGAGCTTGCGCATCGGTCCGATAGCAGATTCAAGGCGGTCTATTTCGCGGATGTAGCGGGCCTTTTGGCTTTCGAGCGCCGTAATTTGCGCCTGCTTGTCCGTAATTTCACGACCTTGACCGACGACGATAACAAACAACGTAATAGCCCAACCAATCAAGAACAACGTTACAAAAACAGCAAACCCGGGCGAAAGGCTAATCGATTTCTTTTCGTAATGGAGTCCAACAAGATGGACCTGCTTTGAAAGCCCCGACTTGCGGTATTCCTCGCGGCTCCCATAAATTTCAAAGATGTTCTTGTAGCGTTCAAAATAAGTGTGCAGCTCATCGCTCTGGAAAATCAAGATGAGCATCGCCTTCTGCTGCTTGACCATATTCAGGATTTCAAGAAACAGACTACGATAAGCATCCGACGTGAAGCGAGCATTCTGGAGGTTCACAAAGAAAAAGACACCCGGCCCGCGAACGAGCATTTCGAGTTTTTCACGAACCGCCGAAAGCTGATATTCGCCAAGAATGCCGTACAGCGAGATTTCAACTTCTTCGCCACGGTCTTCTACTTGGATGTCAATCAGGTCGGCTCGCATGCATTACCTCTTCGTCACCGACACCGATATCTTGAAAGCCTTGCGGTCGAGCACGTTGAACGGCGCATTCCAGAACGGGAACACGCGAATGCCCTGGAACGCCTGAGGAGCTGCCGACGACGTCGCACCAAAGATGGAACCGACAAAGATGGACGTCGGGCGGTCGAACGCCATACGGAACACGCAACCCGCTTTCTCGTCGCGGATTTCAAGAGTCTGACCGTCCGGATACAGAAGCGGTTCCATCATATTCCACTTGACGTTCTTGCCATCGATGAGAACCTTGTTGACATCGCCACGAGACAAAAGCCCAAGTTCAAGAATCGTTCCGAAGAATCCCTTCGTATTCACGTAAGCGAGATTGTCGATAGCATACGAAACCGTAAACTTGGCGGCGTCGCCCTGGAACGTGAACACCTTCTTTATCCTGAACAAAGCCTTGCGTTCTTCACTTGCAAAACCCTGTTCCTCATCGAGCAAAATTTCTGTACCCAAATCAGTGCGAAGCATGCGATAATCATACGGGTCCGCCAGCAAATGCTTGCGGTCGTACAACATCTGTTCCAGTTTGACCGGCGTAAAATCCACGTTCGGCAAAAGGCAATCCAAGAATGCGAAAGAAGGTTCGCCATCATCTCGCCAGGAGTTCACCAAATTAATCTTTGCGCCCTTGTAGTTCCAGGCGCGCAGCGCACCGCCTATGCGGCAATCCAACAGATAAGAAGACTCCGGATTTTCGCAGAACAGAATTTTCTTGCCCCGGAGCAAATAATCGCACACATCGACGCGGAGCCCGGAAAAATCCGTGAGATTGTCCAAAAGCTGCGATGCCGTAATCAGCAAACGGTTGGAACGCTTGCGGACCATCATGGAACGCATACCCGAGCGGTTGAACAAATCCCTAAAAAACAGCGGAGCCATGGCCGGCAAAAGCGCGTGGCAGAACTCAAGCCACTTTTTGCCCGAAAGCACACTGCGACCTCTCCTGTACAAATTCAGGAACGTCTTGTGGTGCAAATTAATTTCAGGGCGGCGAATCAAAAGCTCACGGCAAGTACGCGCCGTCGAAGGGAGCCCAAGGTTGCGGCCAGCCGAAACAAGGAAACTGATTGAACCGCAAGTTTCCAACTGGTCCACTGCGAAACCAACTGTTCTAGTCTGAACTTCGTTCGTTTCGACAAAATCGACAAGGCGTCCAAAGAAATTGACAATTTCCGTGGGATCCGACGGGATATCGAAAAACGCGACCGCAGACCTTCCACCACGGCAATACGATTCCGCGATGCTCCGCCACGAAAGGTTATCTTCGGCAATCGCCTTGGAAAGGACCTCGGACACAGGAACAATGCGGATAAGCGCACCACGGTCTTCAAGCGTAAACCAACCCGAAACAGGAGTCGAACGGCCAAGAGCATCCTGCACCGCAGATTCCGTCACAAGAGCATAGTCAAAACGGGAATGCTCCAAAACATCGGCCATGCCGGGTTCCCACACCAGCGAGGAGTTAAAATACCCCTGCGGTTCCACGCCAAGCACTTTTTTCAAATAATCGCGATGCAATTCCAGCTGCATCATCTGCAGGTCTTCCGGGAAAAGCGGAAGCATCGGGTCATAATAGCCACCACCCAAGAATTCCAGAGCGCCGCTGCGAATGGCGTTCTGAATTTTGCCAAACATCAAGGGCTTTGCCACATTGTAAAGCGCCTCGATCATCGGACCGTCAAGAAATATGGAGCACTTCAGTTGTTCCGAATTCAGGAGAACGTTCAACCCTTCCAGCAAATTGCGCGCAATCGCCTCTAAGTTTTCGTATGAGGTCGATGGCGACATCTGCAGCACAAAGGATATTCTCGGGTTCATGGGACAAAGAATAGAAAAAATATTGCACTTTTCCAAAGCATTTTCTAAATTTGAAACGGGTAGCGGATGGCCGCCGGCCTCACGGCTGGAGGAAAGTCCGGGCACCGCAGGGCAAGATGCTGGATAACGTCCAGGCGCGGTAACGCGACAGAAAGTGCAGCAGAAAGCAAACCGCCCCGTTTGAGCTTCGGTTCAGCGAGGTAAGGGTGAAACGGCGAGGTAAGAGCTCACCGCACGACTGGTGACAGGAGTGGCATGGCAAACCTCATCCGGTGCAAGACCAAGCAGGATTCCGTTCGCAAGAACCTGGTGCTGCCCGTGCCAGCTGGATATCCGGGTAGGTCGCTTGAGGCGGTCGGTAACGATTCGTCCAGAGAGATGGTCATCGCTCCGTAAGGAGTACAGAACCCGGCTTATAACTACTCGACTTTGAAGGCTTCCGCAACAAACGGAAGCCTTCTCCTTATCCATTAATTCGATGCCCTTCTTTTTATGACATCGTCAAATCCGTGCTCGTCCCATTTCCTTTCGTAATCTTTGCAGCGTTCCGAGAATGCGCTTTTGGCTTCTGCATACTCTTCTTTAAGGTAATTTGCATTTTCGATTGTACCGACCATATAGAACACTGCGTTATCGCAATAATAATCCGTTAGATATCTATTTTTCTTCGTATTGTCCCTGATATCACGATCATATTCCAAACACATCAACTGTTTTTCGTATTCAGTTATGTTATACTGAACTTCCTCATAATATTGCGTTGCCGTTCCTGTTGCGTCATCGTAACTGCGTTTTTCCACATGGCCCATATAGCCCGGGATATTCACTTTAATCTGAGCCCAACCTTCGCCACCAGAGACGATACAATAGAAGCCATCATTTCCACCATTCGGCGGGAAGCTCCCCTTTGAGTTACTCGCTGAATTTGAGCCAGAACCGTTGCCGTTATCCGAAACACTCGAAGCGGAATCATCACAAGCGGTAAAAGCAAGCACAGCGAGCATTCCAAGTGCAAACAAAAGCTTTTTCATTCCAATTCTCCTTTTTAAACGTTTGGCGTCGTTTATAAACTTACAAATTTTCGCATACTCGCGAGAGTAACCATCATACAAATAATTACAGACAAAGCCAAAGTAGCCACAGGAACAATCAAGCTCTGCAAAAAGACTTCATGGCCGAACTGCACCAGCAACAGAAGCGGAACCACGAAGAAAAGAGAAAGTTGAGTTGCCGCACGAACTGTTTTAGCCTTCAAAGAAAATGAAAGCGTAAACGAATTCACGAGAAGCACCGCCGAAAGCGCCCCGAGAATTGAGGCCACCGCAGCCGTTGTCGGAATTTCAGGATGCCCAGCCCAATAAGCCCCCTGCGTCATCAACGAAAAAACAATCGGGAACGGAAGAATCGCCAGAAGCTTGCCCCAAAAGAGATGAGATGGCATAATCGGAGAAAGCTGCAGCAGTTCAAGAGAATTGCGCTCACGCTCGCCCGCAAAAGAGTCCGCAGCCAAAGGCGCTCCCATCGGAGCCATCAAGCAACCCAGCAGGAGCATCATGTAGCCTTCCATGCCCTTCATGATTTCGCCACCGTAACGAAAAACAGCAATCGCTTGGCTCGCCGCGAGAATCATCGGCGGGATAATGAATGGAATCCAGAAACGCGGTTCCCGGAAAATCAGGCGAAGTTCGTGTTTAAAAACGTGGAGCATATATCTAACCTAGAACTTAGCAAAAAAGAGCGACAGCAAGGGCGATTTAAAAGCACGCGAAGTACGTTTTTGGCCATTTGATGCTACTAATTTTGAATTTCGTCAGCAATTTCCATGTCAAATCGATTGAGATACCTCAAAAAATGTATATTACACAAAGTAATAAAAATCATTCTTTACGAGAAGAGAGAAACACATGCATTTACGCCATCTTTTTTTCATCACCAGTACCTTTTTATTTTTCGCCTGTGGAGAGAGCGAAACACCGACTAATACAGAAAAGAAAAACGCAGAAGTTGCAGGAACATGCACCGACCCATCCATAAATATTACGATCGACGATGTTCAAAGCACCATGACAGCGCACATATCGAACATGCGAAATGAATGCACTGTTGATGGAGATGTTTTCACATTCACGGGTGAAGAAAGGGAACACGATATCGTTTATGACTACAAGTTCGTCGGAGACACCTTGATTCTCGCGGCACGTGGTGATGGCTTTCAAGAAATCGTATTAGTCGGGGGCAAAAACGGGAATCTTACGGCACGATGGGAAGTCCTCCCCGGATACAGGTTCATCAATGGCTCCATAGTAAAAGAAGACGAAGAAAGTTCAACTACCCCCGACCATTTTGACATTTCCGAGAACTGCCTATTTCTTGAAGACAACAGTCTTACCGACTGGGATTATACAGAATCAAGAATGACTGCTTGGATTTACGACAATCTTTTCTCGCGCTACAAGTTCATTCATTCAAGCAACGCCTATGGCAACGAGCTGTTTACACGCGGAGGCGATCAAGTTACTTCTGCCAAGGAAGAGTACGGGATAACTGTTCTTGAAAAAACTCGTACATCGGAAACAATCACGGCTTTCGGCCAAACAGTTTCAATCCGTTATGAAAACATTCAAAGCGACACACGATACTACATTTTCAGTTCTTACGACGCCACAGTAGAAGCAAATGGCAAATCCTGCAATTACACTTATCTGTACATGAGTGAAGTACCAAAAGAAGCATGCAAGGCTGAATACAAAGATTACATCGAAGTTAAAGACAACAAAGCCGTAAGAGTCAACAGAGACGATACGGAATCATTCGCCCAATGCCTTCTCGGTCTGCTCGAGTAAAGAAAACGACACAACAGAGCATTTAAAAAGGGACTCTTTCGAGTCCCGTTTTTTTAGAATGGCGACCCCGGCACTGAGGCCGGGGTGACATATAAGCGATTACTGTCTCGTGAGAGTCTTGTACTTGATTGGCTTCGGGTTGTCGGCGTCTTCGCCGAGACGCTTGCGACGGTCGGCTTCGTACTCGCTCCAGTTGCCTTCGAACCACACCACCTTGGAATCGCCTTCGTAAGCGAGGATGTGCGTGGCGATGCGGTCGAGGAACCAGCGGTCATGCGAGATAATCACGGCGCAGCCTGCAAACTTGAGGATGGCCTGTTCGAGTGCCTGCAACGTTTCGATATCCAAGTCATTCGTCGGTTCGTCAAGGAACAAGAGGTTGCCCGGCTTCTGCAAGTTCTTTGCCATGAGCACGCGGTTGCGTTCACCACCGGAGAGCTGCGAGAGCTTTTTCTGCTGGGCGGCACCCGTGAAGTTGAATAGACCGCAGTAAGCGCGTCCGTTCATCTTGCGGTCGCCCACCAAGATTTCGTCGTTGCCACCCGTGATGGATTCCCAAACCGTCTTGGAATCGTCCAGGCTTTCGCGACCCTGTTCCATGCTGATGATTTCGACAGTTTCGCCAATCTTGAGCGTACCGCCATCGGGCTTTTCCTGGCCCATAATCATCTTGAACAAAGTTGTCTTACCAGCACCGTTCGGACCGATAATGCCCACAATGCCCGAGCGTGGCAAACTGAAGTTCAAATCGTCGAACAGCACCTTTTCGCCAAAGGCCTTCTGCAAATGTTCCGCCTGAATGACGACATCGCCCAAGCGCTTGCCGTTTGCAATGTGGATCTGAGCCACCTTGATCTGTTCCTTGGAATCTTCGGCCAAGAGCTCTTCGTAAGCCTTGAGACGAGCCTTGCTCTTTGCCTGGCGAGCCTTCGGACTCTGCTTGACCCATTCCTGTTCGCGAGCGAGGCGCTTCTGACGGTCAGATTCACCCTTTTCTTCGTTCTTCATGCGTTCAAGCTTCTGGTCAAGCCACTGGGCGTAATTGCCTTCCCAAGGAATGCCGCGACCGCGGTCGATTTCCAAAATCCAGTTCGTTACGTTGTCAAGGAAGTAACGGTCATGTGTCACGAGAATCACGGAGCCCTTGTATTCGCGGAGGTGGCGTTCGAGCCAAGCAACCGTTTCGGCATCCAGGTGGTTCGTCGGTTCGTCAAGGAGCAACAAATCCGGTTCTTCAAGGAGCAAGCGGCAGAGAGCCACGCGGCGCTTTTCACCGCCGGAGAGGTTCGTCACCGGCCAGTCCCCCGGCGGGCAGCGGAGAGCATCCATTGCAATTTCGATGTTGCGGTCAAGGCTCCACAAGTCCTGAGCGTCGATGATATCCTGAAGTTTTGCCTGTTCGTCGAGGAGCTTGTTCATCTCGTCGTCTTCCATCGGTTCAGCAAACTTCATGGAGATTTCGTTGAAGCGGTCAAGCACAGCCTGCTTTTTAGCGACAGCCTGCATCACGTTTTCCTTGACGGTCAAGTTCGGGTCAAGCTGCGGTTCCTGCGGCAAGTAGCCTGCGGTGCGGCCCGGTTCAATCCAAGCTTCGCCCTGGAATTCCTTATCAATCCCTGCCATGATGCGGAGGAGCGTTGACTTACCGGCACCGTTCTGGCCGATAATACCAATCTTTGCGCCATAGTAGAAGCTCAAAGAAATGTCCTTCAGCACCTCTTTGTTAGGCGGATAGGACTTGGTCATTTTGTACATGTAGAAAACGAATTTTTCTGCTTTGTTTTGTTCGGCCATATTTTAGCGATTAATGGTTAGTGGTTGGTGGTTTGGCATTCGTTTCGGCAAGCTCAACGAACTTGCTCAGGTCCCTGAGCCTGTCGAAGGGATGCTTGAACGAACGTGAAGGATCCAGTTATTTTCATCCTTGTTTCGTCGATTTGAATATAGAAATAATTTTTAAGGCACAAATCGCAATCCGTGACAACAAAAGCCTTACGCATCAAGCTTTCGCAAGGAATTCCTTGATTTTCGCCTTGACAAAAGCCAAATCCGGATTTGTAAGAATCGGAATCAGTGCATTGATTTCTTCGACAGGCTTATTCCACCATTTCCACTGAAGCATGAGTGCAGTCAGCTCTTCGTCGAAACGATTGCGAATAAACTGAGCCGGGTTCCCCACTACAACCGTATAAGGTTCCACATTGCTCCCGACAACCGCATTCGCACCAACAATCGCTCCATCGTCAATATGCACGCCCGGCAAAATCACCGCATTCTGCCCAATCCACACATCGTTCCCAATCATAGTATCGCCCTTGAGTGGCAAATTTTCCTTTGCAGGTGCAGCCATATTCCACCCCTGCAACGTATAGAACGGGAACGTCGAAACCGCATTCATCTGGTGGTTCGCCCCGTTCATCACGAACTCCACCCCCGCCGCAATTTGGCAGAACTTCCCGATAATTAACTTATCGTCATTCCACGGATACAAATGCGTCACATGGCTCTCGAAATCGCTATCGGCAATGTAAGTGAAATCGCCCACGACAATCTGCGGATTCTTGAGCGTCGGCTTCACGTAAATTTCCTTGTCGTAACCCGCAATCGGGTGGACCGTCATCGGATCAGGGAAAGTATTAGGCATGGGAACCTCCGTGAATCAGTTATCAAGGATGCAGCGGACTGAATAGGCGTAAGTTTTTTCCCACCAATAAAAAGATACTGCAAACGACCTGTATTCAACATCCATAGCATACTTGGTCCCGTCATGTTCAGGGCCGTCCGTAGTACACCAGAAATAGGATTCCCTTTTGACGCTGCTAAAATTGCGGCCGTTCCAATAACCGGCTGGCAAAGCAGAAAAGCCTGTTGAATTTGTCGCTTCGGGCATCTTGCTAATTTCGCCATCATCCCCTGTATAGTCCCAGGGGCTTTCTTCCCAATCTGTTACAGACTTTATTGCAAATACGGCATCGTCATATTTTTTATCCAGGCGTTCTTCGTAAACGGCTGTTGACAAGGGTCTCAGCAATATGGCAAAGTCTTCCTGCGACGGGAGGCGAAACCCTTTGGGGCAAACGGTATCGGCATCATAATACGTGTAAAGTCGTCCGTATTTTTCGCAATAGTCCGCATTGTTTTGATAGCAGTAACTGG
>Ga0310697_10006412_pt1 | contig 11208 bp, 10 predicted proteins | sample 172DNAGHGlowgp2_FD_203883 | JGI IMG/M metagenome (GOLD analysis project Ga0310697, IMG submission 203883) | Sheep rumen microbial communities from Palmerston North, Manawatu-Wanganui, New Zealand - 1728 DNA GHGlow gp2 (v2) (version 2) | ecosystem: Host-associated > Mammals > Digestive system >... | reverse complement strand
GTGAACCTCAGCAGGAAATCCAGGTATCCATATTCGTCGACCTCGCTGTGGTTCTGCCTGTATAGCTCGATCAGCTTCCCGACCAGTTCCCCCATGTACGGGGCCATGCGCTCGTCCTCGTAGCTGTAGGTGACGAAGGTCCTGGTGCGGACATGGTCCGGTCTGTCGGGGGTCCTCTCCTGAGGAGTGTAGAGGCCCTTCGCGTAGACCACGTCCGAGTAATCGAACTCCAGTGTCATCTCGTACTCCTCCCCGTCGTAGGTCCAGGAGAACGTGCGGGAGACGGCCCCGTCGACATAGGCGCTGAACACCTTCTCGGGGATTCCGCCCTTATAGGCCAATATCGTGTAGGAACCGGGCTCGAAGACATACTTGCCGTCCTCGGACACCGTGGTATCACCGGTGTCATCGTTGGTCAGACGGAACTCGTCCGCATTGGTATCGAAGATATCCTCCAGATCCAGTTCCGTCCCGGGCTCCAGGTCCCTGTCCCAACCCAGTCCGTTGCGGGCGAACACCTCCGTGTCCGTGGTCATGGTGATCTCCAACACGGGTTCCTGGCCCAGGAGCTTGTTGGTCCTGTCGTACCATCCGCCGAATCCCCTCTCCTCGTCATAATCCGCGGTCAGCTTCGCCTTCCCGCCCAGAGGGTAGGTCCCCTCGTTGCCGCTGACCTCGATCCCCTCGCCCTCCACCACGACCAGCGTGGCGTCGGTCTTCTTGTCAGTGTGGCCTTTTTCTGTATAAGTGTATGTCACCGACAGTCTGGACGTCGCCATCTGCTCGGCGACGTTGACCTTATGATCGATCTTGTACGGTATCCATCCGTCCGCGACCCAATAGGTCCTGGTGTCTCCAAGCTTGACGGTCTCCTTGTACACGGTGCACTCCTTGTCGCCAGCGGCGGTGGATATTGTCTCCGTGCCGATCTCCTCCATGGACCCGAACTCGGGGACCCATATGGTCTTCACCATGGGGATGATTGCCTTCTCCCCCATCTCGGTGTAATTGCGTTTGAGGACCCCGGCCTCCAAAGTCTGGTATTTCCCATCCTCCCTGCTGTGGAAGAGATAGGTCATCGTGATGCTGCCATTCTCGGTGTAGGACCTCATACCCTCGTCGTTCTCGCCGGCCACATCGTATTTGACCCAGTTGCCCGAATAATCCGTCGGGTCGTCATGATTCATGGATAGGAAAGCGAAGGCCGCTATACAGGCGGCAACGACTGCGACGATGGCCACGGCCGCTATGATCTTGGAATCGAGGTACATTTCAATCTTGGTGAGAATCGCTCTGGTTCGATAAAAGCGTGATGCGAAAGGGGTTGGAAAGCCCGGGGAGAGGGGTGACCCTCCCCGGATCATGGTTTGCTCATCTCTTGTATCTGACGTAGATGATGGCCGCGATTATCGCTACGATCACCGCAGCGACTCCGACGATCACCCAAACGTTGTTGTCGCCGGAAATGTCACCGCTGGATCCGCTGTAGAACTTGACCTCCTTGGAATCGGGGTCCAGTGCGACGTAGTATCCGTCCTCGGTCTTGAAGAACGATGCCGGGTCCTTTCCGGGGTTAGCATCGGAGTATCCCTTGGTGAACACCCTGTCCTTCTTGTCGAGTTCGATGCCGATCTCGGTGCCGTCGGTGAATGTACCGCACTCGATGACGTTCTTGCCTTCGATGTAGACGTTCGAGACTCCCAGGAATCCCTCCCTGTCGCTGCCGTGCTCGTTGTCCTTGACGACCATGCGGCCCTGCATCTTGATCTTGACGTCGCTGCCGATGTAGATGCCTCCGACCCCTTCCGCGCCTTTGTTCTTCGTGATGGTGCAGTCCTCGAGCAGGACCGAGCAATCCTTGAGGTAGAAAGCTCCGCCTTTGCCTTTATCTTCGAACGTGTAATTAGATTCGAACACGGCTCCCTTTACCTCGACATCGCCGCTGCATACGCGGACGGCGCCCCCGTTGCAGTAGCAGTAGTTACCGATGAACACGCAACCCTTGTCGCCGTCTAGACCGATAACCACCTTGCCGCCGTCGATGAATATCGCTCCGCCGTCATCCCAGTCGAAATCTCTCCCGCTCCTGTTGTTAGTGAACGTGCATCCTTTGATGGTGAGGGTCCCTTCTCCGTCCTCGGTGCATATTGCGCCCCCCTTCCCGCTGGCACGGTTGGCCAAGAAGGTGCATCCGGTCATCACCACGTCACCGGCCCCGTCGAGGTCTATCGCTCCGCCGTCGCCGGAACTGTGGCCCTGGCTGATTTCACAGTTGGTTATGGTCAGCATCGTTCCACCGTCGGCAGCGATGGCTTCGCCGTCACCTCCGGACTCGTTCTCGATGATCTTCACCCCGTCCAGCGTCACGGTCGAGGAGTCGGTGGCCCTCAGGAATGCGCCGTCGTTCTCCGAATAACAACTGGTCATCTCTCCGCCCTTGATCGTCAGGGTGGAATCCTTGATGAATATGCCTCCTCCCTCGTCGGAAGCGTAGGGGTCGTCGATGTTCACATCGATGAGGATGATGTTGCTGCCCTCTTTGATGTACAGACCACCTCCGTTGTCCACGCATCCGCCCTTGAGTGTACCGTTCTTGAAGGTCACAACGGCACCGCCGCAGACCTTGAGCTGGCTGCTATCATCGTAACCGCGGCCGCCGGGCCCTCTGTCCAGGAAGTGTCCTGCCAGATCGAGGGTCAGGTCGCTCACGTCCTCTATGACCACATCGTCATGGTCATCGGCTTTGATATCGGAGCCGAGCACAATCGTATCCCCGTTCCCCGCAGCATCCACTGCATCCTTGAACTCGTCCCAGGAGTTCACGGTCACGGTCTTCCCGTCGGCATCGGTCTGCTCGGCGGGAATCGGCGCGAATGCCGACACCGCCATGAAGGCGATGGCCACCACCGCGAGCACCCTGATCACGGACGAGTATTGTCCGTCTGTGCTTCCAAATTTCATTGTATCAGATTGAGATGTCGTATCCGACATTTAAGCTATACGAATGTCCGATTTCTTTGATTACCGGCGTCGGGTAGGCCGACCTCCGCAAAGGATAATAACGGACTCGTCAATCGGCGGGGCATGACCGACGAGCTGACAGTCTGCGCGGCTGCGTTCTTCCGCAGCATCGGGAAGGATGTGACCACATCCGAGGAGTTCGTCATGATCGCTTCCCTAGAACTCAAGTGGATGTCACCGTCAGATGCGAAACTTCTGCTCAGGACACTTCTGTCCGAGGGCATCATGGAGAAGAAAGGGGAGTACATCCGTACGGCCAAGGACCTGAGCGGAGTGGACCTTCCTCTGGCCTACAAGCCTTCCAAGGAGGTCCTCGACATGATCCATTCGGGACCTTCGCCCGCGCCTGCCCCGGCCCCTAAGAAGGAGGCCGACCCCGACATGTTCCACATCCTCATGGGCGTGGCATCGGAGAACGGGATCCAGACCAGGGACTTCGTACCGGTATGCTCCAAGATCCAGAAGAGACTGGACATCGATATCGCCGCCGCTGCGCTACTGGTCCTCAGGGACAAGGGTGTTGATATCTCCCCCTACGTGGAGAGGGTCTACAGCAGCATATCCGGTGCGCAGTGAAGGATCAGCCATCCTTCTTGCGGAGTTTCGGCATCTTATCCTCCGAGTACTGTTCCTGCATCTGCTCCAGGACCTCGGGATGCCTTTCGAAGAACTTCTTCGCGTTGATGCTTATCCTGATGTTGATGATGAGGATGGACAGTAGGACCAGTAGCATTCCGAATATCTCCAAGGGGCCCAGCACCTCGCCGAAGGCTATGGCACCTATGATCGTTGCCGACACCACCTCCAACATGGAGACTATGGATATGATCGTCGGGGACAGATATTTCGCGCTCCAAGCATCGAAGAACATCGGGATGAGGGAGGCGATGACACCGAGACCGAACAGGAAAGGGACCACATCGGGATGGAATATCGTATCGACCACGAGATTGTGGTTGATGAACGGCAATGCTATCAGGTCAGCGAGGAACGAACAGTAGAACAGATACACCGCCGGATGATAGCCTCTCTTGTAACTGAATGTCCCTCCGAGGATGTATATCGCGATGCAGAGTCCGGAGATCAGTGCCGCAACTATCCCCATGGACTCGATATTGCCGGTGGCGAATGTGCTGCCGGTAAGCAGAGTGCACCCGACGAACCCTGCAAGGACGGCAAGCAGCTTCCTTCCGTCAATCCTCTCCTTGAAGATAAACAAAGACAGAATTATTACGTAGAACGGGAACATCATCTGCAGGATCGATGCCAGTGCCAGCGATATGTTCCCCAGGGAATACACGAAGCATATGTCGGCAAACAGCTTGAATACTCCGAACGAGAGGAAGAACAGCAAGCCCTTGACCCCGACCTTCAGCAACTCCCTGTTGAAGAATAGGAGGATCGGCAGCAGAACCAAAGCAGTTATGGCAAGACGTGCGAACGCGATATCGAGGGCCGAATAACCGATCCCATCGAAATAACGGGTGAACAGACCGATGGTACCGTACATCATGTTGCCCATTCCGAGAACCAGAAGGGCATGCCTCTTATTCACCTCCAATCAATCACCCGCAATAACGGACCGAATACAAATGGTCCTGACGGACACTTGGATGATTAAGTCCGTTAAAACAATTTCTGAACCCGCTTCCGCAATCATTCGGAACGTAAAGCACTTACGAAAAAGGGGGATACGGCATATGCACCTGCATATGCCAGGTAATGGATTTGAAGAGGTTCACTCCTTCTTGATGAAGTTACCGAGCGTCATCTTGTTGTTGCCGTTGCCGCCACCAACGGTCACACCGGTCTTGACGGTTTCGGTCAATTTGATACCGAGTGCCTTCTCGATCTTCTTGATGATCTTATCGTCGGGGACCAGTGAGTTGGACTCGATCTTGGCCAACGTACCCTTCTTCTCGAGGATGGATGCGGCGAACTGTTCCAGATCCATTCCCTTGGCGACACGGGCCTCTCTGATCACCCCGCCGTAATCATCGACCAGCTCCACTGAGGAGGTACCGGCATAGATATCCTTGGTCTTCATCCTCTTCTCGCGCTTCTCGAGCCTCTGATCGATGACCGAGGTGGATATCGGGGCACCGCTCTGGTTGGCCCTGTAGTCCTCTCCGAACCTGGCGCAATTGGGGCACACGTTCAGCCTGCTTCCCTCGATGACGACCGTCTTGGTCAGAGGGACCTCTTTTCCGCACATCTCGCAGATCATTCCGCTCATGGTTCTCCCATGCGAGCGATTGTTAATAACGATAATGGTAGGAAAGTCGACGGAGTTAGGCACATCATTATATTATGACCCGTGATTACGAAAGGCAATGAGCAACGACGAGACGATTATTGACAGAAACGATACTGATCCGAGCTTCACCGATGAGGTAGCCGAGCTCAAGGCCAAGATCGTCACATTAGAAGATAGGAACGTGAGGCTTGTCGAGGATCTCCGCAACGCAGAGAACGAGAAGCGCTACGCGGAAGGAGAGCTCTTCAGACTCCAGAAGGACCTGGCAAGGATAAGGGCCGAGATGGAGAGACTCAAGACCCCTCCGCTGATCGTAGGAAGCCTCAGGGACATCCTCCCCAACAACCGTGTCGTGGTCAAGAGTTCAACCGGACCCGATTTCGTCGTAGCATTGTCCGATTACATAGACCCCAAGGACCTCATACCGGGTTCCAGGGTCACACTCAACAAGCAGACTCTCGCGGTCATGGACGTCATCCCCGCATCGGTGGACCCCATAGTCTCCGGTGCAGAGGTCGTTGACAAGCCCAACATCACCTATGACGATATCGGAGGACTCAAGCAGCAGATGCTGGAGCTCCGTGAGGCTGTGGAGGATCCGCTCCTCAGGCCCGAGCTGTACGCCAAGATCGGTATCGAACCTCCGAAGGGAGTCCTCCTCGTCGGACCTCCCGGAACAGGAAAGACACTCATGGCAAAGGCCGTCGCGAACGCCACCAACGCAACGTTCATCAGGCTCGTGGGTTCCGAACTCGTACAGAAGTACATCGGAGAGGGAGCGAGGCTCGTGCGCGATCTGTTCGATCTCGCGAAAGAGAAGGCACCCAGCATCATATTCATCGATGAGCTCGACTCCGTCGGAGCGAAGAGACTCGACGTGGCGACATCGGGGGACAGGGAGGTCCAGAGGACCCTCATGCAGCTCCTGGCGGAACTGGACGGATTCACGGCCATCAAGGACGTCAAGATTATCGGAGCCACCAACAGGCCCGATATCCTGGACGATGCTCTGCTGAGGCCTGGAAGATTCGACCGTATCATCGATGTCGGACTCCCGGACGCGGAAGCTAGGGAACAGATCTTCAGCATCCACATAGGTCACATGAACGTCGACAAGAAGATCTCTCCGAAGAAGCTCGCGGATATGACCGAGGGATTCTCCGGAGCGGAGATCAAGAACATGTGCACCGAGGCGGGAATGCTCGCCATAAGGGACGGAAGGAACAAGGCCACAGAGAAGGACTTCACTGCTGCCAAAGATAAGATCAAGGATGCGGGCAGGAACAAAGGCAACCCTGTTCCCGCACACATGTTCCAGTAAGACAAAACAGGGGGAATTTCCCCCTTTTTATTTTTCAATCCGATCAGGATTTCTGAGTGTCCTCTCCGCCGAAGAACGATAACTGTGCCGCGGCGTATATCTCCTCGAGACCCACTGACGTTTCTGCAGAAACTGAACGGATCTCGCCGAAGACACCGGTGTTCTCCATAGCCTTGAACAATTCCATTCCGACCACCGTCTCGGGATTCATATCCGAATCGAGAAGGTCACCGTAGAGCGCATCGGGTACCGAATACCAGTCGAGCATCCTCTGTTCATCCTCTTCGTTGAGCGTGTCCGCCTTGGACAGAAGATTAATCATCGGAAGCTGGAGTCTGAACTGTGCCAGTGCTCCCAAAACCATGGCCGTGACAAAACCGTTGGGTGACTTGCACAATGAGGGATCCGACAGATAGATGAGCATGGAATCCTCCCTTCCGAACGAATCGACCAGTACGTTGGATGACTCCCTGAAAGCGAACAGCTCCAACTGTCCGGGGGTATCGACCAGCACATAATCGGTATCGTATCCTGCAAGGACGTCCTGCATCTTCTTGATGTTGACCGCCATCAGATCCGCTGCCACGATCTGCGCACCGTTCGGCCCCAGATTGTACTCCTTCATCACCTCATCGAGTGAGATCCATTCCCTGATATCCACATCGGCGGTGTACGGGAGCGCATCGGCTCCGGGATCCATGTTAACGATCACAGTGTCCACTCCAGCGTCATCGCACCATTGCTTGAACGCTCCTACCAACGTGCTCTTACCGCTTCCGGCGGTCCCGATGAAAAACAAGAACTTCAAACCGATCAACGACCTTGGTAGCCATTGACGGGAAATCAATATAAAATAAGTACGCAATCAAACAGATATGGCCTATAAAGCTGGGGTAGCACCCCTTTCGTTTGCGGCAATATTCGGAGGAGCACTTACACCGCTACTGTTCGCCGTGGCCATTCTAGCAGACGGGAACTGGACCTTCGATGTCAACTCTCTATCCGACCTTGGCATATCCAAAAAGGAAACGGTTGCCCTGCTGTTCAATTCGACTTGCATCGTCTCCGGTCTGTGCACATCGATATTCGGATTCGGCAAAGTGATGATGAGCAACAAACTGGATGCAGCCTCGGGAGTCCTGATGGGATTCTCGGGAGTGTTCCTGCTCCTGGTAGGGGTATTCACCAAGGCAGACATGGAGGCCCACCTGACCGTTGCCGTGACATACTTCATGCTGAACGCACTTGCGATAATGATCAGCATGGTCAGCGACTACAGGAAGAACAGATTCTTCATGTTCTCATTCAACATCATCCTGATCCTGATAGTGATAGCGGCCACTTTCGGTTACACTTATAAGGGCGAGGAGGTCGTCTACGTACTGATCACATGCGCCTGGTGTATGGTCCAGGGATTGTCCCTTGCATTCAGCAAGCATTATAATACGGAATCCGATAACAGGATGGTAATAAGATGAGCGATATGCCCAACACGATGAAATTGGGGATGGGTTGTGCCTTCCTCGGTGCGATAGTCGCGTTCGCTTCCATGGCCGCTGCCTGGAACGGAACCGTCGATTCCGCAGCTCTTGTTGGTGTCGACATGGCCGCAGCGATGATGTTCTTCGCTGTAGCCGGCAGCTTCTCCACATACAGTCCGGTGAAGGGAAAGACTGTCGTAGTGCTCTCCGCACTCGCCACAGCGGTCCCTATCATCGCCGGGATCTTCGGTGCAATGGGAGTTCTCTTCACATTGATCTGCGCCGTTCTCGGAATCGTATGTATCGTCATTGCAAGCATGCAGAGCACGAGAGAATACGTCGACAACAGCAGGGTCGTCTGAAACTATACAGGGTCCGAAAGGGCCCTACATCTTATTTTGTTAGAACTTATACATCAACTTTTTTATTGGTAGTAGAGAATACCGAACTACCATGGATGAGAAGTATGCGTTTGCTCTTCGCAAACTAGCTCTCATGGGGGCTCTAGATGATTACGTCTCCATTTCTTCAAGGGAATTAGGGGAAGCCCTCGAGATGAGCCAGCAGTCCGCTTCCAAGAGGATCCTCGAGCTCATAGACCAGCAGTACATCACCAGGGATCTGGGTACCAGGAAGCAGCGCATCAAGATCACGCCGAAGGGCGTGGAAGAGATGAAGAAGGAATATACCGAGTACCGCAGGATATTCGAACGCACCGACCACATCAACATCCGCGGAGAGGTCTCCAGCGGCATGGGCGAGGGCGGTTACTACATCTGCCAGGAAGGATATCTATCGCAGTTCCAGACGAAACTGGGATTCGTCCCGTTCCAGGGTACGTTCAACGTCCGCATCTATCCTGAGGAGATCGGGAAACTGGACATCGTGAGGAGCACGGCAGGTATCCTGATAAACGGATTCACATCCGAAGGAAGGAGCTTCGGCAACGTGATCGCTTACAAGGCGAAGATCCACAACATAGACTGTGCCATCATAGTCCCGGAAAGATCTCATTATGTCGACATCCTCGAGATAATAGCCGCATGTAGCATGAGAAGGACATTGAGTCTGAGCGACGGCGACAGGGTCGACGTGAAGGTAAGTCTTTGAGGCGGGGTCTCCCCCGCCTAAGTTATTTTCAGAATTTCTCGAGATGCTTCATCACGGATTCGAAGACGCACCTTCCGTCCCCGTCCTCGGTGTCGTATCCCCTAGTCCAGTCCGGGTGAGTGAACCTGGTCATGACACGCTCCGGGTGGGGCATCATACCCATGACATTACCTGCAGGGTTGCATATTCCCGCGATGTCCGAGGGCGATCCGTTCGGATTCCATGGATACTCCGCATCGGATCCGTCCGGACATACATATCTGAACACGATCTGGTCGTTGTCCTCTAGTTTCTGAACGAAATCGGGATCCATGCTCATCAGGTTACCCTCTCCGTGAGCGGAGGGGATCATGAGCAGCTTCTTCTCTGGGATGCACTTGGTGAATGCGCACTTGCCCCTGTTGTCGTTCCTCAATATGGTGGGACGGCACTCGAACCTTCCGGACACGTTGTTGTACAGTGCCGCGTTGGGTTCGGCACTCATGGTCTCGTCGAAAGCAGGAAGGAGTCCCATCTCCACCAGGATCTGGAATCCGTTGCATACACCGATTACAGGTTTTCCCGATTCCACGAACTTCTTGACATCGCTTCCGATGGCCGCCTTGATCCTAGCCGCAAAGATCGCTCCTGCGCGTACGTAATCCCCTGCTGAGAATCCTCCGGGGAATGCGAGGACATCGTAGTCCTCCAGGCTGCGCCTCATGTCCTCGGGTGCCTGTCCTATGAGCTGTTTGAGATGGACCTTCTCGGCCTTGGCGCCGACCATGTTCCATGCGTTCGCCATCTCGTCCTCGCAGTTCGTTCCCTCGATACGGATGACGCATACCCTTACATCCTCTGGCTTCATTGCGAACCACCTCCCATGATGTTCCAGATGGGGTCGTTCCATGCCTTCCTCATCTCCGCCACGGGTATCTCCGTGCCGTTGTCCTTGATCTTCAGCGAATCTCCCTTGGTGATACCGATTATCTGTGCGTCGTCGCCCATGATCTCGGTGAATTCGGTAACATCCTTTCCGTCTACCTCGACGATCCAGCGGCTGTTGCTCTCGGAGTACAGGTTCCTCCTTAGGTCGCCGTCCATTCCCGAGAGGTCCAGCTCAGCACCGATCTGACCGGAGATGCACATCTCCGCCACGGCGATAGCCAATCCTCCGTCCGAACAGTCGTGACAGCTCAGCACGAGCCTCTTGTCCATTGCCTTCAGAAGGTTGGCCATGTTCCTCTTGAGCGCGGGGATGTCCACTCCGGGCACCTCTCCCTCGACCCCTCCGAACTTCCTGAACAGGAGCGATGCTCCCATCTCGTCCTTGGTCTTTCCGACTATGAAGATGCAGCTTCCTGCCCTCTTGAAGTCGGCAGTGACCGCTTTGGTCACATCGTCGATGATACCGCAGCCCAGCAGCATGGGTGTGGGAAGGATGTGCTTTCCTCCGGGCGCCTCGTTGTACAGACTGACGTTACCCGAAGGGATAGGTATGTTCAGTTCCCTGGCGATCTCTCCGAGTCCCCTGACGGCCTCCCTGAAGACTCCCAGCCTCTCCGGGATCTCGGGGTTACCGAAGTTGAGACAGTCGGTGAACGCGTTGGGCATGGCACCCACTGCGACTATGTTCCTGCATGTCTCGTCGATGGCCGCCATTCCGCCCTTATACGGGTCTGCCTCGCAGAACCAAGGGTTGCATCCGATGGCCGCTGCCAATCCCCTCTTGCTTCCGGGTACGGGCAGGAGGACCGAGGCGTCCCCGGGGCCGGTCTCGTTCAGCTTCCCAACCATCGGGTGGATCGCTGTGCTTGCACGGACCTCGTGGTCGTACTGCCTTATGGCCCACTCCTTGGATGCCACGTTGAAATCCGAGAGCATCCTGAGGATGACCTCCTTGTCCGAGGGAAGTTCGGGGAACCTCTCGTTGGCCTTGGTGTAGACCTTGGGAAGGGTGTATGGTCTGTTGTAGACCGGTCCTCCGGTCAGGAACTCCAGGTCCATGTCGAATATGAGCTCGCCATTCCAGAACAGGC
>Ga0310697_10006411_pt1 | contig 11209 bp, 10 predicted proteins | sample 172DNAGHGlowgp2_FD_203883 | JGI IMG/M metagenome (GOLD analysis project Ga0310697, IMG submission 203883) | Sheep rumen microbial communities from Palmerston North, Manawatu-Wanganui, New Zealand - 1728 DNA GHGlow gp2 (v2) (version 2) | ecosystem: Host-associated > Mammals > Digestive system >... | reverse complement strand
AGCCCCTACCCCACCGATAATCAGCGTACGGTATATGCCGTCGGCAATGGCGTTGGGAATTACAGGCAACAAAAAATCGACACCGATGCCGCCAAGCAGTATCAGCACCATATACAAGTGCCGCAGTGTGAAGGGATGTATCTTCAGTTTCCAATAAACAAACGCTGTAAGTATCACAGCCACTAAAACATACGTAATAATCTTGGCCACCGCGCCGCCGGTCATATCCATAACGGGCAGCAGGAAATAGTTGCCAAGAATGCCTAACAGCGAAAGAAGCAACAAAAACGGCAGATAATATATATAGTATTTGGAAAGTTGCAGCACATACAAATTGAACATAAATGTGATGTTGACAAGGTTGGCCAGGGCGATGAAAACCATCACATCGCGGCCGGCGGCGTACTTGTCGCCGTTCGGCATTATCTCGAAAATGTTGAAACGGTTTATGTAGATAAGCAGAAATATCGCGGAGCCGATAAGCAACAGATTGATTGATACCTTTTTAAGCAACTGAGAGAGAGCCGCACGGTCATCGTTTTTTATCGCCTCCGAGGCTATGGGCTGCGCTATGGCGAAGAGCGACCGCGACGGTATCTCCACAATCACGCCCATAAACAGCGCCACGCGGTAGATGCCCAGCTTGGCCAGTCCCAACACGCCCCCCACCATAAAGGTGTCTATCTTTATCATGATGGTGGATCCGATAACCGCCAGCAGTGTATAAGCCGAATAGCGGGCAATCTGTCCACGCAGCTCCGGCGACACAAAGCTAATGTCGTGTTTCAACGTCAGCTTGCCTATGCGCGAGATATAGAACAGGTTTACAAGCATAGCCGCACCGTAAACCATAACCTGCAGGGCTATAAGCCACTGAAGGTTTATGATATGGAATCCGTAAAGGACAAAGATTGCCATATTGAGCACCCGCACCAGCACCTCCTGTACAAAGCGCGGCACTACCACGCGCATCAGCACGTTGGAATAAGTGGCAAACACCGTCTGGTAGGCAAAGAAAAAGGCCAGCGGGAATATCCACCAGAAATAATCGACAAACAGCGAGGCATTTTCGCTGAAATAGCTGATGATGGAGGCCTTGAAGATAATGGCCAGCGAGAAAAAGATGGCGAATCCGATTAGCGGTATCACTAGCAGATAAAAGAAAAATCCGTTGTGGGTGCCGTCTTTCGACTTGAAGAAAGGGAAAAATTTGAAGCCCGCCGAGCCTATGCCCATCATGCTGAAGCTGCCCAGCAGGGTGCCGGCCTCCACTATAACGCCGATGAGGCCGTAAACCTCGTTCTCCATCATGGCGGTGACGATGAACAGAGTGTTCACAAAGCCGATAAAAGCACCCAAGTAGCTGAATATCGACCCTTTGATGCTTTGTCGCGCAACTATGCCCATGGCAAAGAGGTTTGTCGGTTTCTTAAGAGAGGCCTTGCAGGTTTAGTTGTTGTTTTCCTGAAGCAGGTATTCCACCATTTTGATGAGGTCGGCGTCCTTTTTCTCGTCAACAAAAATAGTGAAACGGCTTTGAGGGATAAGCTCGAGAACCATACGTCCTTCGGGGTCCTTGGCAAAGCCTTTGATGCAGTCGGTTGCTGCAACCACTTTGTTCTTGCGGTCAACGATAACGAAGTTTTCGGTACCTATTTTATCGCTGAAGCTGTAGAAATCCTCGTTGGACGACATCTGTTTGCCGTCGCGCAGGATAACAACAGTGTTGGAGTTGCCCGATTTGTGGAAATAGGCAATTTCCTTGGTGGATACAAAGCGAGGCATGTCGGTAGCAAGCACAAGCACCTTACGGTCGATGAGCATGGCGTCGCGCCAGGTCTCCTTTACGGAGAGGGTGCCACGAATCCAGCGTTTCCATTCGCCCACACGCAGGGCATTTTCGAACTGACCTTCCTTTATGCGTTTGCCGTTGGCGTATTCGGCCATGGGTCCGTGCAGAAGTCCGTCCTTGTAATGCATCTCAACATATCCCTCACGGGTAACACGGCGTGCGTATCCCTCGCGTTTGTTGTCCTTCCAAGTGAAAATTTCGAGGGTGTCGCCTTCGGGCGAGAAAGTGTAGAAAGTACCCCACTTAACGCCCATGCGGTAGCGGTTTATCTTTACCAAAGCTCCGTCTTCGTTGTAGATATGCCAAACGCTGTCGCGGTTTTTCTGGTTGTAGAAACCGGTTGCCAGAAGGTGGCCTTTTTCGGAATAAACCTCGTGGCTGCAATATTTACCGTCGGGGGTGAAGGTGTTTTTCATGCGTACCGCGCCGTTGGGGTAGAAATAGGTGAAAACGCCCGTCTCGTGGTCGTCCTTGAAGGTGCCTTCGTATATCTTACGGTTGTTCTTGTCCACCTTTGTCCACGGCCCCTGACGGCGGCCCTGCTTGTCGATCTGGTTTTGTGCAACAGCCAAAAGAGGCAGCATGGATAGTATCAAAACTATGATTCTCAGCTTCATAACGTTTGGTTTTTATTACAATACTATTAAATATACAAACTGCAAAGGTACATATTTTATCCGACAAAAAAAAATATTTTTTTGACGCAACCCTCCGGAACACTTTTTCGTGGAAACGCTCATATTTGCTAAAACGACAATTCAGACACAAAAAAACACACATAACACAATGCAAAACAATGGCTAGAAAAGAAAAATAATAAAAAAATGCAATAAAGCCCATTGCATAAACAACTAACATTCAAATACTTAATATCTTTGTCCAAAAAAAAACAAAAAAAAAACATGCTGTATCATTTTTTTTCGTAATTTTGCACCTTGAAAATTTACTAACAAAAGTAATTTTCACATTAAAAAGAAAATTAAGTATCATTAAAAAACAAAAAAAAAATGAAAAAGTATTTTAAAGTATTAGGTCTTGCCCTTTTGGCAACAACCATGTTCAGCATGACATCATGCACAGACGACGAACAAGTAGCATTATCCGATGACGGTGTAACCGTAACCTTTGGCAACTACACTTGGTCCGCCAAATATTCAGAAGGTGCTACATACATCGTTACCGATGGTCTGAACAAAAGATTCTTCGCAATCTACGCTACTCCTAACGATAGCATCGGATACATTCCTTATGTAGAAGATGGTGACGAAGAAGGATACCTGACCTTCCCCATGCTGTACTTCCAAACCGAAGCACAAAAAGGCAACAACCACGGTACCGATGTGTATGTACAATACTACGAAAAAGCTGAGAACACCTATGCTTTACAAGATGGTGGCGAATGGGATTTCTTTGGTTGGGAAAAAGGCCAGGGCGACGATGACAACATGACAATTGCTGTTACCGATTTCAACTCTTCCAACCTTGTGATTTCCGGTACTGTAAAAGGCACCTTGTACGAAATCGACAACACTCAGACTCACACTGGCGAAATGAAAGCCCTGAGCGTAGTTTTCAAAAACATAGCACTCGAAGACTTGGGTGAAGGTAAAAAATAATCACAAAAAGTAACTATTAACATTTAAAATAAATAAAAAATCATGAAAAGAACATTCAGATTATTAGGCCTTTCGGCTTTGGTTCTGGGTCTTGCAGTTGCTTGCAACAACAACCAACCCGTAGAAGCAGTTGTTGACAGCGTTGACAGCGTTCTCGAAGAACCTATCGAAGATGTAACCATCGACTCGGCTCTTCAGGCTGAGGAACAGGCTCCTGTGGTTGACAACAACAAAAAAACTACAACCACAAAGAAAACCACAACTACCAAAAAGGAAGTTGCTCCCGAACCCGCTCCTGTAAAAGAAGAAGTCAAGATTGAGGCTAATAAAGAAGTAAACGCTGAAACTGGTTTGGACAAAAAATCCACCAAAGCTAAATCAAAACTGAAAAAATAAGACGATTGAATCTTATTGAAAAAGAGAGCGGATTTTTCAATCCGCTCTTTTTTATGCCATTATGCCCACATTATCCTTCTCTACAAAAAAGCCAAATTTATTCTAAAATATTTCGTATATTTGTAGGTTATTCCGTAGCACAAAAACTGCATTTAATCCTCGGAGAAACAACACAATACATGCGAATAGACAAACTAAAGATAATAGACAAATACATTCTGCGCAAGTTTATCGCCACCTTCTGTCTGGCAATAAGCCTGATTATTGTCATTATCATAGTGTTCGACGTGAGCGAGAAACTGGACGACTTCCTTGAAAACCACGCGCCCCTGCATCTTATTGTAGTTCAGTATTATCTCAACTTCATTCCGAGTTTCATAAACCTGTTCAGTCCGCTGTTTGTGTTCATTTCGGTGGTGTATTTCACCTCCAAGATGGCTGGGCATACCGAAATAATCGCCATTTTGGGCAACGGCGTAAGTTTCAAGCAGATGATAAAGCCGTACATCATTGGTTCTTCGATAATAGCTTTTGTGATACTGATACTCGGCAATTTCATCATACCCATCAACAACACCTACGTTACCGATTTCGAGCGGAAATACATCAAAAACGCCTACAACAACCGCTACACCAACATACACATTCAATACCGCGAGGGACACCAGATTTACGCCGAGAGTTTCGACAACAACAACAACCTGGCAATACGCTACACCGAAGAGTTTTTCAATGGCAAGGAGATGGTGATGAAAATAAGTGCCGACCAGATATGCTACGACTCGGTGGAGGACAAATGGCGGGCGTTCAACTACACCTGCCGGAAAATGTCGGGACTCAAAGAGTCGCTCTACCGCAAGGTGGACACTATGATAACGCTGCCCATACAGCCCAACGAGTTCAATATCAACTACGAGAACGTGGAGACGATGAACTTTTTCAAACTACGACAATTTATCAAACAAGAGGAGCTACGCGGCTCGCACCTCGTGGCGGGCTACCGCATCGAATACTACCAGCGTCTGCTCAACCCATTGGCAATCATCATTATGACGTTCATCGGTCTGGCCGTTTCGTCGCGCAAGCAGCGCGGAGGAATGGGTCTGCACCTTGCAATAGGCATTGCCATAGCCTTTTTCTTCGTCATTTTCATGAAAATAACCACGGTGTTCGCCACCAACGGAAGCCTCGGTCCCTTTATGGCAGTACTTTTGCCGATAATAGTGTTCGGGGCCGCCGCCTTTATACTAATTAAAAAATCGCCTAAATAACAAGTACTATGAACATCATCAACAAAACGGCATACACTTTCATGAAACGGCGCTACCGCAAGGTGGAACGCTACATGGACGACCCTATAGGTGTGCAACAAAGGGTGTTCGAGGGACTCATCGCCGGAGGACTCGGCACCGAATGGGGCGACAAATACCATTACAACGACATACGCTCGTGGGAGGATTTCGCACAGCAGGTGCCAGTGAACACCTACGCCGACCTCTATCCCTACGTGCAACGCATAATGAAAGGCGAGAACTACCTGCTGTGGAACGAGAAAGTGCGGTGGCTGGCCAAATCGTCAGGGACCACGGGCAAGGCAAGCAAGTTCATACCCGTAACCAAAGCCGCCCTCGAGCAGTGCCACTACAAAGGGGGCAAGGACATGGTGGCCATCTACTGCAACATGTACCCCGACACCCATCTGTTTACCGGCTACAGCCTCGCCCTCGGCGGCAGCCGTCAGGAAAACCCCGACACCAAGCTCTTCTGCGGCGACGTGTCGGCCATACTGATGGACAACCTGCCCGCTTGGGCCGAACGGTTCCGTTTCCCGCGCAAGGAGGTGGCCCTGATGAACGAATGGGAAACGAAACTCGATGCCCTTGTAAAATCGACATACAACCGCAAAATAGTAAGCCTTTCGGGTGTACCCTCGTGGATGGCCGTGCTGTTGCAGAAAAGCATCGAATACGCCGGAAAAAACAGCGTGGCCGAGATGTGGCCGAACCTTGAGACTTTCTTCTACGGCGGAGTGCATTTCGACCCCTACCGCAAAAAATTCGACCAGTTGATAGGCAAGCCCGACATTCACTACGTGAATATCTACAACGCCTCCGAAGGCTTTTTCGGGGTGCAGGACCAAGTCCACTCCAGCGACATGCTGCTGCTGCTCGACAACGGCATTTTCTACGAATTCATGCCCCTTGAGGAGACGGACAAGCCCAACCCCAAACTGATACCGCTGTGGCAAGTGGAGAAAGGCCGCAACTACGCCATGGTGATAAGCACCAACTCGGGACTTTGGCGTTACATCATCGGCGACACGGTGATGTTCACCTCGCTAATTCCCTACAGAATACAAATCACCGGAAGGACAAAGAATTTTATCAACGTATGCGGCGAGGAGCTGATTGTGGACAATGCCATTCAGGCCCTGAACGCCACCTGCGCTCAGCTCGACTGCGAGGTGCGTGAGTTCACCGCCGCGCCTTACTTCTCGTCCGACGACAAACCCGTGGGACACCAGTGGCTTGTGGAGTTCGAGCGGGAGCCCGTCGACATCGACCTCTTTGCCGCCACCCTCGACAAAAACCTGCAAGTGGTGAACACCGACTACCAGTCGAAACGCTACAAGGACTTCATTCTGCGGCCACTACTGCTCACCGTGGCACCGCAAGGAACTTTCTTCGAATGGCAGAAACAACGCAACCGCCTCGGCGGACAAAGCAAAGTACCTCGACTGAACAACACCCGCGAAACAATTGACCCTCTTTTGGAAATAGCAAATTCAGTTCGGAGTTCGGAATTCGGAGTCCGGAACTGATTGAGAATTAATAATTAACAATTGACAATGAACAATTTAATTAGTGTGCAGTTTGTAGTTTTGAGTTGGAAGTTGAACGCCTTCACAACTTCACACCTTAACATCTTAACTAATCACAATTCACTAATCACTAAACAATGACCATACAAGAAATTGAAAATCAAATTATTGCCGAGTTCGCAAATTTTGAGGACTGGCTGGACAAATACAACTACATCATAGAGTTGGGCAAGGACTGCCCCATAATCGACGAGAAAGACAAGGTAAACGAGAACCTTATCAAAGGCTGTCAGAGCAAAGTATGGCTCAGCGCCAAGTTCGAGGACGGCCGCATACGGTTCCGCGCCGACAGCGACGCCGTCATCACCCGCGGCATAGTGTCGCTGCTGATACGCACTTTCGACAACCAGACTCCCGCCGACATCCTCGCCTCCGACCTTTCGTTCATCGAGAAAATCGGGCTGAAGGAACACCTCTCCCCCACCCGCTCCAACGGCCTTACGGCAATGGTGAAACAGATGAAAATCTACGCCCTCGCATTCCAAACCTTAGCACAACAACAGCAATGACACCCACCAAAGAGACCATCCATTCGGCGGTTATCGACGCGCTGAAATCCGTGTTCGACCCCGAAATCCCCGTCAACATCTACGACCTCGGATTTATCTACAACATTGAGGTTTCGGACGAGCTGAAAGTCAAAATACTTATGACCCTCTCCGCCCCCAACTGTCCCGTGGCCGACTCGCTGCCCATCGAGGTGCGCAGTAGAATCCTCAGCATAGAAGGCGTTTCCGACGCCGAAGTGGAGATAACCTTCGACCCGCCGTGGAGCATGGACAAAATGAGCGACGAAGCAAAAATGGAACTCGATTTCTTCTTTTAAAAAACACTCACAATGAAAAAAACTGCCATATTTCTCACCATCCTTGCAATTGTATTTCAATGCTTTGCACAAAGCGTTAAATATGCCGAAGTAAAACACAGCGGCTACGACAAGATAACCCTTACGCTCACCGCAGGCGAGATAAGCGCCACCACCGTAAGCACCGACAAAGGCCTGTTCAGCAGGATAAACGCCGACGGTTTTCTGCCCTACGGCAACGATGGCTCTCCCGAACTTCCAGCATTGGTTTCCATGCTTGAAATACCCCTTTGTGACGGTTTCAACGTAAGCATCACCCGTCAGGAATGGCAGAGCTTTACCACGGAAAGACTCGGTATTTCGCACCCCGTTTATCCGAGACAGCCGTCGCGGTCCAAATCCGAGAAAGGACCTTTCGAACTGGTGATAAACAACGAGGTTTACGCCACCGACGCTTTCTGTCAGCCGGTTCTGGTTGAGTTGGAGAAAGTGGGCGTGGCACGCGACAAAAACCTTGCCACACTCTATTTCTCGCCATACAACTACAATCCCGTTAGCGGCGAGCTGAAGATATGCACCCGCGCCGAAGTGGAGATAACTTTCCGCAACGTCGACGTGGCAGGTACCGCCAAAATGAAACGACTTCACCACTCTGCAATGTTCGGCCATGCCACCACCCTCAACAATCTGCCCAACCACGCCGAAAAAAACGAGATTTCGTCCACGCCGATACGTTATCTTATAGTGGCGCACAACTCGTTCCGCGGCATGCTCGACACCTTTGCCGACTGGAAACGCCGCAAGGGATTCATCACCGACATTGTTTATACAGGCTCTGCCGCCGTTGGCACGACTACCACATCCATAGCAAATTACATCAAATCGCAATACACCAACGCTACAACTGAAAATCCCGCCCCCACATTTCTGCTTCTTGTGGGCGATGTGGAACAGATTCCTGCCTTTACAGGCAATGCCGACAACCATTCCACCGACCTCTACTACGCCTCGTGGACCAGCGGCGACGTCATCCCCGACTGCTACTACGGACGTTTTTCGGCAAAGACCGAAGAACAACTACGTGCACAGATAGAGAAAACACTGATGTACGAGCAGTACACCATGCCGAGCACCACTTATCTGGAAAGGGCTCTGCTCATTGCCGGTATCGACGACGGTGAGGCTGGCGACCGCGGCTACACCCATGCCGACCCCACTATGAAATACCTCCGCAACACATATATCGACACATCTTACGGATACAGCTACGTAGGATATTACGACAACAGCGACTACACCCTCGACAGCCGCGGCAACGCCACCGGAATGACACATATCATATCGAACATCCTTTCGCGCGGTACATGCTTGGCCATCTATTCGGCTCACGGCTCGAGCAGCGGATGGGCTAACCCCAAATTCGGGAAAGAGCAACTCCCGGAATTGTACAACAACAAAAAAATCGGCATCGTGATAGGCAACTGCTGCAGCTCCTGCACCTACAACGACGACGAATGTTTCGGCGAAGCCCTGCTCCGTCTTCCAGACTGCCGCGGCGCTATTGGTTACATCGGCGGATCCAACTCCACCTACTGGACCGAGGACTACTACTGGGCCGTTGGAATACGCAACATCGGGAGCAACGGTGCCGTGCCGACATATAACGCCTATCAGCTGGGCGCTTTCGACCGTTTGTATCACATGCATAACGAGTCGCAACGAGACTGGTACGTAACCCAAGGCGGCATAGTGCAAAGCGGCAATATGGCAGTGCAAAATTCATCGTCGACTAAAAAAATATACTACTGGGAGGTCTATCACCTGATGGGCGACCCCTCTGTGATGCCGTGGCTGCACCGCGCACAGTTTCAGTATCGTCCACCATCGGGACAGATGCCACGATGCTTTCCGTGCGTGCGATGCCTTACGCATACGCAGCCCTAACCGACAGCAACCACAACCTCGTTGCCGCCGCCTTCGTCAACGTCAACGGTCGCGTAGCTCTTCATTTTTCGCCACTACCTGCCGGAACCTACGAACTGGCAGTTTCGGCACAGCACTACAAGACCAACTTCACCACAATAAACGTCTCATCGTCCGAAGCTATCAACATCGCCGACAACAACTCTTTCCGAGTGTATCCAAATCCCGCCAAACAGACGCTTTTTGTTGAAGGCGACGACATCTCACAAATCTCTCTTATAAATATGCTCGGCAACGAAGTGTATACATCTGTAAACAACGGGCAGGACAAAGTGGAAATACCCGTAAACGGTTTCTGCGACGGCATTTATGTACTCTGCCTAACCGACAAAAACGGCAAAAAGTCGTTCCGAAAAATAGTGGTAAAAAAATAACTCTACACCCATGACAAAGCTCCGGATACTTGGCGCAACCCTTTTGTTGGCCCTTATGGGGACAGCCTTGGCGCAATCCACCAACGATTCGGCGGCTATTGTCATAAACCGCTACCTGAGCAATCTGGGACACGACAGCCTAAACTGGCAAACCGTTGACATAAAGTCGGTTATAACATTCAGCGATGGCAACGACACCATAATGATGGAGCGTCGGTTTGCCTTTCCCGAATATTCTTTTGTAAAACTATCCCGCAAAGGCAAGGTGTTTTTCGGTCTTTACAGCGACAACACCGAATTCCTTATGTACGACACCGCACGCCATTCGTGGGACGTGACCTCGGAGAGCGACTACCTGAGGTTGCTGGCAGGCTACGACATACGCGGACCGCTTTTCAATTGGGAAAACATGGTTACGAGTGCCAAGTATCACGGTGTGAGCACCTTGGAAGGGAACAAAGTATATCGCGTGGCCGTTTCCGACCCGCTGAGGGGCGACAGAGAATATCTTTTCGAACAAACCAGCGGCAACCTCTTCCTCACCGTAAAGCTGCCCACCATACGCAAAAACGCCGTGGTGCAGACCCCCGACGTGGACTGGCGTGCCATACACGAATACACACCCATAGGAGGTTTCCTTTTTCCAACCCTCGAAAGCTACCAGTACAAAAGCGTTATCACTATAATAGCCTCGGAGATACACATTAAACCTTTCAAAAAAACGGATTTTCCACGTCCCGAAACCATACATGAATACTATTGATGAATATTACATGGGCGAGGCCCTGAAGGAAGCCCGCGCGGCCTACGACGAGGACGAGATTCCCGTCGGGGCGGTGATAGTGGGCAACGGCAAGATAATAGCCCGCGGCCACAACAGCACCGAACTGCTGCACGACGTAACGGCCCACGCCGAGATGATAGCCATAACCTCGGCGGCACAGGCCATTGGCGGCAAGTACCTCACCGACTGCACTCTGTACGTCACCCTCGAGCCCTGCGTGATGTGTGCCGGAGCCCTTGCATGGGCGCAGATTGGACGCATAGTTTACGGCGCCTCCGACCCAAAGCGTGGATTCTCCTCCGTTTCGGAAAAGATACTCCACCCAAAGACTGAAGTGGTATCGGGCGTAAGAGCCTTGGAAGCCGAAGCCCTGCTGAAACAGTTTTTCGAGAAGAAGAGAAAATAAGACTAATAAAAAAACGGTCTGACATTTCATCAGACCGTTTTGTTTTTGAATAAATCTTTTTATCGTGCTACCACCACTTTCTGTGCCGGGCGGCTGCCGATTTTCACGAAAT
>Ga0310697_10006407_pt1 | contig 11210 bp, 7 predicted proteins | sample 172DNAGHGlowgp2_FD_203883 | JGI IMG/M metagenome (GOLD analysis project Ga0310697, IMG submission 203883) | Sheep rumen microbial communities from Palmerston North, Manawatu-Wanganui, New Zealand - 1728 DNA GHGlow gp2 (v2) (version 2) | ecosystem: Host-associated > Mammals > Digestive system >... | reverse complement strand
GAGTGGACGCTGCTGGATGTTCAGCGGACTGAACGTGCTGCGCGCCGACTATGCACGGCGAACAGACTCGCTGCAGGTGGACTTCTCGCAGGCATACCTCTTCTTCTACGACCAACTGGAGAAGGCCAACCTGATGCTGCAAGGGGTTATCGACACAGGCAAGGAACCCATCGAGAGCGAGCGCGTCCGCTTCTTCTTCCAGCACCCCATCAGCGACGGCGGCACCTTCTGCGGCGTGGCAGACCTGGCGGAGAAGTACGGCCTGTGCCCACGCGAGGCCATGCCCGAGACCTACAGCACGGACAACACGTCGCGCATGGCACGCATCATCAGCAGCAAACTGCGCGAATACGGGCTGCAACTGCGTGAGATGGTGGAGAAGAAGAAAAGCGCCAGCGCACTGGAGAACGCCAAGACGCGCATGCTGGCACAGGTGTACCACATCCTGGCGCTGACCATCGGCGAACCGCCACAGCACTTCATGTGGGCGCCACGCAACGCCAAGGGCGAGACAGTGGGCGAACCACGCAAGTACACACCGCAGGAGTTCTTCCGCGAGGTGGTGGGAGAAAGGCTGAACGGAACCTTCGTCATGGTGATGAACGACCCGCGACGGCCCTACTACCAGACCTACGAGGTCGAGTGGGACCGACACACCTACGACGGACACAACTGGCGCTACGTCAACCTGCCCATGGACGACATCGAGCAGATGGCCATCGCCGCACTGAAGGACGGAAGGAAGATGTACAGCTCGTACGACGTGGGCAAGCAGCTGGACCGCAAACGCGGCTATGCCGACACCGAGAACTTCGACTACGGCGCACTCTTCGACACCAACTTCAGCATGGACAAGGCGCAGCGCATCGCCACCTTCGACAGCGGCTCGACCCACGCCATGACGCTCACCGCCGTAGACCTGGACAAGCGGGGCGCCGCACGCAAGTGGAAGGTGGAGAACTCATGGGGCGCCGACTGGGGACAGAAGGGATGCCTCATCATGACGGACCGCTGGATGCGCGAGTACATGTTCCGACTGGTTGTGCCACGCGAATACGCCACACCCAAGGTACTGGAGGCAGAGCGGAAGCAGCCCGTCATGGTGATGCCCGAAGACCCACTCTTCCAGAATGAAGACTGAAGACTGACCCCGTCACACCCTCAACCGCAGATAGCTGCGGTCGTCGAAGGCTTCCTGCCCGTGCAGGAAGCCTTTGGTGGCTTTATACCGACCGATGCAGAGCGGGTCATGCTCGCGCTGCCAGCGCAGCCGCTCTTCGCTCTCGGACAGCGTGGGGCAGAGCCAGGGGTAGCCGTCGGAGGCCAGCACCAAGTCGAAGGGCTGGAACGAGAGGGGGATGACGCGCACATGCTGCAGGGGAATGGGGAAGCCGTCGATGACGGCGTAGCTGCGGTTCTGCCCCTGCATGGTCTCCACCATGTGGGGCAGGATGGCTTCGCGGGCCGTGTCGTGCTGCAGGAAGTGGTCCCAAGGCTGCGGACTGGCCTCGATGATGGCGGCGCGCCGGGCGGCCAGGTCGGCCTCCGAGGGCTTCGGGTTCTCGTAGAGTTCGCCGCCGATGAGGCACTGGCAGTCGCCTATCATCCACACCTCGCGCCGCACGCGGCTGAAGACCACGGCACTGGCCGTCAGCCGGTCCTCGGGATGCTGCGTCAGGCGTTGTCGCTGCCAGAAATGATAGTGGCGGCGCACGGCCTCCGTCACACCCTTGCAAAACTGTTGGCAAGAAAGGTTGGCCGACGCGTGGCGCACATACTTGCTGACAATCTGCATGGCCAGACGACCATTGCTGGTCCACGGACGAAACTGGTGGCGGCTCTTGCTGGTGCTGCCGTCGATGACGGCGGCATAGTCTGCCGTCACCACGACGCCGTCTTCAGAGGCCCGCTCGGCGCCCTTCGACTGGCTGAACTGTTCTATGATCTCCATTCTTCTGTTGGATTTTCAATCATGTCAAGTGAATATGGAACATTAAAATAGAACAACCCAAGTTCCGCCTCAAAGGTACAAAATAATTGTGACTTAGAGTACATAAAGGATAGGAAAAAGCGTATGAAGGCCTTAATTTCTAACTTTTCGGGGCAATTCGTTCACATTTTTTTCTCGAATGGCTTGTAATTCGGGAATTATATCTATATTTGCACCCGACTCTCGCATGGTCTTGTCTTCTTTGGCCCGTGAACGTGTTCACAACCCCATCGGCGGCAGGGCCGTCCACGCAGGGCCGAGTGAGGCGAAGCCGCCACACACAGGCGGACAGCGGACGGAAAGAAGAGAGTCACGACATGATGAAAAGGCGTCTTCATGCGTCTTGTCTTTGACTTCTAAGAATCTCGCAAGTTCCAGATGTAACTCAAAGGACAAGGCAACTGCAGATGTCCTCGGGATGTGTTTATACGCGTCCCCTCAGCGGTGCAGCACACACACTAGACCGGTGTGTCAAGTTGCTGTTGAGGGGTGATTGTATGGCATATCGGCGTGGGCTATCAGCGTTGCTCGTTCAAGTTACATCGGGCAATGCGAGAGCCTTTAGAAGTGGGACGAGCAACGAAACGGTTCCCACGTCTTTTTTTTGTGCCGACGCGATGACAGGACAAACACATCAATGAAACGACATGACAAATAGACTCTGGAAAATGGTGGCAGCCTGCCTGCTGACAACAGCCTTTCCCCAGGCGACGCTCCGGGCCCAGAATTGGGACGAGATCACCACGTCGCCCAACTACTACTTTGGCGAGGGCCACGGCGAGACCGTGGCCGCTGCCGACGAGATGGCCCTGGCCAACCTGTCAAAGCAGATCTCCACCTACGTCAAAGCAGACTTCAATATGAAGATGGAGGAGAAAAGCGTCAACGGAGAGGTGGAAGGCAACAGGCAGATGACCAACATCATCAGCACCTATTCGCAGGTGATGCTCACCAACGTACACCAGTGGGTGGTGAACAAGGAGCCGAAGGCGAAGGTGCGCCGCTACATGGAGCGGTCCGAGCTGAAGCGCTTCTTTGAAGAGCGCACGGCCATGGCCCTGCAGAACATCGACATCGCACGAGAGGCGCTGGAGAAGAGGAAGGTGGACATGGCCCTACAGTACTACTACCGCGCCCTCATGCTCGTGCGCACGCTACAGTACCCGGGCGAGGCGAAAGACGCCGAGGGGCACGTGCTGGTGGAATGGCTGCCCAAGTGCATCGACGATGTGCTGGAAAAGGTGAAGGTGGAGTACGACAAGCGCGACGGCGACCGTGTCTACATGCTCTTCTCCTACGATGGGGAGCCTGTGTCGAGCATCGACTTCATGTACAACGACGGACGGGCGGAGTGCAACGGCAGCGCAAAAGACGGACAGGGTATGCTGGAGATGGCGAAGGACTATCAGACCGACGTCTACCACCTGTCGATAGAGTACGAATACAAGGACGGCGAAAGCGGCGACGTGGAGATGCAGAGTGTCTACGACGTGATACCACGCAGAAACTTCAAGCGGGCCCACCTGATCATAGCCGCCAAGCCGCAACGGGACGCTGCCAGCGCGCAGCAGACGCAGCCGAAGGGCGCGTCGGCCACAGCCACGATGCAGACGGGCATCCACCTGCAGCCCAGCGGCACGCAGGCGGCACAGCTCACACCGGCACAGGCCAACGTCATGGAGAAGGTGCTGCAGGCCATCGCCACCCGACGATACGCCACGGCGGAGGGGGTGATGACGCTCGACGCGCTGGTGCGCTGGCGGGAACTGGTGAAGTATGGACGCGGGCGAGTGGTGGGCACGCCCAACATCGTGTTCTTCAAGGGCAGGGAGGACCGCGTCGTGGCGCGAGGGCTGCAGATGGCCTTCACCTTCGAGCGAGGCACGAAGAAGAGCTTTGTAGAAGACGTGGTCTTCACACTCAACCCCGCAGGAAAGATAGAGAACCTGGCCTTCGGACTGGGACAGGTGGCTGCGAACGACATCCTGTGCAAACACCCGTCTTGGCAAGAGGACACACGGGAACTCATCATGGAGTTCATGGAGAACTACAAGACGGCCTACTGCCTGAAGGACTCCAACTACATCAGAAATGTCTTCGCCGACGACGCCATCATCATCGTGGGCAACGTGGCCAAGCAGAAGGGCGCCAACCTGCCCGACAGACGACAACTCTCCATGGCAGGACAGGAGAAGATACAGCGCACACGCTACACCAAGGAGCAGTATCTGCGCAACCTGAACCGGTGCTTCCGCCGCAACGAATTCATCAACTTGCGCTTCACGAACAACGACGTGCAGTGGTTGGAGAAGTACGACCGCGAGGAACTCTTCGCCATACAGATAGGACAGGAGTACCACTCCTCGACCTACAGCGACCGGGGCTACCTCTTCTTGCTGGTCGACATGACCGACCACGACCAGCCGCAAATCAAGATACGCACCTGGCAGCCCAACTGGACGGACATGAAAAACCTGTACAGCGTGGGCGACTTCTACGACGAGTGAAACAAACGTAACATTGACGCCCGCCCGCAGACGGCAGGCCAAACCAAACAGTTTTTATGTTCCAAAACAAATCCCTTCCCTTCCGTCTGCTCCTGCTGTCGTTGCTGTGGGCCCTGCCCCTGTCGGCGCAGCAGAAGCAGACGTTCACGGTCGAATTCGAGCCGGACCCGCTCGACGCGACCGCACAGAACACCAAGCACCAGAAGCGCGACGGCGACGGACAGCGCTACGCCATCATCAAGGTGCGCTCCACCAGCCCCGACGACGACCTCAAGGCCTATGATTTCAACTTCGGGTACCTGAAACACGAAGTGAAGCAACACAACGAGAGCGAACTCTGGGTCTACGTGCAGCGCAACGCCAAGTGGGTCACCATCTCGCGACAGGGCTACGCCACCATGGAGAAGTTCGACCTGCGCACCACCATAGAGGCGGGCCACACCTATAGGATGCTGCTCTCGCCCACCGCCGCGCCGGTGCTGACGCAGATGGTGATGTTCAGCATCACGCCGGCAGACGCCCATGCAGCCGTCAGCGTGAGAAGCGAGAAGGAAGGCGCCGAGGAAGACTACTGGGGCAGCGTCGACGAGACGGGACGCATCGCGCGCGCCCTGCCACTGGGCACCTACACCTATAAGGTGATGTCGCAGGACTTTCTCCCCTCCGAGGGGCGGCTGCAGCTCAACCAGGCCAACCAAACTCACGAAGAGCGGGTGCAGCTGCGCCCCAACTTCGCCGACATCACGCTGCGTGCAGCCGACCCCAACACCGAGATATACGTCAACGGACAGCAGCGAGGACGTGGCTCGTGGTCCGGACGAATGAAGACGGGCGTTTACCAGGTGGAGACGCGGCTGACGAACCACAAGCCCGCGAGCCTACCGCTCACCGTGACCCTGCAAGAGGCGCGCACCGTAGACCTGCCCGCCCCCATCCCCATCACGGGCACACTGGCCGTCACCTCAAAGCCACTCGGAGCACGCATCTTCCTTGACGGAAAGGACCTGCAGAAGACCACACCCGTACAGATGGCAGACATTCCCATCGGACAGCACGAGGTGAAACTGCTGTTCGACGACAACCGCTCGTACACCGAGAGCGTCAGCGTGAAGGAGAACGAGACCACCAGCGTGGAGGGCCTTCACAGCGGGTTGAAGAAGGAGGGCTCAAGCGAGAACGCCCGGCAAAGACGGGAAGCGGGGCAGAAGAGGTCTTCGCAACCCAAGGTGCAGTCGCAAAGCGTGTTCGCCGCCACTGGCGGCTATGTGGCCCCCTTCCTTCAGGTGGGCCAACTGACGGGCGTCGGTGGAGGCGTGGGCGGCTACTTACATCACTTCAATGTGGAGGCCTCCTACATGATGGGGCTCGCCAAGAGCGAGGAGATTCTTTGGCACAACCCTTCAACCGGATCCGAATACAGCGGCAGTTACCAGCCTGCAGCGATGGGCTTTCGTCTCGGCTATGGCATCTTCTGCGGACGAACCCTGCGACTCACGCCTCAGTTAGGCGCCAACATCGTCAGCATAAAGATGGAGGGCGGCCAGTCGAAGGGCTACGCCACTGCTGCCACCATTGGTCTGCGGGCGGAGTTGGCCCTGGGCGCTCATTTCTCCCTCTTTGCCGCGCCAGAACTGTCGTTGGCCGTGAAGGAGAGCGACATCTTCCAGCAAGTAGCAGACGTCTCGACAAAGGTCAAGGCGTGGGGCGGCGGCTTCAACGCCCGCGTGGGCGTCAGCGTCAATTTTTAAGGCTCTTTCACCCATAAACATATAGCAGACATGACACGGAAACACACCATCTTCCCATACGCAGCACTCCTGCTTGCCCTCTCCGCCTGTAATGACGGCAACGAGTTTGGCGACGGATACCAGGTAAGCCTCGGCAGTACCAGTATCAGTGCCAATGCCAATGCCGGTATCAGCGTAAGCCCCACCACCCTTACTTTCTCCGCGACATCTGCCGCAGCGCAGACCGTCAGCGTGACAGCCTCAGCTTCTTGGACAGTCAAAACAGAAGCCACCTGGCTCACCCTGTCGAAGACCAGCGGCACGGGCAGCGACACGTTCACCGTTACCGCCGCAGACAATAACGACACCACCGACCGCAGCGCCACCATCACCCTGACCTGCGGCGAGGCCACCACTACCGTCAGCGTGATTCAAGAAAACATACTGAAAGTATGGGGTAGTCTGACCGCAATCATGTTCATAGACAACGCCGTACGCTTGTCTTGGAACATCGACGACGATGCCATCCACTCCATCAAAGCCGTACCCACTACGGACACCGGTGCGCCCACAATCACTGCTTATGTAAGTAGTGCTACCTTCGAGAAAGGGTATATTGATGTGTACGGACTGAAGCCCGAAACAGTTTACTCTGTCTATGCTTATAAAGACAGCATTACACAGGATAACAGCACCTACGCAGGATGCATGACGGGTACGACCTTAGCAGCACCGAATTTCGACGAGAAGTACGGCGCCGGAAAGTGGCTCGACATACGCAATTGGGACGAGAAGGAGGCAAAAGACACGCTGAAGACGGTCGAGTTCTGGGCCGCCATCCCCGACGGCGCAGCCATCATCCTTAGGGGCGAACAGGAGTACAAGGTGAACAACAGCGTCAAGTTCAACGGCTCGTACACCTTCGTCACCGGCCCTACGCTGGGCGGCAACGCACGTTTCATCTCAAGCGGCGGACTCACCTGCGCTTCCGGCGCTTCCATCCAGAAACTGCAGTTTGAAGACATCGACTTCATCAGCGACAAGGCACTGACCGGCGGAAGCAACGAGATTGCCACCAACACGGACAAAGGCTTCGGCGGACGGCAGGTGTTCAACAACAACGGCACCAACTCCACCGTGGAGGAACTGGTGTTCAAGAACTGCTCCATGACCGGCTATCGCTCCATCGTCCGCGTGCAGAACGCCAACGACGCCATACAGAAACTGACCTTCAAGGGCTGCACCATCAACGGCGTGGGCGACCAGGGCGTCGTCACCACCAACAACAAGGCCGCCGACTGGAGGAGCGTCACCTTCGACGACTGCACCATCACCAACATTGTCATGCTGTGCGACTTGCGCGCCACCGCCGGCGAAATGACCTTCACCGTGAAGAACTGCACGTTCTGCTATGCGCCCATCGAGACCACATCCAACAAGAACACGCCGCTTTTCCGCTTCGGCTCCAACGGCGTCACGCTGAACATACAGAACACCTTCTTCGGACCGAGCATGGCCTCCACCGGCAGCACAGGAGACGACGTGCTGACCTACCAGGCCGGAACCGCCGGCTCCATCCTTCTGGACAACCAGGAGGCACAGGTCAGCGTCACACACTCGTTCAAGACCAAGTACGACTGGACACTCATCGTCGAGGCCACCTACCCCATCGACGCACTGACCGAACTCAACATGACGGAGACCGAACTGTGGAAGGCTCCCGCCGAGGGCGACTTCACCGTCATCGGCAACGTGGGCGAGACAGGCATTGGAGCCAGCAAGTGGCAGCAATAAAGCAAAGATGTTGGGAAGGTATGTACTCTATGGAAGCGTCGTAGAACGCCCCAATAGAGCGGTTCATGCAGAATGAAATGACCTTTGCCTCTGTCGGAAAGTGTTATCAACTCGCTACTATAAGACTTTTTCAATGCAACCGTGGGACCTTTGCGATGCGAAAGTCCCACAGTTGCAAAAAAGACCTACTGTGCGGTTGGAATCATTTACGTATTGAAACACATGGAGATATTACAGCGTATGCCGTTTCTGGCGCAGAGCGCCGTATTCAAGCGCCTGTCGGAGATCGCCGACATGACGTCGCTCACCAAGGAGGAGCGCCGCCAGTACGACGAGGACCTCAAGCGTTACCGCGACACCATTTCCGTGATACACGGCCAGTGGCTTGAGGGCGAGGCACAGGGCCGTGCCGAGGAGCGTCTGACCAACGCACACAGCATGAAGGCCAATGGAGTGGCGATGGATATCATCGCAAAGAGCCTTGGCCTGACAACCGTTGAGATAGCCGCGCTGTAGGCCAAGACCATAATAGCAGCGCAGACCAGACACTGGACAATGAGGCGCCTTCGTTCTTCTGTGTCCAAAAAAAAAGGCGGGGCAAGCCCCGCCTGATTGATAACTTTGGCATAATGCATCGCCGCATTAGTCGTTGTAGAGGAGTCGCACCTGCTTTTCTTCTTTCTCCATCTTCGGAATCTCTTGTCCTGGCCAGGAACCGATGTATGTGGGGTCGCAGATGAGGAACTTTTTCCCATCCACTTCCACTGATGCGCCCTTGGCGTCCTCGCCGACATTGACGCCCAGGGCGGTGTGCCCGGGATTGTTATAGAAGATGAAGGCCACAGGCAGGCCAAGCACATGGTGTACCAGTTGTGCCAGCAGGATGCTGCGGTCCTCTGTGTCGCAACTGGGGTAGAACAAGGTCTCCTCGGCGAAGAAGTCACGGTCGTACCCCCATACGTCCTCGTCATACGCATATTCCAGACCCGTCTGCACCCAGTTCAGCAGCATGGAAAGAGCCTGAAACTTCGACTTGTCCTTGAGCTTCTCCTTCATCGGATCGATGAGTTCTTGCTGTAGTCTTGGGTCCAAGGGCGCTTCACACTTAGAAGCCAATTTTGCGATAAAACCCTCGTTGTCAGAATTGTGCATATAGTCGTCGTAGTAGGCCATCAGGTTCTTATTGATGCTGACGGTGAACGCGAAGTCTTCAAAGTCACGTGCCTTGATGGTGCGAGGCTCTGAGGGGGTGTATGGCAGATTGGGCATTACGTTGATTGCCATGCTTAGAAGCTTTCCTTCTTTTGGGAATTCCCCCAAAATATTAGCCACGTTAGATGTGTTTGGCTCAGAAACAAACCATTTGAGGCTGTCGTAAGCAAAATAGCTGTGATTGTAAACCATGCCTTTGGTGGCGAAGAGCTGGTAGAGTTGCTCCCCGGTACTGTCGCATCCCAGGGCTGAGCGGTAGCCCAACTTTTCCATGATGACGTGTGTCATGAGTTGGGCCTCGTTATTGGAGCCGAGTGCTTTGGCGGAGAGTTGTTCAATCTGCTTCATCAAGGCCCAGTCGGCAAGCCGTAGTTCTTGTTGCAGGGCGCGCAGGTCTTCCACCGTCTGTGTGGTGGCTTGCTGCAGCCAAGCCTTGCACTCGGCAATGCTTGCACTGTCCAACGCCTGCAGCCTCGTCATGCCGGTAGTGTCGAAGCGGACTTCCGTATCTTTGCCGTAGCAGTTGAGGGATACTGTTGGAAGTTGTTTCTGGGTGGGGGTGCAAGCCACCCACAGTCCTGTGCTGCATACTGCGGCCAGCATCAGGCAAAGCGTGGTTTTTCTCATAGATGTTTGTTGGTTGTGAAATTATCAGGTTGTTTTTATTGGTCCTTACTTCACAACAACCTTGCGGCCCTTGACCACGTACACGCCTTGTTTGAGGCTGTTCACCTGGTCGGCGCTGAGCTGCGTGGCCACAAGCTTGCCTGCCACGGTGTAGACGTCGACCTGTTCACCCTTGGCTGCAATGCTCTCGATGGCAGTGGCCTCGCTGCCAAGGTGGCGGGTCACGAGGGGCATGTCGTTGCCGGAAGAGAGCGTGATGAAGCAGCGGGTGGCAGCAAATCCGCCGGGCACGGCGTTCACGTTGACGAAGGTGGCCTCGGCGTTGTCCTTGGCCAGGATGCCATACTTGCCCTCGCTGGGCACCTGCGTCTGTGCGCCCTGCATGGAGAGCTCGTCGCCCGTGCCTTCCACCACGACGCGCGTCACGGCGGGGGCGCTCTCGACGACGGCCTGCTTCTTCAGCATCTTGACGCCGTTCTCGCCACTGTAGTAGAGGATGTAGGGCGTGTTGGCCTCGATGCCGCCGGCCTTGCAGTCCTGGAAGTCGACCACCACCTGTCCGTCGACGGCCTTGGCGCCGACCAGACGCTCCAGACGGCAGTCGCTGCCGAAGACCTCGTTGAGTTCTTCTTCGGTCAGGGCGAAGGGCAGGGCCACCGTGTTCCAGCCCTTGCAGACGTAGCGTGGAGCCGTGACGAGGCACTCCTGTCCGTCGAAACGCTGCACGTTGGTGCCACTGAAGGTGTTCAGATAGACTCTCTGCTGTGCGCTGGCGCTCATGGCGCAGACAGCAGCAACTGCGACAAGTAGAAATTTCTTCATAACCATTCTTGCATTTATTAATAGGTTAAACAATGTTTCAATCCTGTTCTGGGCGCAAAGATAATCATTTTTCCGTATACTGCAAGAAATTTCGGCATATTTTTTATTCACCCTGTGCGGGACTTTTTCCGCCACATGTCGCCTTCGTGAAGGTCTGTTTTTTTGTGCGAGTTTTCTGTCATTCTGGAAAAAGAAACGCCGTTTTTGGGCGCTTTTTCCAGCGCTCTGGCGCTGGAAAAAGTGGAAAATCTAAATTATGAATTACGAGTGAGGCACTTTTGGGGTAAAAAAGTGCCTCAGATGGACGCCAAAAGTCGTGCAGTCGGAACGCAAGTGTGGGACTTTTGACGGCCAAAAGTCCCACACTTGTAATTCATAATTTATAATTTACAATTGTTCCAGCACCAAAGGTGCTGGAACACAGCGCTCTACGGAGAAAGCAACCAGAACGCGATATTTTGGGCCGAGTCCGTTTTTTTTCGCGGCGACGCGATTCTGGAGGTGGATACTTCTGTTAAAGTTTTCTAATTT